>JACCDR011166511.1_pt1 | contig 29905 bp, 40 predicted proteins | sample 7446431 | NCBI WGS metagenome assembly JACCDR01 (sample SAMN15323443, study PRJNA562643) | freshwater metagenome | isolation source: river surface water | place: USA:Blue River Watershed | collected 2017-08-17
CCCGGCAGCCAGGTGATGTCCCACTTGCCGCGCTGCCGAATGCCGAGGGTCGGCTGCACTTCGGCATGGGTCAGGATGGTCTGCCGCGTTACCGGGATGCCGTATTCCTTCGCCAGATCGGCGCAGGCGCGCGCCAATGCGTCCAGCTGCCTCTCGGTGATCGGGAAGGCCCCGGCGCTGAACGGACGCTCCACGGCCCCTGCCATGGCCGCCACAGCGATGCCGATGGACCCGGTGTTGCAGTTGAGGGTGTGCGCCGCATACCGGCCCTTCTGCGGGGCGATGTTCGCGGACACGGGCCACTTGCCGGGCACCACCTTGCCATCGCCCGCGACGATGAAGTGATAGTGCTCCTTGTCCAGATTGGACGGGGTGTGGCTGCCTGCGGTCCAGTGGATGATGATGCGCTTCATTTCCCACCCGCCTCGATCTTCTCTGACAAGTTTTCCAGCTGGCTCTCGATCCGCGACAGCCGCGACACGACTTCATGCTCCAGCGCCCGGATCCGCAGCTCGTGGTCTGTGATGGCGCGGGTATTGGCCTCGCCATCCCGCTGCACCACCGCAAACGCGATTGCCCCGGCCACCACGACGCCGAGGATTTGCAGAAACCCGCTCGACACGGGGGGCTTCGGTTCGGTCGTCATGGCGTCTCCTTGGTCGCTCATTGCTATCCCCGTCAGTTGGCCCGCATCGTCATGCGTGGCTGACAGACACGGACCCATCCGCATCGCACCGGCCCCAGATGTGCGCGGGCGAGGTCACGCCGGGGAAGAGCTGGGCAAGCGTCTGGGTGGACGGCAGGATGTCGCCGGGCAGCAGGTTGATCGCCCCCTGCGCCGAAGTCGGGGCGGTCGCGGTGGCGGTTGCCTGGACGGTGATGACCGCGGCGCCCGTGTTCTGGACCCGCGCCGCCGTCGTGGCGTTGTCGACCGCGTTCGTCAAGATGACCCACGCATCACGGGCCGTGATCGCCAAGGTTACGTGCCTCTGTGCCATTGCGTTTCCTTTCTATGGCCCGTTTCAGTTCGGCAGTTTCAGATCGACCCGCCATCCAATGCCCGTCCCCACCCCGGCAGCGGACGGGATGTTGACCTGGAACGTCGTTGCGGTCCGGTTGCTGATCCACCAGCTTGCAGCGGCAGCCCCGGCGGGCGTGATGGTGATTTCTTCGGTGCGCGGGGTGCGGTTCAGGTTGTGCGTGACCACGACAGAACTTGCGCCCGAGTTGATCGTTGCCGTCCCGAAAGCGCTGGTCGCGGTAGCGGTCTGGAAAGTGCCCATGTTGCCCTTGCCCGTGGCGAAGGGATAGCCGAGCGCGCTGTTGTCGAGGTTGTATTCGACCTTGGACGTGATCGAGATGCGCTCGCACGCCAGCCCGGTCGCGGTGCCCGGCACGGTCGCGCCCAGGGTCATGCTGCTGGCCGAGATCGTGGCGATGGTGTATTCCACGCCGCCGATGCGGATACGGTCCCGCGCAGCCCCGCCAAGGGCCGAGAAATGGTCCGTAAAGCTGCCCGTCGCCGCCGTGATGGTGTTGGTATTGTTGGTGTTCACCGTCAGGCCGGAAATCGTCACCGCCTCACGGTCGCGGGACGTGATAGCATGGTTGCTGCCATCCGCCGCGATCCACTCGAAATCGAAGATGCAGGCCAGCCCGCGCATGCCGAAAGAGCCCGGGCCGAACTCAAACGCGCGGACGGTGTTCGGATCGGTGACGAAGCTCGCGCCCTCTTGGTAGGTCACGATCACGTTGTCATAGAGCGAATAGTCGCCGCCCTGCCCGGTGCGCAGTTCATAGGGGTTATGCACGAAGGCCCGCGCGAAGTTCCCGGCGAGCGACAGGTTGCTGTCGCTGTAGCGCTCGGCATCCACCCACCGCACGTCCTGAAAGCCCCGAATGAACACATACCGGCAGAACACCGACCATGTGTTATTGCTGATCGGACGCCGGTTGCCGCCGCCCGATGGGATCGGGGTGGACGGGTAGATGTGGATGCGCTCGCTTGTGCCCGGCGCAGTCGTCATGGTCACCGTGCAGATGCCGCTGGGATAGGCGACGGTGTAATCAGTGCCGCGCACCAGTTCCGAGAAGATGCGGTTGCTGCTCTCGCGCAGGACCACTACCGACGAGTTGAAAGTCTCGGGCCACGCCAGCCCGGTGTTGATGACCGTCGTTGACCCGTTGCCCTGGAACCGGAAAACGAACGTGCCCTCATGCCCAATGCTCTGCGTGATGTGCGCACAGGCGGAAATATCCCAAGGCCCGTAGTGGTTCTTGATGGTGTTGACGGTCGCCGCGTTCGTCGGGTGCCGCTCCAGAATGGTGAGGTTGTCATACCGCACCCAGGTCAGATGCCCGAATTTGCAATCCTCGTGGCTGTCCAGATTGGCCCAGACCGAATAGGAGTTGTCCAGCGCCCCGCCCTGCGAGCGGAAGTCGAAGATCAAGTCCTCCATGACGAAGTTACGCAGATCGGTCTGACCCTGAAACAGCTTCGGGCCATACTGATAGAACGTCGATTTGCCGCGCGTGCCGATGATCGAGGTATTGCTTTTCAGCGTCAGCACCCCGTCCACGCGCCAGATCGCTTCGCCGGGGTCCAGCCATCCGGTCAAGTCGAGCCACGATTGCAGGCGGGTCGTCTGATCCGCGCCAGCACCCGGAACCGCGCCGAAGTGGTAAGGCGTGGCAGGCCGGGCAGGACGCCAGCCGGGCAGATCGGGGATGGCGGTAGATGCGCTGTCCCGGATATAGGCATAGCCGCCTGCGACTTGCGTGGTGCCGTCGGGCAGGGTCAGGGCGGTCGATTGCGCCGCGATGAACTCCGCGCGGGTCGAGAAGCTCAGCAGCCCGTTGATCGGCGCCAGAGCCCCGAAAGAGGCGGCATTCAACGCGCTGTAGACCAGCACGAAGTTGGCATTGAGGACGGTGATCGAATAGTCGCCGTCCACATAGATCGTCGCCGGGGAACCGGTCGGGCCGACAAGAAGCCCGCGCGACGTGCGCACCGCAGCCCCGCTTGCCGTGCCGGTCGGAACGGTCAGCGCGGCGTTGAAGAACGACGCTTTCGGGTTCGTCCGCGCCTCGAGGCCCGGCTGCCCGATGAATACATGGCCGCCCTCAAGCGGACGCCCCGCGCTGTCCGAGAAGAATTGAAAGGGCGCCTCGATGGAATTGATGAACGTCATGGTTTACCCTCTCAGGCCAGGCAGGTTTTGAAGGAGCGCATCAAGGCGGGTGACTTTCGGTCTGGGCTTCATTGATCGCGCCGCGATCTGGGCCGCGTATTGGTCGAGCGGGTCGGCCGGTTTCGGGCGCTCGGCCTTCGGGAACACGCCCGCCGCCATGCCGCGCTCGTAGATCGCCGCATCCTCCGGGGTCATCCGGCCGTTCGCATAGGCCCAAGCCAGGCGCGCGGGGTTGCGGTCGATCCGGCCCGGCCCGTCGGCTTCCATGCCGGTCGGAGTGTATTCGCCGCCAAGAAGCGCCGCCGCCTTTGCCCGGTGCCCCGCGAATTGGCCGCGCACCTTGTCTGCCACGGTGCCCGGAGCGCCGCCATTAGCCGCGTCGGATGCGTTGTGGCGGCCCGGTGCGCCCGCGTTGACGATTGAATAGGCGTCAAGCTCGCTCATGCCGGGCTGCCACCCGTTCCTGCGGAAATACCGCACAATCGCGCCGTTCCGCCCCAGCTGCGAGCGCAAGGCCGCCTCGGGCGAGGACAGATCAACGCCGTATTCCCGCTGCTGAGGCTGCCCGAACTGGATCAGGCCCTCGTGCTGGCCCCATTGCGTTGTCGGCCCCTTTTTGCGGGGGTCGAACGTGCCCGCCGTCTCGTAGGAAATGATCGTCGCCAGCGTGTGAGGCGACATGCCGAGCTCGTCGGCAGTCTCGATGATGAACGCGCGCAGATCGGCCGCCGGGGTGGCCCGCAAGCCATTGGACTCGGCCGCTTGGGGGCTTACACCGCTGCCCTCGTATCGCTTGGCGACATCAAACGGCCCCATCAATACCTCCCCCACAGCGCTTCATACTCAGGCGGCGCGGACGAGTTGGCGGCTTGGGCCGCGCCTTGGGATGCGGGGGCGCCCGCATCGGTCAAAGCCTTTGACAGCGACTGCAGCGCTTGGCTCTGTTGCGCAGGGCTTTCTGCCTTAGACATGCGCCGCAGCGCGGCCTTGACGCCCGTCGCCTCATAGAGCCGCGCAAGACCGCCGATGCCGCCAAGAGCCGCTGCCGTCGCCGTGATGCTGCCTCCGAACATGCTGGACGTAAGCAGCGTCACCACGGCGGGCAGGTTCTGCACTCCGGTCAGCGGCGCGACACCCGCCTTGCCCGCCCGCTCGGTCAGCTGCAGCGCCCGCAGCAAGCCGTTTGCCGCCTCAAAATCCTCGCCCTTGAAGAACACCCCGACCTGGTTGCCAAGCTTGCCCAGAGACTGCTTGAAGCGATCCGGGCTCAGGCTTTCCAAGCCGCCCGCCTTGCTCAACGCCTCTTGCACAATGGCCGTGCGAGCCGCGGCGCGGCCCTTTTCGTTCAAGTTCCCGTAGAGCCGCCGCACGTCGGAAGGTTTCGCGCTGAACAGCAGCGTCCGCACGGCTTCCGGCGTGGCTTCACCCTTGGACAGCGCCTGCCGAAGTGCCGTGTTGCCAAGCTCGCCCGCCATCTCCGAAAGCTTGGCGTTCGCGGCGCCCCACTTGTTCAGCGCCGACACGCCCCCGGCCGCCTTGATGAATGCAGCCATATCGTCGCGCAGCGGGCCATAGACCGCCGACAGCGCCTTTTCGCCGACGGTGCGGATGGCTCCCATGTCCAGACCGGAAAACGCCTGCCCGATCACGGCGCGGTTCGCCTCGATCTCGTTCAAGCCCTGGTCGCGGATCGCGGTCTTGAACTCCTCAAGCTTGGCGATCACGGGATCAAGCCCGGCCATGTTCTGCTTGCGCAGCTTCGCGATCTGCTCATCAATCGCCGCTACCGCGCGCGGCGTCGGCACGGTGCCCTTGTCAGCCAGATCGTCAATCACCTCGCGCTTCTGCCGGGTGAATTTGGTCAGGTCGGCAGAACGCTTTTCGAGGAGCCCGGCCGCTACCTCATCAATCGCGGGGGCAACGCCATCAGCTCCATACTCGCGGGCGAAGTTCTGCGCCGCAGCGACGCGCGCTTCCTGCTGCCTTGCGCGGGCCGCCCCGGTCCCGGCAATCGGGATTGCCTCGCCGGTCTTTTGCGCCACCCCGCCGATGAAAGTCTTGGGCGGGATTACATCCGTGCGCATGACCGGAATGCCCAACCTCTCCGCCGCCGCCACATCGCCCGCCACTTGCGGGACGGCGCGCGGGGCCGGTGCCGCCCTTTCCGCAACACGCTGCGCAGCTGCCGCCGCCCGCCCGGCCAGAGACGACGCCCCGGCCAGCTCGGGCACGGCGAACATGCTCATTCCGAGAAGATCGCCGGCAAGCTTGCCCTCGGCCTGCGCGTTCTGCCCCGGCACCAGCTCCGACACGAGCCCAGCCGCGCCCGCAAGCCCCGCGCCCAGGGTGGACAGCGCCGCCCCGCCGAAGTCACCGACCGCGCCGAGGCCGGTCAGCACGGGGCCGGGCAGGCCGCGCGTGAGAGGGTCATTCGCCAGATAGTTCCGCGCCGGGCTTTCCCCGCCCGTCAGGCCGCCTGTGAACGCGGCAATCGCCGCCTGCGGACCCTCGACCATCTTGGCCGCGGTGTCGCCGAAGGTGTCGCGCGCGCCCTGCCACGGCTGCACCGTGTAGCGCCCAGCACCACCGCGACCGCCACCGCCCGCGCCAATGACCACATCGCCCGCCTTGGGCATCGTGTCGGGCGTGTAGCGGCCCTTGAGCACGGGGTTCGCCGCCTCGAACAGCGCGAATTCGTCGATCCGGCGCTGACGGGCGTCTTGCGGGCTTTCTGCGCGGGGCGGGGCTTGCGGGCCGGTCGCGGCGGGTTTGGCGGGGGCGGGGCTCGGAAGGTAAGACAGCACTTCCTGCGCGGACGCTTCATCGCCTGCCGCCCGGAACCTTTCGGCCGCCGCCCGGATTTTGGCCTCGTCGACCGTCGGCTGCATTTCGGCGGCATAAGCGCGCAGTTGATCGGCAAGGTCGGTGCGCCCCGCCTTTTCCGCCTTTGCGATTGCCGCTTCAATTTCCGCCAGGGTCGCCATATACTGTCCCGATGATCCTCTTTGCCGTTTGGGCCTTTGTGGCCGCTTACACCCTCGTCATGTTCGCCGCCGTCGGCCTTGAAACTGGCCTGGTGGCGTGCGTGCTGTTCTGGTTCCTCGCCCTCAAGTTCACGGCGCAAGACCTTCTGCTTCGCGCAGCAAGTCGGCGAGAGGCCGCCGCGATGCGGGCGATGCTGGAGGAGCAGCAGTCGAACCCGCCCCAGGTTGCGAACTGGAATTGGCCGATCCGGCGATAGCGGCCGACGGATAGGCCTCGAACTTCCGCATGATCTCGTCGATGGTGTTCAGCGACTTGAGCAGCTGCTCCGGCGAAAGCTCGTTCGACAGGCTGCCCATCGTGCTTTGCAAGAGCTTCATTTCGGTGTCGGACACAGCACCCAGCGCGCCGCCTGTCGGGCTGGCCGCGCGCATCGCTGCAAGGGTATCGAACGCGACCGACGCTTGAATGGTGGCGAGGATTTGCGCCACGTCGACCGCTTCCTGGTTCAACCGAAGTTCCGCCAAACGCGCGCCGACGATGCCCGTCTCAGGCATCGCGTCCCAGATGCCGCTATCGGCCAGCAGGTTCTTCACGTCCGCGATGGCCGTCCGCACGATGCTCGCGTTCTGCGCTTCGGACGCGCGCTTGTTCGCATCGGCGCGGGTCCGGTCCTCGGGGCCGCCCGCAATCGGGCGCATCGACCGCGCGCCGGTCGCGGGGTCGGTGATGAGCTCGAACCCTTGCGGGATGGTCCCGACCTCGCTGCCGGTGTTGACCGTCGTCGTTGATGCCCCGGCCTTCTTGCCTTGCAGATCCCATTCGTTGAACGAAAGGGGCGTCCGGCCCGCCGCCGTCTCCTGCTCGACATAGAACGCATAGTTCTTCTGGTCCGCGGTCATCTCCGGCGCCTTGCCGAAGACCGTCGCCGCCGCCTCGGGGTCGAGCGCCGAAAGCGTCGTGCCCAGGACCGCAAGCGCGCTGTTCGGGTCGGCCTTGATGCTGGCGATCATGGCGCGGGAAATGTCGGCTTCCATCTGATCGCCCGCGTTTTCCGCGGCGACGGCCCGGTTCTCCAGCATGGTGATCGTGATGTCGGGCCGCCCCAGCTTCAAAGCCGTGATGCCCTTCATCAGCGCCGCCGTGTCCTCGTCGCGCCGCGCCTTCGCCCGGCCCTCCCAGGTCTTTGCGACCTCGTCGGCGAAATCGGGATACTTCAGCGCCATCGCGTTGAAATCGTCGGCGTTGTATTGCCCCGCCGCGACACGCTCGGACAGGGCGAGGAAATCCGCGTTCATGGCCTCGGCCGCCGCGTTGTCCTCGGCCTCCTGCGCCAAGGCCCGCGCCCGGTCTTCCTGCGCCGCGGCGAATGCAGCCGCCGCCCGCGCCTCTTGCGACGCGGCAAGGCCCATTTGCTGCTCGCCCATGGCAAGCTGCTGCGCTGCGGCCCGGCGCTGATCGCCAAAAGCCAAGCCCGTGAACAGCGCATCGGCCGGGCTTTGCACGTTCATGCTGTAGTCGAACGGACCCACCTCAGAACCTCCAATTCTGGAACGCGCCGCCGCCCGGCTGCAGGGGTTGCGCCAGCCCGCCAAGCGTCTGCAGGATGCCGTTGCCAGCGCCTGCCCATGCCTGCCCCTGCGCAAGCGACGCCCCGGCCTGCGCCGATCCCATGTCGCCTAGCGCCGCGCTGACCTGCGCGCCTGCGTTCTGCGCCGCCGTGCCAGTCATCGCCGCCGCGTTCTGCCCCGACGCTGCGAGCCCGCCATACCGCTGCAGCTGCCGATCGATCAGGCCTTGCAGAAGCGCGGGCCGGAACTGAGCCAGCGCGCCTTGCGTATCGCCACCGCGCAGCCCGCCCGTCGCGGCCTGGTTCGCCAGCAAGCCATATTCGCCTTGCTGGGTCAGCGCGCGGAACTCGGCCCCGTTCGTGATGCCCGCGATGGCCCGGCGCTGCGCCTCGTCGGCGGAGACAGCGCCCGTCCGGTTCGCGTTGGCGTATCTCTGCGCCTCCTCGCGGGTGGCGAAGGTCTGGCCGTTGACCTTGAACGTCGGCCCGCCCGGCCCGGTCACAACATCAATCCGAGGCGCTTGACCGGGGCTGCCACCGAGGCCCATGAGCCGCATCTGCGCCGCCAGCCCGCGCGATCCGGCGTCGACATAGGGGCGCAGAAGCTTCGCCACCACGTTGAACTGACGGCGGCTCTCCTCGATCTGCGCGTTGGCCGCGGCGGCTTGCTGGTTGCCCGCGCGACGGGCCGCCCCCGCCTGGATTGCGGCGGAACCGATGGAGCCTGCGATACCTGCGGCGAGCGGACCTGGCATCAAAAGCCCTCCGCATAAGCGGCATAGGGCTCGCCATACATGCGCATGACGTAAGGCCCTTTCCCGTCGATCCCGCAGACGTGGCAGACCATCAGAACGAGGTCATAATAACCGGCGCGCCACATGTAGCAGTGGTCATCCGGCCCGGTTTCCGCCTCAACCGCATTCGCCGCCTGCCACTTCAAGAGCTGCAGCACCATCACCGGCTGCAGGACGCTCTGATAGGCCAGGTAGAACGAGTTGAGCGGCATCCCGGCAAAGACCGCCCAGGCCGCGCGGGATGCGTCCTCGCCGCTGATCTTGTCGCCGTCCGCAGCGTCGTCCAGCACCTGGGAGACGTGCCATACGTCAAGCAGCCACTGCCGCGCGGCGTCGGGCAGTCCGAGGTGCAGGAAGTGGGCGTTGAGTTCGTCTGCGTCGGCCACGGGTCCACCTTGGGAAAGGGGTGCCCGCTGGTGGCGAGGGTCGCAGCGATAACAGGATGATACACGCCATGCGTGCGGCGATCAAGTATGCAGGCGGCGTAGGTGAGGGCGCACGGGGCGGGCGGCGTCTTCATTCCAGCGACGCCGCCAACCGAAACACGCGGTCAATATCCTCATCGGTCGCCGCGTTGTGCTTCACCAGCTCGGCGAATACAGGGTCATCCCGCGAGAACGAAGTCCGCCCGATTGCCTTGTAGATCATTCGCTTTTTCTCGGGCGTGTCCTCTATCTTTGCCAGCGCGGCCGCCATCATTGCTGGCAACTCGCCGCGCTGAAGGTAGGCCATCGCCTCGGCGTCTGTGATGAAGCCCAACTCTTCCGTCGCGGTAATGAAATCGACGTCGCTCACTTCCTGCGGCACGGGTTCGACCACCGGCCCGGCATCCGGCGCGGGATACTCGCGGATTTCAACGCGCCCGTCGGGGTAGGTGACTTCTTCACGGATCATTGGCATGTCATCACCCCGGATGCCCGATTGTCATGGTGGCCAGCCAGTCGCAGTCGTAGCCGTTGGCGTTCGCGGCGGTCGTTTGGTTTATCAGGAGAATTTCGCGCAGAGACGCCGTGGGGATTGTGGTCGTGGCGCTCGCGACCAGAACCCCGTCCAGATAGTATTCCACCAGCCCGTCCGAAACCGCGACCGCCGCAACGAACCATGTATCCGCCGTCGGCGCAGTCAGGGCGACGGATTGAACCGTTCCGCTGCTGACCCTTCGGCGAGCCGCGTATTCAACAGCCGAACCCGTCCACCGATAATCCAGCCGCACATAATCCGCCGGTTCGCGGTCGCTGTTGGCAGGCTGGAACCCGAAGGACAGTTGATAATCGTTTGTCGCGCTCGGGGCGTTCGGCGCAGCCGCAGGCCTGATGCGCAGCCGCGCCGCGATCACGCGCCGGATTGGCGACCCGGCTACGTTCAAGGGGCGGACCGAATTTGCCCCCAGTGTGGGCCGCTGGAGCGTTGCAGTTGCAGCCGTGCGGCACGCCAGAATGCCGATCTGGCCGTCCTGACCGGTCGTGTAAGTCGTGGCTGAAAAGCTTGATCCGGCTTCAGTAAAAATCGTCAGCACTTCGTCGGGGGATTGGGTGCCGCCGATCAGGCTGTGCGACCCGAAATGCCGCAGCTTGTAGTCGATCAGCGGCCCGGCAACGCGTGACGGATCGGTGAAGTCCTGCCGCACCAGCGCCCACCGCGCCGCCCCCGCCGTCGCATCGACACAGACCCATTCCAGCCCCCGCGCAGCCCACAGCCAGCGCGACCCGACCGCATAGCCGTCTGCGGTGTCGTCGTTTACCGTGGGGGCAGATGTGGCGGTGAGGTTGTTTAGGACGCCGCCCGCAGGCGCAGCCCAAGTGCCATCCGCGCGCAGGAAGTTCGTCGTGCCGCCGCCCGATGCGGGCGCAAGGCCCTTAAGGCTGCTGGTGAACGTGTCAAGCAGCGTTGTGGCCTGCGTCCCGGTCAAGTCCTCCGGATCGCCCGTGCCGCTCGTGACGCGGCCCTTGATGCGCGCCGTCGCCATGTTCGCGGCCTTGGCATTCGTCACCGTATCGTTGGCAATCGTCGCGGCAAAAGAGCCGGTGCCAGAACCCGTAACGTCGCCCGTCAAGGTGATAGTCTGATCGCCCGAGTTCGTGCCCGTCAAGCCGAGGTCGGCTTTCAGCGTGGCAAGCGATTGCACCTCGGGCGCGCCGCTGCCCGCTGTCTTGCGGTAAACGACACTGGCCGTCGCCATGTCCGCTTGTTTCGCCAGCGTCACCGCGCCGTTGTCGATTGTCCAAGTCGCCCCGGAACCCGAAACTGTGATGTCGCCCTTGTCGCCGTCAGTGACGCCACCGCCGCCACCGCCGCCACCCACCGCAGGCAGCGCGGACCAAGTGGACGTGCCGTCGCCGATCTTGAGAATGTCGTTCGTCGTGTCATACCCGGGCCGCCCATCGGCCAGAACCGGGTTGTTCGTTGACCACCAAGTCGCGGTCTGGCGGAAAAGGCGGACACTCACGCTCATACCGCATCCCCGTTATCGTCAAAAACCATGTCGCCCGTCAGATCGTCGATCACGAAAGCGCCGCCATCATCCGTATTGCCGCCCGTCGCCGCGATAATCAGCGAGTTAAGCACATCGTCGTAGGTCAGCGTCACGTTTGGCCCTGCGACCAGCAAGGCCGCCACCCGGTCGTCAATCGCCTCGGACAGGCCCGTCACGTCGCCGGGAACATGCGTGTGCACCAGATCGGCCTTGCCCGCCAAGCCCGCGTCAAGGTCATCGATCTGGTCTTGCAGCCCAGCAAGATCGGCCGCCGCGCCATCCGCCACACCCACCGCGCGGCTCACGTCCTCGAACCATTTCAGCATGCGCTGATCCTGGCGGCTGACCTCGGCCAGCACGTTCCGCGGTGGCAGTTTGGGGCTGTCCGTCATGCCGCCAAGCCCTCCATCCGCGCCTCGAGCCGCGCGAAGGCCAGATGCGCCCCGCTGTCGCCCTGGAACCGCTGCACACGCCAGTTGCTGAACTGCCCTTGGCGATCCCAGACGATCCGCGCGACACGCTCACCGGCCCGCCCTGCGCGGGCGTAGCGGGGCTGCGACCATACCTGCCCGTCAATCGAATAGCTCGTGCTGATGAGCGGGCTTTCCCCCATGGCGATCCGGCCCGAAACCGCGACAAGCTCCAGCTCGTGCACCTGCACCCCGAGCCCGCCGTTGTAGACGACGGGCGTCTGGAATTCCCAGGTGTTCACCACGCCGTAATGCGAGCCAATCGTCGCATCCATGCGGCCGATCAGCCCGGATGCCTCCGCGACGTTCCACTGATCGTAGCACCACACGAACCCGCGCGCCCGGTATGCCCCACCCGCCGATTGCAGCACGAACCATACCGGCGCCCCAGCCACCTGCGACCCGGCCCCGTCGAAAGCGAGCGTCTTGTCGGGCAGGTGCAGATACAGGAACTCGTGCCCGCGATCCGCGCGGCTTTCCATGACCGCGGACGCCAGCAAGAATTCGGGATACTCGCTCAGAATGTCGTCAATCTCGCGGTTGGACAGCTTGACCGAAGCCCCAGCCCCGGCCGACCATATGCCGGGTGGCTCGTTCCGGCCCGATCCGCAAAAGGCGATCCCGCCCATGAAGGTGCAGCAAGCCCGCGAGCCCACCGCGCCGCGCATGATCTGCGCGCCTTCGATCCGGGCGAAGGGAAAGGCCAGGCCCGGCGACGCCAGCGCGCCAAAGACCTCGACCGTGTATCGGTTCAAAGCGTAGATTTCGCCGCGCAGCTCGAGAAGCGCCACCACGGGATCCGGGCTGACCTCTGACGACGCATACCGCAGGGGGTTGAACGAGAACGGGTCAGTGATGTCGCTCGAAACGAGGAATTCACCGTCCGTCGAGACGAAATAGCCGTTGAGCCAGACCACATCGAGGCTTGCGCCGAGGTCCGCGTCGGTGATCTGCCGCAAGGTCGCGCCGTCATAGAGATAGAGGTTCCCGCCGCCGTTGATGGCGAGGTAATCGAAGCTTTCCGCGAAGGTGCACCAGTCAGTGCCCGCGACAAAGCCGATGCTTGTCACCCCGCCTGCCGCGTTCACCCGCACGAGGTTGCCGCCCATCACCCGGTAATGCTCGCCGCGCCACCGATACCCGCCCCGGTTCGCCCCAGGGCCCGCGCCGATCTGCACAATCCCGTCAGCCGGGCGCAGGTAGCCCTCGCTGATGCCCGTCGATTTGGGCACCGGCACAAGGTTGATCGGAAAGGCCGTGGTGAAATCCGCGCCCTTCGTGCCGATGCCGCTGATGATCGGGATCGCGACCACTCAGCCCACCCGATACCAGGTATTCGTCGACAGGCGATATTGCATGGTGAAGAACCCGCCCGCCGTGAGCGTGGTGGGTGCGCCGGAAATCGTGACCGCAACCCCGCTGACGGTCAAAGCCGTGATCGCCGCGGTCGAGTTGACCCGCACCAGCGCGCCATCGGTCGGGCCGAAGGGCAGGACCAGCGTGCCCGCGGCGAGCGTTCCGGCCGGGGTGAGGAGCAGCCACGCATTGCCCTGCCCGATGACGTAGGAAAACCCGGTGAGCGGCGTCAGGCTTTCCTGCGCCAGGCTCTGGATCGTCAGATTGTCCTGCAGCCACGACAGAAGCAGGCTCAGCGAAAGCCGCCGCTGATCGTTGTCCGCCGCCGATTGGATCGGGATCTGATCGGCCGTGCTGAGCACCGTCGCCGCCGTGAGTTGACCAATCGCGCTCATGCGCCGCCCCCAATGATTGTGAACCCGTCATCCCCGGTGATGATCCTCGGGGCGTCTTGCGGCAGTTGGGCATAGCTGCCGCGACCTGCGCCGCCGTAGCTGCCAGCGAAGCTGCGCGGCGTGTGCGGAACCGTGCGGCGCATTACCCCGTCAAGGGCCTGCTTGGCGGCCGCCCGCGTCTCCGCCGAAACCGTCTTGCCGAACGACGGCGCGATGCGGATGGCGAGGTTCAGATACAGCGCCTCCACGGCCCAATCCGGCACCTCGGCCGAGGCGTTCACGTCGCCCATGCCATCCCCGCCGCTGTAGCCGATCCGCACGCCGAACAGCCCGCCCCAGCTCGCCATCATGCCGTCGAGCCTGCGAAGGCCGGTCTGCAAGTCCTCGGGGTGCAGGTCGAACTCGTAGTCGGCCTTGCCGATCTCCGAATAGGCCTCCCGAATGATGTCGAGCTTTGTCCAAGCCATGCGCGCGCCCTCGTAGGGTGAAGGGGGCAGGTTTCCCCGCCCCCGCCGTCATCACTGGTTGAACAGCATGATCCCGTTCATTTCCGGGTTGAGGTTGCCCACCCCGAACCAGCAGTCCCAGCGGTATTTGCCGCTCAGATCGTTGATGGCCGTCTGGCGGCTCATCTGGATCGTCAGGCCTTGGTCGGTCGACGCCTGCAGGAAGTCCATGCCACCCACGTTGCGGCCGGGCCGCGACGGGATCAGCTCGATGCTCGACTTGTGCCAGAACGGGTTCACGCCCGCGTTGGCCGTGTTGAGCATCGTGATCACGGCCGAGTTGGCCGGGGTGACGGTGACGTTCTTGTATTGCACTTCCTGCGGGGTCGGCGAGGAGTCCGCGGCGATGATGGGCGGCGAAATCTGGATCGTGTTCGCGCCCGCCGTGCCGCCACCCGTCAGGATCGCGCGAATGGTGAACGTCTTGAGCTGGCCGGTGTCGAGCTTGGTGATCGGGTGCACCGCGTTGACGTTCGCGATGGTGAACTTGTCGCCGACCTTGAGCGCGCCGCCCGCGCCGACGGTGATCGCCAGGGTCTGGAAGCGGTTGTCCACGAGGCCGATTTCGCCCGAGCTTGCCGTCGAGGTCGCGCGCGGCACATAGCGCTGGTTCGCGCCGTTGACCACCACCGAGGCGCCGGGAACCGCGAGAGGGAGGCGCAGGCCGGTGTCCATCTTGAACACGTCGAAGCCCGCGATGCCTTCGCCGACGAGCGCGTTGCGGTAGGCCCGCGACACATCGCCCTGGAAGGTCTGACGCGCGGCCAGGTTGCCCGCCATCGCGTTGTAATCACGGGTGTTCAGCGCGATGCAGCGGTCGCCTTGGGGCACGCCGGTTTCGTTCATGAGCGCATCGGCCAGGGCGAGATCGTCGTAGCCGCTCGCCGCGACCGTGCGGCGCACCACCAGCGAGCCCTGCACCGCGACGGTGTTGAGCACTGCCTGGTTGACCGCCGAGCCGAGGCCCTGCACCGCGGCCCGCTCCATCTGGTTCATCTGATAGTCGAGGTCACGCGCCTCGGCCGAGGTGAACTGCACCGGCACCGACTTCTGGAAGCCGATGGTCACGGGCACCATGAGCTGGGTGTAATCGCGGAAGTTCGAGGTCTGGTCCACGCCGTCGAACACGGTCGCGATGTAGGGCATCGGGCGCCAGATTTGCCCGCCCTGCGAGCGCTCGATGGTCTGGTCGCTGGCCTCGGAATTGACGGTCACGTTCTTCGACATGACCATGGCGTCGGAAAAGCCCTCGAGCACGCGGTCGAAAAGGGCGGTTTCCTGCTTGGAGAAGTTATGCGGCACGGGTGGCCTCCATGGGTTGCGTTGATCATCGGGGGATCGCAGCCGTAACGGGGGCTGGGGCCGGGACGAAAACGCACCTATGAGGCAGGTGGCACCTGAGGCGAAAGGTTACGCCACGCGCCGCGCAAAATCAAGATAGCGGAACGCGGGGGCCGGGAATTCGCTGCGGCTCAGTCGTGGCCCTCGAGATCATACGGCTCGCCTGTTACGTCAACTATCGGCTCCCCCCAATACAAGAGCGTCGAAGCGCCGAGATACGCCGTCAACGGAGATCGCAAAAATGCCCGCGCCTCGGGGATGGTCTTTTCTTCCAGGATCGCAAGCTCTGCGCTTGTCAGCGAACTACGGTCGCCGCGTCTTGCATTGGCCATCTGCGGCATCCTCAAATCGGGCTCTGCTGCCGCACATCAACCCTTGGCCTGCGCCGCCCGCATCTGCTGCTTGATCTGCACAACCTTGGTCCGGTCGCCCGTCCGCATGGCTTCCTTTTCCGCCGCCTCAAGGGCCGACTTGAACGAATTGCCGACAGCAGACGTGCCGCCCGTGACCTTGCTTTCGGGCGGCGGCGGGGTTTTCTGGGTCACTCTGATCTTCCCTTCGGTCTTGGCGAGCTCATAGGCGAAGCGGTCCACATCACGCACCGCGGCGAGGTCTTGCAGGATTTTCGGATTGCGGCCCAGGGCGAGGACAACCGCCGCGGGATCGGCCGCCGTGCGCACGATGACCGACTGCTGTTGCACGGTCAGGGTCGATTTCACCGTGGCTTCGGCCTCGTCGAAGTCGGGGGCCCGCATCTGCGCCTTGCGCGCGACGTAGTTGTTCAGGCGGCCGGTGTAGTCGTCTTGCGCTGCCTTCTCTGCCGCTTCCGCCGCAAGCCGCGCCTTTTCCTGATCAGCGACCGAAGCGAGGTGTGCCGCCATCCGCTGCTTGAACAGGCCCTCATTCCAGTTGCACTCCTCAAGGGTCGGCTCGGGGATCGGATCGGGCTTCGCCTGCTGCGCTTCACGCGCCCGCGCAAGCTCTGCCTTGGCCTCGCGAAGTTCGGCCGCCGTCTTGCGCTGCGCCTCGCGCAGAGCCTTGATCGCGGCCCGGCCCTTGTCGCCCAGCTCGGCCTCGATTTCCGCGTCCGGGTCCGGTTCCGCGCCCTCGATCTCAACCACAAGCTCGGGTTCAGGCTGCGGCGCGGCCTCTTCCTGGGCCGCTTCCGCCTCCTGCTGCTCACCCTCGCCCAGAAGCTCGGTGTCCTCGTCCTCGGTCCCGATCATCTGCTCAGCGTCAAGCGCCATTGAGTTCTCCTGCGATTGCCTGCGCCGTCTCAAGCGCCTGTTTCTGTTGAGCGAGCGGGATGCCTGCCAGCGTCTCCGCCGCCTTCGCCTCGCTTTCCTTGGTCCGCGCCGCCGCAAGGGCCGCGTCGGCCTGCGCCTTCATGGCCTTGGCCTTCGCTTCCATCGCCAGCGCCTCGGCCAGCATCGCTTGCGGGTCGGGCTGCGCGGGTTGATCGGCCGCCGCTGCCATTTCGGCCTCCTCGGCCTTCGACGGCTTGATGATGCCCATGGCAACCATCTTGCGGCGGCTGAAATCGCGCAGGTGCTGGATACCCTCGCCCTCGAGGTTCTGCAGCATCATGTGGGTGAGGACGGTTTGCGTCTCCGGGTCTTGCGCCAAGCCGACGATGCTCGCCAAGGTGCGCACGATGCTCATTCTGCGGCTCGAGCTGGTCGGTCCCACGTCGACCACCACGTCCATCTTGACGCGGCTGAAGTCGATCTCCGACACGACCTTGCCGGTTTTCTCGTCGAGGATCTTGCGGCCGAGTTCCATCGTGCCGCGCTTGCCGTCCTCGTCCATCGTGCGCAGCTTGCGGCCATCTTCGACGTAGATGTCGGCCGCCATGCTCATGTAAATCTCGGCCAGGCGCATTTCCGCGTCGGCCGCGTTGTCCATGTAGCCGTAGGTGTTCATGTCGAGATTGGCCTGCACCATGTCCAGCGCGATCCCGCTGGTGTCCGGCTGCAGCATTTCGCCGTTCTCGGGGTTGCCCAGCTGGTCCGCAACGTCCTGCCGGGTCAGGCTGATCAGCGCCGCGACCGCGGGCGGCACATCGGGCGACTTGGTGTAGCCAAGCGGCCCGGCCGGCATGGGGTTGCCCGCCGCATCGCGCAGCGCGTTCGCCAAGAGGAACGGATAGTTCTCGGTGTGGTCCGTCTCCCACAGATGCGAGTGCCCGGCGATCTGTTCGGGCGAGAAGATCGGCTTTTCGATGTTCGACGCCGCCGCGGTTTCCGCGACCTTGGACACCTGGATGTTGTAGATGATCTGCGGATCCATCGCCTTCGAGACGCGGCCATAGAACCGTTCCGTGTAGTCGATCACCGTCCGCACGCCATACTGCGGCACAAGCGGAATGCACTTGCCGGGAAGCTCCTCGGGTCCAGACAGGAATTCGGCGCCGGTCATCAGGTATTTGACGACGCGGTCCACCTCCTCGATGCGCGGTTCCTGCTCGACGTAGCCGGTCGCGGCCAGCTCGTCGAGCTTCGCCTCGTCCAGCTCGTCAGCCAAGAATTCCTCGGTTTCACCGTCGACGCCAAGGAACACGCGCCAGGTCTGCTTGGCATCGCTGCGCACGAAGTATTCCGCCACGCGAACGATGTCCTGCTTGCCCGTGGTGAACCAGTCGTAAGACGGGCGCTGCAGCATTTCCTTCGGCCAGGACGCCGCCTTGCCCGGATACTTCGCCTCGAAGGCGCGCCGGGTCATGGGCGTGATCAGGAAGGCGTGCGTCGCGTCGGACTTGTCCTTGCGCTTGGCGTTGGCGTCGAAGAACAGGCTTGCCTCGGGGTCGTTGATCGGCTCGAGGCAGATGCGCTGATACTCGCCCTCCTCGTATTCCGCCCGCAACCGCATCCCGCCGAAACCGCCCTCTGCCGCGCAGTCAAAGGCCATTTTCCGGGCTTCCTTGCCGCGCTGGTCCTGCGTGTCTGCCCGGTAGCGCGACGTGATCGCGTCGGACAGGACGCCCGCCTCCGACCCATCGGCCGGGATGAATTTCGCGCTGATGGCGTTGCGGCGGTATTCGTTCCGGAGCTTTTCGACGGAGCCCGACACGTGGTCGATCTCCATCTTCATCTTGTTCTCGAACTGCCCGTCGCCGTCCCAATCCCACTGCGCCCCGCGCAGGTTGACGAAGCGGCGGCAGATGCGCGCAAGCTCACGGTCGCCCCGTGTCGCCTGAAAGCTATCGTCGAACTGCTGCAGGGCCAGCTCGTGCAGGCGGCGCATGCGTTGCGATGTGCGGGCCATGTTCAGAAGCTCCGGTGTGCGCCAATGCCGACGCGCTTGGGGATGATGACGGGCGGCGGGGGTTCGGCGCGCGTGGTGATGGCCGGGAACAGGTCGGACAGCGCCCAGACAAGCGCGTCCACGCGGTCGGGCGAGTAACCCTTGCTCTTGCGGTCAAAGTCGCTGGTGAAGCTGCAGAGCTGCGTTTCGAGCTCGGGAAACTCCTCGGCATGCGAAACCTTGCCCAGCTCGTAAAGCGCGGCGATGGGCTCTGCGCGCGTGACCTTGCCCCGGCTGGCATGGACGGCGCGAAACGGGATCGACGGGGCTTGCGCGCGGATCACGCCTTCGACCATTTCCCCGCCGTTGTTGACCTCGGCCACGATGCAATCCGCCTGGTGCAGGTGATAGAGCGCGATTGCCTTGCGAGCCCATTCCTCGGGTCTGTAACGCCCGCTGCGATCCGCCAGAACGTAGCCATGCTTGTCCTGACCCATGCCCGCCGCGATGATGCCTGTTTCGTCGCTCGACCCCTCCGACGTTGCGGCCGGGTCGATGGCGATCACCACGCGCTGCAGGTCGGTCGGGGCCGCGGCGTAGCGAATGTCCTTCCGGCGCCAGAGCGCATTCGGCTCGTCCGCGCCGTATGTGCCCTCATAGAACCGGCGGCGCAGCTCGGACGGCAGCGCGCGCAGGCTTTCGAGGTAATCCGGCGGCAGGTTCTGCGCGTTGTCGCTGGGGTTCATCATCAGCCAGCGATAATCGGCCTGATCGACCGTCGCGCCGTCGGGATGCTTTCCCAGCACGAAAAGCTGATACGTCCAATGCGCGGATACGGTCGGGTTGAGGTCGATCAGGCTGCGCAGCTTGAGGGGCGTCCCGTCGCGGCGCATGACGTTCTGCGCAAGGCGCGTCTGCCCGACCATGTAGCTGTTGAACGGGATCTCCGACGCCTCGTTGAACGCCAGCGTCGCGAATTCCTTGCCCAGAACCTTGTCAACCCGCTCCTTGTCGTCAAGCCCGGCAAGCCAGACCTCCGCGCCGTCGGGCATCTCGAACATGCCGTCCTGGTCATACCATTTGAACTTCACGCCGGGGTGAGCCAGGCGCATCATCTTCGGGAACGTGTCGAGCCCGACCGACTGCTTCACCGTGACGCCATGCTTGCGGAAAATGGCATGGCGCGACCCTGGGGCCATCAGCGCCCGCATCGCGATCACGTAGCAGATCGTCGCCGTCTTGCCGGATCGCGACCCGCCGAACAGCAGCGAATGCTTCTGCGGCCCTGCGATCATGTCGCGCGCCTCGATCTGCTTGGGGGTGAGGCTAAAGGGCGCTGTCTGCATGGCCGATCACGACTTGCAGGGGGTTCTCGGCATCGCCGCCGAGGGCAAGCTTGTCGCCGTAGACCTTGGGGGCAAGCTTCGATGCCCGCCACTTCCGGGCGTCCACCTGCAGCCGCGCGACGTGCACATTCTCGGGCGTGGCGCTGTCAGCAATGGCCCGGATTTCGTCGGCTTCATGATGCGCCTGAACTTCGCGCGCGCGGGCGTATGCCTTCGCGAAATCGGGGTCCAGAGACAAACGCTTGTAGAACGTCACGACCCCCGGCATCCAATCGTCACGCCCCGGCGCGCAGATTTGCTCGATGCCTTCACCGCCCATCATGCGCCGGAAAATCTCCTCCTCGATCTCCGGCGTCCAAGCGAAAGGCTTCGCCCCAACCGGCGCCTTTGCCTTCGCTGGTGTGCTGCGCTCATCCTGCATAACGCGATGATACGCGACATGCGTGCCGCTCTTCAATCGGCGGCCATGATCAGCAGGCGCTATCGGCATCGTAGGCTCGGGCGATACCCACTCCGCGCGCCAAGTGGACACGCTCTCGCTTGGATCATGGATCGGTCCGCCCGCCTGCGTGTCCGCCCCAATCATCCCGTCCTCCCTTCCCTCTTCGCCATCACGTCGATCCTGTCCCTGAGCGCGGCCATGACGGTCGCGGTCATCTGCTCGCCCTGGTCGCTGAGCTGCTGTCGGAACCAGTGCGCCTCGTCGACCGTGGCGAGGGTGTCGATGGCGCGCAGGATGTGGGCTTCTCGGTCGGGGGTCATGGGGCGGCCGCGGGCCGGTCCCAGCTGACAGAGTTGCCAGCCATGCCGGACCATCCTTCCCGGCCCTCATCGGACCGCCACCGAAGAAGCCAGGTCAGCGTGCCATCCTTGCGCCGGTGCGGCTTCAAGTCGATTAGGGTGACAAACGTCTTCCGATACCTGATCCGCAAGCCGAGCGGCGGCGTGAATGTGAAGCCGAACCAGTTTATCTCAGCCATGTCCAATTCTCCTTTCTTGCTCCACCTCGCGCCGCTGCAGGCTGAGCGGCTCCACTTGCTCCACCACCAGCCCCCCTGTTTACAGGGGGCGGTGGTGGAGCGGTGGAGCAAGCCTGCTTTTGGGTCCATTTTTGATCCACCTGCTCCACCTCTGCTCCACCTCTGGTTTCTGTGGTGGAGCGGGTCATTCGAACGCCCATTCGCCCACCTCAATCACTGGTCTGGGGCGCCGCGTTGCGTCCGTCCAAGTGGCCTTCACGAGGCTCCCCGAGGCCATCCACGACTTGAGCACGGCCTTGATCCGGGGCTTGTCCTCGTCCACGTCCAGACCGCAGATTTCCCCGATCAGAGCGCCGATCCATTCGGCCCCGGCCTGATCGGAGAAGCGCGGGGGATTGCCGGTGTCCCACCGCCGCGCGACTTCCTTCTGCGTGTCTATGAGGTGCCTGACGGTCACGCCGTCGAACACGTCGGGCCATTTCCAAGTTTCCGCGACGCCGACGTGATCGCCTTGCCCGAGGTCAACAGAGGCCATCCTGATCCACTGGCGAGCGCCTGCCGGTGCCAGGTTGGCCTTGTCGCGGTCGATCCCGAAATAGGTCGCCGGGTCGTCTTGCACGCCTGCCTTGGCGCGATCCTCATCCTGCATCTTGTTCAGCACGCGGCCCGAGCGAGCCGCGCCGAGGAGGGCTGTGGAGCCCCTGCCGTCCTCTGTGGTGGCGTCTGCCCCGCCCGTCTTGCGGGTGTGGTGCACGAGCTCGATGGCGCAGTTGCAGCGGTCAGCGAGGCGCGCCCATTCCTTGGCGACGAGGTCGATGGCGCCCGAGCTGTTCTCGCTGACGCGGTGCGAGGAGACGAACGGGTCGACGATCAGAACGTCGATCCCGCGCTCGGTCAGGGCGGCGGCCAGGGCTTCCATTTCCGGGCGGATGATCGTCACCTCGCCGCGTATGTCGACAGCGGTGCAGAGCGGGCGTTCGCGGCCCGTGTCGAGGTAGAGATTGCCCTCGAGGTCTTCGGGGAGGATGCCGTGGTGCATCATCGCGCCGATGACGCGGCGGTCCAGCTCGTCGCGGGGATCCTCGAGGTTATAGACCCACGCCCGCACGCCCTTGGGGTCGACCCACTCGCCCAAGATGGCGCGCCCGGATGCGAGGCATATGGCCTCGACAAGGGTCAGGCTCGACTTGCCCACGCCACCGGGGGCGACGGTGACGGACACCTGCTTGCGCAGCATATGCCGGCCGTAGACCCAAGGGCGCGGCGGGATGGTCTTAGGATCGCGCCAGACGAAGGCCGTGGGGTGCAGGGCCGGAACGGGCGACGTCGCCCCCGGCGGCTCCTCGTGATGATCCGGCACCCAATGCGCGGTGTCATCCTGGGCATAGGCCTCGGGCGGGGGAAAGCGGTCATCGTCGGGCCTGAGGGGCACGACATTGGGCGCGCGAATAGGGGTGAGGCCTGCGAACGGGTCTTCCTGATCTGTCATCATGCACGCGCGTCCTGCGGGGCTACAGCGCGCAGGAACGCGGCGCGGTCATTCGGGGGCATCGCCTGCCACAAAGCGGCCATGGCGCGCTTGCGGGCGACGGGGGCGATGGTCGGGCGGTTGACGAGGCGGCGCAGGCATGCGCTCAGCATCGCGGCGATGGCGGTGTCTGTGGCGCAGTCAGCCCACCAGTCGGCCTCGGCCTGGATCCCCGAGAACATGGGGCTCGCCTCGGGGAACGGCGCGGCGGTGCGCTCGAGGAATGCGTCCGCAACGGCGACAGCGGCCTCGGGCGACATGGCGTAGATGTCCATGAGCCGATGCAGGCAATGGGTCGCGGCGGCGTGGTCCATGCCCTTGGCGGGCGGGATGTGTGCGTTCACTCCACCACCTCCCCGCGCAGCACGCGCTCCTGAAACCGCCTGACAATCGGCGCGAGGGTGGCTAGCTGCTTCTCGGACAGCTTCACGCCGCGGCGCTGCTGCGCGATGATTGAGGCCAGGAACGCGCGCTCCCAGACGGTGATGCGGGTGCGGATGACAATCGGGGCATAATGGCTGAGGTCGGGCGTCATGCGGCGATCTCCCACGAAACCTCAGGCAGGAACGACAGCGGCATCATGCTCGCGACGATGACCTGCGAGCGGCTTTCCGCAATCACGCGCAGGGCCGATGCGTCGACCAGCCGGAATCCAAACCCTCGCAGCCGGGCAAGTTCATTGGGCGTGAACCATCGATGAATGCCCGCCATGCCCCGAACAGCGCATCCCGCGTGCTTTAGGCCCTTCATCCGCGCCTTGGCGTATCGCTCGCGCCAGTCCGGCAAGTCGAGCATGATCGGCGGGCACAGGCTGTCGTCCTTTTCTAGGTCGACCCACTGCGCAGAAAATCCGGGCCGCCAAGGGCCGCGACCTGCCGAATCCTGCACCCGGTAAATCTTGGCTTGCGTCATTCCGGCTTGCTCCACGGTCTTGCGAAGATGATCCCCTTGCGCCGGGTGATGCCGCGCAGGGTGTGCACGGTGCAGCCCAGCGCCTCGATGATCTGCCACGCAGCCAGGCCCTGCTCGTGCAGATCGATGGCGCGCGCGGCCTGATCCCGCGCGACCTTGAACGATCCCCGCGACGCCACGCTGCGGATCCCGTAGGTCGCGGCCAGGTGCCGGGCGCGCGGATAGGCCATGCCGATCTCCGCAGCCGCTTGCTTCAGGGTCAGGCCTTTCGCCACCCGCGACCGCAGCGCCTCGGTATCCGCCGCGCGCTTTTCCTCGACCGGGTTGGTCTTGCGCGGGTTCGCCTTCAGCCGCATGTGGCAGCGGATGACCTTGAGCGATGTCGGGCCCATGCCCAGCGCCGCGCATATCTCGTCGTCATCCATGCCCTGGGCATGCAGATCGGCGATGCGCTGACGGGTTTCGGCCGACTTCTTGCTGCGCGCCGACTGATGGCGGTTCAGCGCCTTGCGCCACTTGTTGGGCGTGTCAGGCGCGTTCACGAGTTGCCCGCCGCCAGTGGCAAGCGGCACCCAGACGGGCAGCGGTATGCCGGACACCCCGCGCGGGATGACCTGGGCGCGCAGATCGGGCGCTATGGTTGCGCCGTAGCGCGCGGCGATTTCGGCGATGGTGGCGCGGTCGAGCGGGGCGGTCATGCGCCAAATCCTTCATTGGCGCCATCCGTCTTGCGAATTGACTTGAAAACGGGCCGCTCGGAGGCGTTGCTTTTCGCGAAAGCGCGTTCTTGCTTTGCAATCTCCCTCTGAATAGCCCTGCTAAATGCGCGGCTGTCGCCGCGGACGGCTTGGAACCCAAAGTAAACGGCGAGCGCGAAGTAACCGACAATCGCGGTGGCATAAGCAAAATCTAGAAAATCGTTCATCATGCCCCAGCTCCTTCCACTGAGAAAATCAAAATCACCGCCTGCCCGTGCTCCTCGACCACGCCCGACTGCGGCACGGCGATGAACCCCTCGGGCGGGTAGACCGCGAACGTGTCGGGTTTCATGCCCGCCGCGTTGTTGATGATCACGCGGACCCCGTCGATCACGAAGTCCTCGACCACGCGCGGCGACACGCCGTAGCCATTGCTGTAGATGATCCGGGCGACGGCGGGCGGCGCTGCGGCTTCGATCCGCGCGGCGCTGTTGCCCCACGTGTGAACCGCCTCGGCGTCGGCGGAGGTGGCGATGATGGCTAGGGCGAGGGTGTGGCGGATCATTTGCTCACCCATTTAAGTCCGAACCATGCGATCAAAGCCGCCTCGGCTCGCCCGTCGTGCTTTGCGAGCCGCCACTGGTCCGCGCAGTCGGGGAAAATCTGCGAGGCCTTCTCGCGCGACGCGGCCTTGCTGGTGTTCAGGTTCAGCGCGGCCTTCCATTCGGCAGGGCGCGTCTCGAAAACGGGGATACCCTGATAGGCGAGAACGGCGGTCAAACGACCATACCCTTCCGCGATCCGCGCGACGTTCGCCGCGCCGATCTGGTGCGGGTAGAACGGCTTTTCGATGCAGCAATGCCGCACCGGGGGCAGAGAGGCGAAAAGCTCGATCAGGCCTTGCGTCGTGTCGGGCAGATCGTGCGTGACGACAGACAGGGCCACCTTGTCGAATATCGCGACAGCGCCCTGTCGGCCCGGGTCTATTCCCATCAGAAGTGCCGTCATCATGCCCCCTCAGGCTATCGGTTGGGTGGGCGCGCGGTTATCCTCGGGAGGAGGTGGGGAGCCGCGCGCCCTGGTGATGGGGGAGCACATCTCGCGAGCCGCCACGCTCCCCCCGGTTTGGCGTTTGCAGCGGGCGTCGTTCCGCCCGGCTCGCGGTGTTCGGTTAGGCGGCCTCCAGAAGCATGGCCGCGCCCGGAATGTGCTTGACGGCCTTCATGACGAATTCAGGCCGGGGCGATCCAATGGCGTTGAGCCAGTTCAAAGCCGTGCGCTCGGTCACGCTGAACATGAAGGCGACGTGCTGCGCGTCCCGAAAGTTCGCGCGCAGAAAGCCCGCCCACAGATCGGGAAAGCAGCGCCGATAGCCGTGCATGTCGAAGGGTCGGAAAGACTTTTCGAAAGACCTTTCCGCAGCGCCAGTGTCAGGTTGCAGGGGCAACACGACAGGAGCAGCCGATGCAGACCCGACTTGGATATGAAGTGAGAGTGCCGCCGATACTGGCATCACGCGGCCCCGGCGCTTGGAGCATCGGCCTTGCGGCGCAGCTCGGCCAGCGTTTCAAGCTTGAGGATTTGCCCGCGCGCGGCCGCAGCCGCGATCAGGTCCATGTCATGTTTCGCGGGGATGCTCCCGCGCTGCCGCCACGATGCCGCAGTGGTGTATGGCACGCGGAGATCGGCGGCGAGTTCGGCCGTGGTCGGCCAGATGGCGAAGATGTGTTCCATGCCCCGAAGCTACGCGGCTTGCGTATCGCTGTCAACGCAAATTGCGTTGCGCCTTCCGCTATGCTTTCCGCATGACGGTTTCACAGAGATTGAAGTCGGCTCGAGAGGCCGCGGGGTTCCAGACGGCGGCCGATGCGTGCGACCGCTTTGGCTGGACGAGGTCCACCTATTTCGGGCACGAAAACGGGTCGCGGAACGTGACGGCCGACAAGGCGCGCGACTACGCGCGGGCGTTCCGGGTCAGTCCTGAATGGATCCTCTTCGGCGGCCCGCAACCCCCAGCGCCGCCCGCCCTTGCCCCGGCTGACGACCTGGTTCCGGTGTATGGCGTCTCTGCCAGCGCCGGGCATGGCGTAATCGTCGACGAAGAGATGATCGTCGACCAGCTGTCCTTCCCGCCCGGTTATCTGCGCCGGATCACCAGCTCTGCGCCCAAAGACCTCGCCATCATCGGGGTCAAGGGCAAGAGCATGGAGCCGACCCTATCGGATGACGACGTGGTGATGATCGACACGACCAAACGCGATCTGTCTTTCGACGGGCTTTTCGTCTTGCGCGACGGGGGTGCAAGCCTGCTGGTCAAGCGGGTTAGCCGTGGCAGGCGGCGCGGGATGGTCATGCTCATCAGCGACAATCCGAACTACCCGCCCATTGAACGCGACGTGTCCGAGGTCGAAGTTGTCGGGAAGGTTGTCTGGAAAGGGGTGAAGGAATGAGGCGCGCGTTGATCTTGGCTCTGACCCTGGCCGGGTGCGTCGAGCCGCCGCCGAACCCGGCATGGGATCGGCTCACCGTGGCATGCGAGGCGGGCGATACATCGGCCTGCGCGGTGATCGTGGAACAGCAACAGCGGCAGAAAGAAGCCTACATGCGCGCAATTGCCCCGCCGCCCGGCCCGAGCCCGCTTGATGTCTATGCTGCCACCGTTGCGGCCGGGGCCAACCGCCCGGCGCCCGCGATCCGCCCGCTTTCCCCCGGCTTGAAGGTCTGCCCCGATGGCCGGATCATCGACGCCCTGCTGATCTGCTGACCTGACCCCGCCCGGTCGCGATTCGCACCGGGCGTTTTTCTTGCGTGTCGTTACGCTTTTTGCGTTGACACGCGATTACGCATCTTGCATAGTCTCCCCATACCCAACAGGGAGAGACGAAATGACCGCCCTCCGCGCCATCCGCACCACCACCGCCGCCCCCAGATACCCCGAGATCGCCGCCGCCGTTGCTGACGACGTGTCGGCGGTGATCGCGGAACACCGCCCGGTGACCGACACCAAGGCGCTGCATGTCCTGCTGCTGGCCGCGGAAATCGTGGCCCAGCGCATCGCGGCGAAAGCCCATACCGGGCGGATCGTCAGGGGCCGCACGATCTATGGCGATGTCGCCATGTATGACGCGGTCAAGGCCTTGCGCAGCGTGCAAGAGCTGGAGGCCGCGTTCTACCGCATGGACGAGGAAGAGAACCGCGAAGCCGCGATCTATGAGGACGCGGGCGAGCTGCAACTGGCGGCCGAGGAGCTGGCTGCTGCATGGGGAGAGCCGGAATGAACGTCGTCGTCAAAATCCCCTGCGAAACCGAGCGGCTCTGCAACGCCCGCCGCACCCTTCGCGACCCGAACAGCACCGAGGCGCAGCGCATGGTCGCGCTCGACGATCTGTCCTACAGCAAGGACTGGAAGGACCAGAACCTGCGCGAGCTTTACCTGAAGTCGCGGCGGTTTCAGGCGATCAAGAGCCAGGCCGAGATCGACGAGGAAGAGCTGATCGCCAGGATCGAGGCGTGGCGCGCGGGCGCTGAGCAGTTCGTCATGGGCGCCGTCGTGGTGCTGGGGTTCGCGTTCATTGCGGGGCAGCTGCTTAAGGCGGTGATGTGATGGCCGACCTTCGCCTCGCCGCTGGCGTTCACAGCATCCCCGCCGATGAATACCACGCCGACCCAGCCCCCGCGCCGTCGCTGTCCAGCACGCTCGCCCGGCTGATCGTGAACCGCTCGCCGCTGCACGCCTGGACCGCATCCCCGCGCCTGAACCCGGCATGGGAGCCGACAGAGAGTGCCGTCTTTGACATCGGCCGCGCCGCACACCGGGCGATCCTCGGGGCGGGCGGTGACTATGTGGCCTATCCGCCGGAACTCCTAGGCGCGGGCGGTGCTGCCTCGACCAAGGCAGCGAAGGAATGGGCCGAGGAACAGCGCGCCGCGGGCCGCACGCCGCTCAAGGCCGACGTGGTGGACCAGGTCGGGGCGATGGCCGAGGTTGGGCGCGAACGGCTTGCCGCGATGGGAATCCACCTCGACCCGGCCCGGTCGGAATTGACCGCCATCGCCGAGATCGACGGGGTGTGGTGCCGGGCGATGATCGACAATGCGCCGGAAGACCCGCGCCTGCCGCTCTATGACCTCAAGACCACGACGGACGCCAGCCCGGAGTCGCTGGCCAAGACAATCGCGACCTACGGCTATGACATGCAGGCCGCGCATTATCTGGCCGTGTGGAAGGCCGCCACGGGCGAGGATCGCAAGTTCCGGATCGTGTTCATCGAGAAGGAAGCGCCCTACGGCGTTTCGGTCGCAGAGCTTTACCGGAAGCCCGGCGACGAGGCGGACTGGTTCGACCATGCCGGCTCCCTCGCCGCAAAGGCGCGGGGCATCTGGGGCGACTGCCTCAGGTCCGGTGATTGGTCCTGCTACCCCGCCCGCGTCGCCGTGATCGGCGCGCCGGGATGGCACATCACCCGCATGGAAGACCGGCACGAGCGGGTCTTGGCCCAGAAACCCACCGCAGAAAGCCTGACCCGCGCGCAAGCGTGGCAAGCCCCCAGAGGAGAAGTCGCATGAACCAGACCGCCATCGCAACCCAGGCCGCGCCTGTCCAGAAACCCATGACGCCCGGCGGGCCGCTTGCCGCTTTCGTGCCGCAGGACAGCGCGCAGCTTTTGAAGCTGGCCGAAGTCTTGTCCAAGTCGGGCGACCTCGTTCCCAAGCAGTTCCAGGGCCAGCCCGCGATGATTACCGCCGCCATCATGCGCGGCATGGAGGTCGGCCTCGCGCCGATGCAGGCCTTGTCGAGCATTGCCGTCATCAACGGCCGTCCGACGATGTGGGGCGACGCTCTGGTGGCCATTGTCCAGAAGGCGGGGCACCACGTCGATGTGACCTATGAGGGCGAAGGCGATCACCTGCGCGCCGTGGCCACGCTGACCCGCGGCGATACCGGCCGCCAGATCGTGCGCACTTTCAGCATGGCCGACGCCAAGCGGGCCGGGCTGCTCGGGAAGCAGGGCCCGTGGATGCAATACACCACGCGGATGCTCGGGCACCGCGCCCGCACCTGGGCGATCCGCGACGGCGCGGCCGATGCGCTGATGGGCATGGACGTGACCGAGGAGGTGCAGAACTACGGCCCCGACGCCGCCCGCAACATCACCCCGCAAGAGGCGGCCCCGCGCCGCGGCGGCGTGGTCTATGCCGACCCGGATCCGGTCGTGGATGACATCCTTGAGCACACCACCCCCGACCCGCGCACCGCCACCGACCCCGAGCTCGAGGCGCAGATCGAACGCGAGGCGCGCGAGTTCGCCGAGCGGGCGATGGGCGGGGAGGGGTGACCTCATCTGGTGGCTGTTCTGGTGATCCGACAGCCGCAAGACCGGGCGCAGGCGGGCCTTCCTGCGCACCTCCCTTGTTCGGCAACTCCCCCGGGCTGCGGCTCGGGGGCCTTTTCCCCGAGGAACGCATGAGCCTGATCAAGTCCAGCCTTGTCACCTACCTGATCGAGGTGCCCGAGGATGACATCCGCACGCAGCTGATTTTCGATGCTGCAGAACGTCACGGCCTGACCCACGACGGGAAGATCATTCCCGGCGTCACCGGCAAGGTCACGTTCGACGGCCGCCGCGGGGGCGGAACCTACACCGTCCACCTTTATCGCAACGTCGCCGCAAGCGGGCAGGCCAGCCTGCCAGCGCCGAAAGATGCCCGCGATGCCTGACCGCATCCAGCTTTCCCGCGCCAAGGGCTGGCGCATGCCGCTGAACACCGTGAAGGTCGACCGCAGCACGGTCTACGGCAACCCGTGGGGCATTGGCTCGCCGGGCCGCCTCAAGCTGCGCGAGATGCCCTCAGACTATCTGGTGCGGCTGCCGATCGACCAGCTCAGCGCGGTAAATGCTTTCCGCATTTGGCTGACGCATGCGCCTGCATGGTGGATGCTGCCTTGGGCGAACTCGTTCACGCCACAGGGCTGGGATAGCCTTCGGTCATCCCTGGCCTTTCACCGCAACGCGATCCTGATCCGCCTGCCCGAGCTGCGCGGCAAGAACCTGGCCTGCTGGTGCAAGCCGGGATTCCCCTGCCACGCCGATGTTCTGCTGGAGCTGGCCAATGCCTGAC
>JACCDR010623669.1_pt1 | contig 29898 bp, 59 predicted proteins | sample 7446431 | NCBI WGS metagenome assembly JACCDR01 (sample SAMN15323443, study PRJNA562643) | freshwater metagenome | isolation source: river surface water | place: USA:Blue River Watershed | collected 2017-08-17
CTGACAGTCTGTCAGGACAACACGAGAAGGAGATGCACCCGATGGCGAAGACGGAGCTAGGCACTTACATCGACCACCTCAAAGGCGGACGGAAGGCCCTTGGCTACTCCCCGGAGGCTGCGTGAAGGCGCTTATCACCGGGGTCTGCGGACAAGACGGCTGGTATCTGTCCGAATTCCTTCTAGAGCAGGGGTATCAGGTCGTCGGCACCCGCAGGGGCACCGAGGAACCTGCGGAATCGCCCCCGGGCGTTGATGTCGTCTTTGGGGATGTGTCCGATGCGCTCTGTATGCGTGACCTCGTGCAGAAGGTCAAGCCGGACGAGATTTACAACCTTGCGGCGATCACGCATGTCGGGGACTCGTTCTCGGCGATGGCGGCGTGCTTCCAAGTCAACGCGGTTGGGGCGGCGAACTGCCTCGACGCTGGCGCTCGGGTCGGCGCGAAGGTCTATCAGGCTTCGACTTCCGAACTATTCGGCTCGACTCCGCCTCCTCAGAGTGAGACTAGCCTCCTTCAGCCCCGCAGCCCTTACGCAGTGGCTAAGTTGGCTGGCTACTGGCTGACGAAGAACTACAGAGAACGGGGCGTTTACGCCGCTCAAGGCATTCTCTTTAACCACGAGTCGCCCCGTCGTGGTGGTGGCTTCGTGACGCAGAAGGTAGCCCGCGCGGTGGCGAACATCGTGAAGGGCAAGCAGCACGAGCTTGTCCTCGGGAATCTCGACGCCTGCCGCGACTGGGGCCACGCGAAGGACTTTGTGCGGGCCATGTGGCTGATACTGAATCAGTCAAAGCCGGATGACTACGTGGTGGCAACAGGTGAGATGCGATCCGTGCGTGACCTGTGCCGCGTGGCGTTTGAACACGTCGGGTTGGACTATCGGGAGTACGTCAAGACCTCTCCGAAGTTCCACCGGCCGCTAGAGGTTGAGCAGCTTTGCGGCGATCCGAGCAAGATCAAGGCTCTGGGCTGGAAGCCGGAAATCGGCTTTGACCAGATGATTAAGGAAATGGTAGATGCTGCCCTTGAGTGCTGACACTTGGGGTAGCGAGGAACGCGCCGCCATTCAGCGTGTCGTGGACTCCGGGCGGGTCACGATGGGGCCGGAAGTCTCCGCTTTCGAGCGTGAATATGCGGAGTACTGCGGCACCCGCTACTGCGCGGCAGTGAACTCCGGGTCGTCTGCGGTTCTCCTGATGGTGGCCGCTTGGACGCTTCGCCACGGGCCTGGCGTCGTGGTGGTCCCCGCGGTTGGCTGGTCTACGTCTTACTCGCCTTTTCAGCAGTACGGATGGACCCTGCGTTTTGTGGACATTGACCGCGAGACGCTGAACTACAACCCCGAGGCGCTGAAGGAGGCGGCGAAGGGTGCGGACCTGATCCTTGCCATCAACCTGCTCGGGAATCCGAACGAGTTCGACAAGTTCCCCGACCTTCCGGTTCTAGAGGACAACTGCGAAGCGATGGGCGCGACCTACAAGGGTAAGCGCACCGGAAGTTTCGGAGTGATGGCGGCTCACTCGACGTACTTCTCGCACCACATCTGCACGATGGAAGGCGGGATGGTCACGACGGATGACGAGTTCTTCTATCACATGCTGTTGTCCATCCGCTCGCATGGCTGGACTCGGCACCTTCCAGAGCAGAACGTGTTCGGCGTCAAGCCGGCCATGTTCGAGTTCATCTACCCCGGCTACAACGTGCGCCCGACCGAGATGCAATGCGCCATTGGTCGTGAGCAGCTAAAGAAGCTCCCGAAGTTCATCGAAGCCCGAAGGGAGAACGCCTCCCGCTTCCCCCTCAAGACTCAACGGGAAACGGGCGAGTCCTCGTGGTTCGGGTTCGCGGTGTTCGGGGATGACGTGCGCAAGGTGGTTGGACGCTTCGAGCATCGGCCTGTGGTGACAGGCAATTTCCTCCGTCAACCCGCCATCAAGCACTACCGCATTGAGGTGTTCGGAGAGACACCGAACGCGGACTACATCCACGACCACGCGGTCATGATCGGCAACAGCCACGAGGCTATCCAATGGTGAACGTGATTTCCCTCTATGCCGGCTTCGACCCGCGCGAGGAAATCGGCTATCACACGTTCTGTTCCTCGGTGATTCACAACTCCTCGGAGCCGGTCCACATCACGCCGCTTTATGACGCGGCCCTCTCAATGGATGGGCAGAGGGACGGCACCAATCGGTTCATCTACCTGCGGTTTCTGATCCCTTACCTCCAGGGCTATCAAGGGTGGGCGATCTTCTGCGATGGCTCCGACATGATCGTCAAGGACGACATTGCAAAGCTCTGGGCCATGCGGGACTACAGATACGCGGTTCAAGTCGTTCAGCACAACTACGAAACCAAGCACGCTAGGAAGTACGTTGGAACGGCGATGGAGGCCGACAACGGCAACTATCCGTGCAAGAACTGGTCTAGTGTCATGCTCATTAACTGCGCTCACCCTGACTGGCGGGAAATCAGCCCCGACACGGTGAAGCGCTCGGAAGGTTCCTACCTTCATCGGTTCATGTTCCTCGACCCCAAGACTGTCGGGACGATCCCGATCACTTGGAACTGGCTTGCTGACGAGTTCGGCGAGAACAACAGCGCCAGCCTCCTTCACTGGACGGCCGGAATCCCCGCTTGGGATCACTACAAAGACGCTCCGCACGCTGAAGACTGGCGCGCGGCCCACGCTCGGGTCAACCACGCGATCTAGCCATGATTACGAACTACGGAACCCTTCGGGCTGCGGTCGCCTCCTGGCTCAAGCGCTCGGACCTGACCACGCATATCCCCGACTTCGTGAAGCTCGCGGAACAGCGCATCTACTACGGTGGCGGCGAACCGATGGCTTCTCAGCCGCTGCGCATCCCCGCGATGCAGTCTCGGACGACGGGGACGATCAGCAGCGGGAGCATTGACTACCCGACCGACACGCTGGAGCTTCAGCGCATCTCGGCCACGGTGGGCGGCTTGTCTCAAGAGCTTACCTACATGCCTCCGCAGTTGTTCGCGGAGCAGGCGAACAGCCAAAGCACGCCCGGCTTCTACACCTTTGCGAATAACGCGATCCTGACCGCGGGGACGGGTGCTGCTGATTACACCCTCGACTACTACGCCAAGTTCTCCGCTCTGAGTGCCGACGAGGACACGAACTGGCTGCTGACGAACGCGCCCGGTGTGTACCTCTACGCAACCCTCGTGGAAACCTCCCCATTCCTCTACGACGACCCCCGCGTTCAGTCGTGGTTCGGCATGTTCAAGTCGGCCATTTCTGCCCTTAACCGGACCACGCCCCGGGCGGCTGGTGGCTCGCTGCAAACAAAGGTGGTGATGTGAAGTTGCAGGCGTGGGTGCCGGATGGGCCGAACTTCATCGACGCAGGGCCGGCGATTGATTTCCAGGGCATCACGAACCTGTACCCGACGAGCAAGGGTTACGCGGTTCTCAGCACGCCGCAAGCCATCGGCTCCGCCCTTCCTGCTGCCTGCCTCGGTGCTGCGTCCGTCCTCAAGCTCGCCGGGACTCGTCGTGTCTTCGCAGCGACCACGGACACGATCTACGAACTCCAATCGGGAGTGTGGACGGACGTAACCGCGCCTGCCCTTACCGCTACGTCATCCAGCCGCTATCTCTTCGCTCAGTTCGGTGATGCAACGATTGCGACGAATGACGCAGATCAACTGATGGTGGCGACCTCGGGCAACTTCGCAGCGATTGCGAATAGCCCGAAGGCGCGCATCGTCTTCTCGGTCCCCAACTTCGTGATCTGCCTGAACACGCAGGATGGTTCAGGCTCTACAGCCTTCGGGGATGGCCCTGATCGGTGGTGGTGTTCCGGGTTTCAGGATCACACCAACTGGACGCCCGCCCTCTCGACCCAGTGCGCCTCCGGCCGCCTCATCGGTGGTGGTGGTCAACTGACCGCGGGCGCGAAGTTCGGTAACGGCTTCGTGGCCTACAAAGAGCGGGAAATGTGGCTGGCGAACTATGTAGGTTCTCCCGCTGTCTTCCAGTTCATCGCAATCCCTGGTGACGTTGGTTGCGTCGGCCCCGAGGCGGTTGTAGACATCGGCGGCGCGCATATCTTCGTCGGCTCGGACAACATCTGGATGTTTGACGGGACGCGCCCCCGTTCTATCGCGGACCAGCAGGTACGGGACGAGTTCTTTGAGGCGATCCCTAATGACCAGCTAGTCAACACGAGGGCCGTCTTTGATCGTGACCGCATGTTGGTCTGGTTCTTTGCGAACATCAACTCGACCTATGCCGGCGCCACGACGAAGGCGTTTTTCTACCACCTCCAAAGCGGGAGATGGGGGAACGCCGACATTACGGCAGAGTGCCCGCTCGTCTACTACGAGCCCGGCATCACTTGGGCGACGGTAGCGACGACCTATCCGACGTGGGATGACCTCGACGGCATCTCTTGGGACTCGAACGTCTGGTACCCCGGAAACCGGACGATGGCTTACTTTGATACGTCTCATCAGTTGCAGGGCCTGACCGGCGCCGCGGCGAGCAATGCCTCGTTTACCACCAAAGCGATAGGCATCCCCGCCGTTGATTCCTGTCTTGGAGAGGTTCAGCTTCGCGGGAATGTTGCCGGCTGCGCTGTCACCGCGGGCATGTGTGACGGTTCTGGGCAAATCCTCGCTTACACCGACACGATCCAAGAAGAGGGCGGGAAGGTCAGGCTTAACTCTGTTGGCCGCTATCACTTCATCAACGTATCCATGCCGCCCGGTGCGTCTGTCTGGGGCATGGACGTAAAGCTCACTCCCGCGGGGAATCGGTGAAGGTCAACGACAGCCCGCAGGTGACGGAGTACTTCCGCGACCTGTATCTACAGCAGGAACTCGCGGCACACGCGCGGGCGATCAATGCGCTATGGAACGAAGTCATGCCCGTAACCGCCCACTCTGCCTCGATCACGGCTGACGCCCTCGTTTTCACGGGGCCGTGCATTTACTACGGCTACCAAGTGACGACGGCCACGGCAACCGCAAACATCCAGGTGCGTGACGCCACCTCCGCGGGCGCTGGTGTCGTCATCGGAACCATCGTTTCCGGCACTGCCGCAGGGCAGTACCCCACAACCACCGGCATCTACTGCGAGACGGGTCTTTACGTCGATTACGCAGCCTCGGCAACGGGGACGGTGGTGCTTCTGTTCAAGCCAGTCTAAGGACGATCATGGGAATCTTTGACGCCTCCAACAACAAGACGACCTCCACGGGCGGCTTTGCTCAGTGGGCGCAGCCCTACGCGCAGGACTATCTCAAGCGGGCGCAGGAGGTTGCAAACACCCCCTACACCCAAAGTCCTAGCCAGTACGTCGGCCCGAACTCGTACCTGACGAACGCCTGGCAGAACGTCAGCAACACGGCTCAGGGCGGGGCGACGCGCAACCCCTACGCGAACTCCCAGAACCCCGAACTGGCGCGGCAGATTCGCGGCGCGCAAGGTGATCTTGCGTCATCGTGGAACAACGTCCAGAAGCCCGCATGGGAAACCGCGATGGCTAATTCCGGTAGCTACGGGAACACCGGTGTCATGCAAGCCACGGGCAGGGCGCAAGAAGACCTGTCCCGCGCGATGGGCGACATCGGCTCTCAGATGCGGTTCAACGCCTACAACCAGGCGGCGAACCTGTCGGAGAACTATGCCAATCGGAACGATGCGTTCAAGCAGTGGGGTGCCGGTGCGCAAATGAACATCGGCAACCAGATGCAGGGCTTCAACCAAGCGCAGGCCAACCAGAATTACAACTGGTGGCAGGAGGCGCAGAACTACCCGCGCAACCAACTGAACGTGATGGGTAACGCCCTCGGGATCGGCGGTGGTTCGTCCCAGACCACGAACCAGCCCGGACCCTCTCAGGCGGGGCAGTTCCTCGGCGGCGCTCTCACGGGCGCTCAGATCGGCAACTACTTCGGGTGGTGGTAATGGGCCTCTTCAACGCCAATTGGAAGCCGGGCGCGACGGACTACTACTCGGCCGGTGGTACTCCCGAGGACTACGGCCGGCAGTACAACGCCGCGGGTGCTTTCTCCGGCATCGAGGGCCTTCGTGGCGCTCAGACCTCCGGTGACGGCAACTACTTCATGGCGAAGTACCAAGGCGACGACCGCTATACGGCGAACGTGAAGCCTCAAGACGGCAAGGTCGGGGACATCGCGTGGAAGTACAACCCCGTGACCTCGGATGCTGACATGCTCATGCAAGGTGCTGCTCTTGCTGCTGCGGCCTATGGGGGCCTGTCTGCGGGCGGCTTCCTCGGTGGCGCTGGTGCGGGCTCCGGTGCCGGCTTTGTCGGCGAGGGCGTCGGCTCGGGCGTCCCCGCGTGGGATGGCGCGATGGGCGGCTCCATGCTGGAGGCTGGCGGCGCGGCATCCGGTGGCGGAAGCCTGTTCGGCTCGGCCGGCGAGCTGCTCGGCAAGATTCCGACGAAGGTCTGGGGCTCGCTCGGAAGCGGCCTGCTGTCCTCGGCTGGTGGTGGGTCTGGTGGCGGCTACTCCGGCCCCATGCCGACGATTACCCGCGGCGGGTGGAAGCCCCAAGTAACGCCGCAGTACATGAGCCTGTTTGACGTGGGCTCTCTCGTGAAGGGTAAGCCGTGAGCCTTCTCAACCTCCCCGACGACAACCTCGGCCTGCTGTCCCTCGGCCTGCGGATGATGTCCACCCCGGGCAACTTCGGCCAGGCGCTAGGACAAGCCGGCATGGGCGCTCTAGGCGACATGCAGCAGCACGCAGCCAACAAGCAGCGCCGGCAGATGACCGAACTCCAGACGCAGCAGATGCGCGCGCAGATGGAGGAGGCGGCACGGGCGCAGCAGGCGCAGACGGCGCTGAAAGGCTATTACACCGGCCTCGATCCCGATGCGTCCATGCCCGACAACATGCCCGGCCCTCGTCGTGACCCGATGCCGTTTGACGCGCGGCAGGCGGTGGCGGCGGGTGCGGACATTGCGCCGGCTTTCCAGATGCAAAGCCTGCTGACGAAGGCGGGACCGGAAGCGTTCACGCTCAAGCCGGGCGAGGTTCGGTTCGAGGGCGGGCGCAGGGTTGCGGAGCTTCCTGCGACTACCCAAGAGCCGGAAACCATCCGCGTCCTGAAGATGATCTACGGCGACGGCACCCCGGCCTACAAAGCCGCGCTGGAGCGGTACGGGCAGAAGGTCTCGACGCACCAGCAGCCGGCGCAGGTGAACGTCAACACCGGGCAAAAAGACGCAAACTGGGGCGCACCACCAAAAGACTACGTGTGGGCGCGTGATGCGGCCGGGAACGTGCTTACTGAGCGCGATCAACAGACGGGCGCATTCCGCCCTGTTGCTCTGCCGATTGGCGGCAGCAAGGACGCCAAGGAGACGCAGCAAGCCAGTTTCGCGGCGGCGACCAAGGCGAAGCAGGCATACGACACGATTAGCCAGCTTTTGCAGCATCCCGGCACCCCGGTTGTGATTGGCTTGTCCGGTCAGGTTGACCCACGCAATTACGTCTGGGGCAGCGAAGCGCAAGGCGCAAAGGCGCTGCTTGAGCAGGCTCAGGGGCAGGCATTCCTGCAAGCGTTTGAGTCGCTGAAGGGCGGCGGTCAGATCACCCAAGTTGAAGGCGAAAAGGCAACTGCGGCAATGGCTCGTTTGCAGCGCGCTCAGAGTGACGAGGACTTCGCAAAGTCTGCGGCGGAGCTTTTGGAGATCACCCGCGCCGCTTACAAGCGGTCCACAGGCGGGCAAGAACTCCCTCCGATCAAAATGCCCAAGTGGGGGCCAAAGCAGCGGAATGTGAACCAGATCATGCAAGACGCTGACGCCATCCTCAACGGAGGCCGCTAATGGCTACCGCCGAACAGTACGCAGAATGGATCGTCAACAACGCCGACAAGAAGGGCACCCCGGAGTTTGAGACGGTTGCCGAGGCGTACAAGGCGGCGAAGCAGCAGACGGCTACTAAGCCCCTCGGGATGGGCGAACGCTTCGGCATGGGCCTTATGGACCCCGTGCAGGGCGGGGCGCAACTGCTGACCAAGATGCTGCCTGAGGGCGTGGTCAAGGCCGGCAACCAACTCAACAACTGGCTCGCCGATTCGACGGGTCTTGTGGGGCGTCTGCCCGAGGGTGGCGTTGACCAGCAGACGCGCGAGCGCGAGGCGTCCTATCAGCAGCGCCGGCAGGCGGCCGGGCAGGATGGTGTTGACTGGCTCCGCCTTGCGGGTAACGTGGTCAACCCCGTAAACCTTGCTGCTGGCGGCATGGGGGCGGGCGCAACCACGATGGCCGGCAAGATCGCGGCCGGTGGCGCGCTTGGCGGGGCTACCTCAGCCCTTCAGCCCGTCACGGAAGGCGACGACTTCGCTGCGGACAAGGCCAAGCAGATGGGCCTCGGCACGCTAGCGGGCGGCGCTGCGCCGATGGTGGCCGCAGGACTGGGCCGAATCATCAGCCCGAAAGCCTCGGTGAACCCGGATGTTCAGATGCTCCGGCAGGCAGGCGTGCAGCCGACCATCGGGCAGACGCTTGGCGGGCGCATGAACGCGCTGGAGGAAAAGGCCACCAGCCTTCCCATAATGGGCGACGCAATCTCGGTTGCCCGTCAACGGTCGCTTGACCAGTTCAACCGTGCGGCGATCAATCGAGCGGTGGAGCCTATCGGCGGGAAGGTTGACGAGGTTGGACAGGCTGGTGTTTCTAAGGCCGGCGATGCCCTCTCCGATGCCTACGAAACGGCCAAGAAAGCGGTCAAGTCGGTCAAGTTTGATCAGCAGTTTGCGCAGGACTTCGGCCAACTTCGGCAAATGTCCCGCAGCCTCACGCCTCCGATGCGGCAACGCTTCGACACCGAGGTTAAGAACGTGTTCGGCTCGCGCCTGTCTCCCGCGAAGGCGATGCTCGGCGACACCTTCAAGAAGGTTGACAGCGAGCTAGGCCAGAAGGCGGCGAAGTTCAGCGGCAGCAGCGTTGCCAGCGAACAGGAACTCGGCGACGCGCTCAAGCAGATGCAGGCTTTACTTCGGGATCAAGCCATGCGGAGCAATCCGCAGGCGGCAAAGCTGATGCGCGAGGCGGATGAAGGGTGGGCCAACCTTGTTCGCGTGGAGGGCGCGGCAACTCGCGCCAAGAACGCCGACGGTGTGTTCACGCCGGGGCAACTGAACATGGCTGTTCAGTCGGCAGACCGGAGCGTTCGCAAGCGTGCGGTGGCTCGCGGGGATGCGCTGATGCAGGACTTGGCGAGCGCGGGGCAGAACGTCATCGGCAACAAGGTGCCGAACAGCTTCACGACTGACCGGGCGCTAGTGGCTGGCGGCGGGCTCGGAGCGTACTTTGTGGACCCGCTGATTCCCGCTGGATTGGTCAGCGGTGCGGCGGCCTATACCCCGTGGGTGCAGTCGCTACTGCGCGGCTCGGTTGCGGCTCGCCCATCGCTTGCCCAGCCGGTAGCAGGCATGCTCAATGATGCCTCTCCCATGCTCGGCCCGGCTGCTGGCTTGTTTGCGCTTGAGGTAGCCAAATAGAACGGCGTACAGGCCCACAGAGAAGCCGGTAGCCAGCGCACGAACAGTAGCGTCATCCATCCCCCCAATCTAGCCCAAAACCTCCACTTCGCCACCCCCTAAAGACCGCCTCCGGGCGGTTTTTTCGTTTCTGGAGCACTCATGCCCATCCCAAGCGCCGTCACCGACCTATCCGCGACCGCCGCGTCCAACTCCCCCGCCTCTACAGAGTCCCCCGGGGATGGTGACGACTACATCCGGGCTCTGTCTGCCTTCGTGAAGCAGAGTTACGACGGCGCCCTTACCGCGACCTTTCAGGTCAACGCGAACGGGGTGCCCTACAGCACCTCGATGCACAACCCGTCCGGGACGCTCACGGGGACGACGAACCAGCTCATTTGCTCGGGAACGTACACCCCGACCTCTACCTCTGTTGCGAACCTCGACGCGAACCCGACGACCAATGCCAACTGGACGTGGACCCGTGTAGGCAATGTGGTGATCGTCGCCGGGACGTTCTCCGCGAACCCGACCACGGCCTCAACCACGACGACCTTTGACCTGACGCTGCCCATTGCCTCATCCCTGACGGCATCTACGCAGCTTGCGGGTACTGCGGTGAAGGTGGACGCAGCGCGGGATGGCCTGGTGGCGTCCGTTGTCGGCGAGCCTACCGGGGACAAGGCGCGCGTCTCGTACTACACGGATTCAGTGACCACGGCTGACACCTGGGTCTGCCAGTTCCAATACGTGGTGCTGTGATGACCGTAGACGGTCACTTCATCCTGACCGTTCTGCTTGGCCTTGTCTGCGGCCTTCTGGGCTGGCTCGGCAGGGAGTTGTGGAACGCGGTTCAGCAGCTACGCCGCGACCTCTCCGCGCTGGAAATCAAGATCAGCGCCGAGTACATCCGCTACGACAGGATGCAGGACGCGCTCAAGCCAATCATGGAGGCGCTAGAGGACATCCGTAAGGCGCTTACGCACAAGGTGGACAAGTGAGCCTCTTTGACTTCCTCCAAGGCGCGTCCAACGCAGCCGCCTCCAACGTCTCCGGCCCTGTCGATCTGATCGGCGCAGGGCTCCGGTTCGTCGGCGTTCCTGTTCCCGAAAACGCTCTCCTGTCCTCAAAGTGGATGGAGGAGAAGGGGCTTACCAAGAAGCCGAAGAACGCACTCGCCGGCATGTTGGGAGAAGCGGCGGGCCTGTCTGCGCCGATAGCAGCAGCGGCGAAGGCTCCGCAGATTGCGGCGGGGCTGCTGAGTACCGCGGATGACTTCCAGAAGTACAACAAGGCGCTAGGGCCTGCGGGGGCGTCTCAGGCGACGGTGTGGCACGGCAGCCCCCATCAATTCGACAAGTTCGACGCCGGCAAGATAGGCACAGGAGAGGGCGCTCAGGTTTACGGACACGGCCTTTATCTTGCTGAGGCTCCAGAAGTTGCCCAAACCTATCGAAGAACCGCACAAAGCTCACCTGATCGCCTTTACTCAATCGCCAAGGAAAACGGCGTATCTGATGCCGCCGCAGACTCGTTGGCCCGCTACTTTCACGAAGCAAGATCGCGGGCATCTATTGATGATGCATTGACCATACTGAAAACGCCGCACCCATCGCCAACCGTTGCAAAGTTTAGGTCAGAAATTCTCAAAGAGGAGCCGGCCATGCGCAAGGCATGGGGCAAATTTAATGACCCCGGCTCCCTCTACAAAGTAGACCTCCCCGACGAAATGATCGGGAAGATGCTGGATTGGGACGCCCCTTTGTCGAGGCAGGCGCCGGGGGTGCAGCAGGCGCTCCAAAAGTTTGGCTCAATCGGCGACGCAAAAGAGATTGAAAAACAAGCACTTGCGGCCGGCATGAGCCAAAGCCAAGCAAGAGAGTATGCGATTTCACAGGCATATGAGCCAAGTGGCGCCGCACTGCATGGCGCCCTTGGTGATAGGCGGCGTGCCTCGGAATATTTGCGATCCCAAGGCGTCCCCGGCATCCGCTACCTAGACGGCGGCTCCCGAGGCACCGGCTCCGGTACGTCTAACTTCGTCGTCTTCCCCGGCGAGGAAAACGCTCTCCGAATCTTGGAGCGCAACGGCAACCCGTTGCTGATGCCATGAGCATCCCCCAACCCCCCGACGCCAATCCCTCCGACACCCTCGGCCCTGTCGTCCGCAAGGTAAAGGCAGCATCTTCCGCGCCCGAGGCGTTCACCTTCTCTCACCAGCGCGCAGACGGCTTCCGTGTGTACGTCACCCCTTCCGGGCGGATGGAGGTTAGGCCGCCTCTGGCAGATGCGTGGAAGGGGCTTGTCCCGTGAAGGAGAGGGTGGCCGGTGCTGATCTTCCGGCATTGGGCGGTTTACCCGCGACGGCCCTGGCGTCAGCCCGTTTCCGGGAGCGGCTCGATTTAACTTCCCGCCAGCGCATCAGCCTGCGCATTCACCCTCACGACTGCGCCCCGAATCTCATCACCACCCCATCAGGGTGGCGCCGGTTTCGAGCCGGCGAGGCGCATGCGTGAAGACGAACCCCAAGTGTAGGACAAAGGTGGATCAATGACCAATCCAGTCCCCCCATGCGTCTGCGTGATATGGGAGGACGCCACCGCCACAGATGGCCCGTGGGTCGAGAACAAGCCGCGAGAGTACAAGCCAAAGCTCATCACCTCGGTGGGCTTTCTTGTTTTGGACGACGAACAAGGCATCCACCTAACAGGTGCGTGGTGCCCCGACATCATCGGAGCGCCCGACCAGATACCGAGGGGGATGATTCGATCAATCACCTACCTCCAGCCCGTTCCCGATAAGCGACGGAGGAAGTGATGCCCGCCCCCGCCTGTAGTGACGAAGAGTTCATTGAAATCTGGCGGACCCTCAAGAGCCCGTCCAAGATCGCAAAGGCTCTAGGCGTACAGATTCACAACGTCCACGCCCGCAGGCGGCGGATAGAGGCCCGGGAGCGGTTGACGCTGAGAACGGATCACGCCCGCGCCTACAACCGCAACGAGGTTGTCGAGTACCAAAAGCGGCATCACCTCGGCATAGAAAACGGCACCATCATCGTCGGGTCAGACGCGCACTTCTGGCCTGGCATCAAGACAACCGCCTTCCGCGGCTTCCTGAAGCTGATCCGCGAGCTACAGCCTAAAGCGGTGGTGATGAACGGTGACGTTTTTGACGGCGCCCGCATCTCCCGGCATCAACGGATCGGATGGGACGAAACCCCCTCAGTCATTCAGGAACTGAAGGCGGTGGAAGTAGCCCTTGCAGACGTCCAGGAGGCCGCAGGCAAGGCCCGGCGCATCTGGACGCTAGGTAACCACTGCGCCCGATTCGAGACGCGCCTAGCGAACACCGTCCCCGAGTTCATGGCCGTGGGTGGCTTCACGCTGAAGGATCACTTCCCCGACTGGGAACCGTGTTGGGCCACTTGGCCTAATGACCGCGTAGTCATTAAACACAGGTACAAAGGCGGAATCCACGCCACCCACAACAACACGGTAAACGCTGGCGTGTCCATCGTGACGGGCCATCTCCACAGCCTCAAGGTCACGCCTTTCAGCGACTACAACGGGGCGCGGTTCGGCGTAGATACCGGAACTCTGGCCGATCCCTACGGGCCGCAGTTTGAAGCGTACATGGAAGAGAACCCCGCCAACTGGCGCTCTGGGTTCGTCGTCCTGACGTTCCACAAGGGACAACTCCTCTGGCCCGAGATTGCGCACGCCTGCGGCACGGGGAAGCTGGAGTTCCGCGGACAGGTGCTAGAGGTATGACGTGCGCCCTGCTATCACCCAAGAGTGATAAAGAGCAGGCACAAGCCGTAGCCCGTATGTCGCCTGCGTACACATATCAGCGGGATGGGTTGATTTTGAGCGTCCCAATCGACACATCGCCCCGCGAGTTGATCCTTGCGCTCCGTGAGTTAGAACGCCTCGCCATCGAGGACTACTTAAGACGAACCTCCGATGGCGGCGGGACGTAGGAGCCTCATGTGATCGAGTACATCCTTGCCTTCGCCTTCCTTGCCGAACTGGACACGGAGGCACCCAAGCTGATTGCACCATTCAAGACGCACGAGCAATGCGTAGCGGTGGCGATGAAGCGGAACCAAGAGGAGGAGGGGCTTCGGGAACCGACCATCCGCGCGAAGGGTGGCGAGTTCGTGTGCCTCAAGATCGTGAGGGCTGGCGCCTAAAGCAAGAAGCCCCTAAACCGGGTTGCAGTTCAGGGGCTCCAGGGGCACGAGGCCGGTTGAAAGTTGGGCAACCTTCAAGACGAAATATAGACGCATGAACACACTTGGTCAATCGCTCTACGCGCTCCTCGTCAACCCGAACGCGATAGCCTTCCTGCACGTCATCCGCGCAGGGGAGACGAGTCACGAGGACTCGGCCTATTCCATGCTGTTCGGTGGTGACGCCTTCGACGGGTTTGCAGACCACCCGCGGAAGCTCATCAAGAAAAGCGGCTACAACTCCACCGCGGCAGGGGCCTATCAGTTCCTGTCTCGGACTTGGGACGAGTGCGCGAAGGCTCTAGACCTCCCCGACTTCTCCCCTCGCAGTCAGGACGTGGCCGCACTGTTCCTCATCCGCAGGCGTGGCGCTCTGGACGATGTTCTAGCTGGCAGGGTTCGGGAGGCTATCGCCAAGTGCGCGAAGGAATGGGCCAGCCTTCCCGGCTCACCCTACGGTCAACCCACGAAGACGATGGCGCAGGCGCTGGACGTGTATCAGCAGTTCGGCGGCACCCTCACTAGCCAAACCCCCTCGGAGAAGCCTATGGCCCCGCTCATCCCCGCCGCAGTCTCCGCGATTGCGTCCATTGCCCCGCAACTTATCCGCATCTTCGGCTCTGGGTCGGAAGTCTCGGAGCGCAACGCTAAGGCGGCGGAAGTCGTCGTCCAGGCCGCGAAGGAGGCGACCGGCGCGGTCAACGAGCAGCACTTGATCGAGAAGATCGAGGCGAAGGACCCGGCCGTCATCCAAGCGGTGCAACAGGTTGTCCGCGATGTGTGGTTTGAAATCAGCGTGGACTCTGGCGGCGTAGAGAAGGCCCGGCAGTTCAACGACTCCGGCACCCCGTTCTGGAAGCAGCCGGCGCTCTACGTCACGGCTGCCCTCCTGCCTCTCGTTTACCTCGTGGTCTGGGCGACCATCTTCCGCGAGGGCTTCGCTACCCAAGACCTTAAGACCCTCGTTGTCACGGCCATCGTGTCGGGCGTGCTGTCCGGCATCATGGGCTTCTGGCTCGGGACTAGCTTTAGCTCTCAGCGGAAGGATGAGATGCGGGCGAAGTAAACCGGGCGCGGATGGCGGCGCCAATATTCAGGGCGACATACATCTCGTCTATGTTCTGCGCGATTGATCCGGCCGCTGCGTCTGCAATCAAGGCCGCCTCTTCGGCTACTTGCAGGGCATAGGCGCGCGCAACCTCGACGGCAAATTGCCCGTAGATGGTTCCTGCGTCCATCCCGCCTACACCCCACTTCGCGGCCATCTGGTCAACGAAGGTGTTTAGCTCGTCGTCCCGCATTGTCATCGTGGCTCCTGTTGCATGGCGGCGTCGATTGCGGCGTCCACCTCGGTGGCGCTCCAAGCGTCTCCAAGGGCAAACAGTAGCGGGTGGATTTCGTCGCCGTTTGCACAGCAGAACGCCTCGCGCCAAATCTGATACCGCTCCGCATCCTTCCGCAGCCGCTCTACCTCTGCCTGTAGGCGCTCTAGCTCGGCGGCGGCTTCGGCGGCGAGGCTCATGTCGTCGTGCGCCCCGTCTGCCATTGCTCGGAGCAGTTGCACTAAGTCGCTCATCTTCACCTCCTAGGCGCACCCGCCCATTTTCTCGACCACAGCCGGCGCAGTCACCCCGCGCACGATCTGCCGATGCAACTCCGGCCCCGGGTGGATGCCGTCTGCCATGATCCCCTGCCAGCCTTCCAGCGAGAGCACGAACGCCCGAACATCCGCCAGCGGGGTTCCGGTGTCGGCCGCCACCACACGCACCGCCTCGGTGTAGTCGGCAATCTCCCGCTCCGCGCGCTCGCTCCCGTAGGGCGTTACCTGCGTGGCAGGGTTCGGAGTCTGGAGGATCAGCGCATCACCGACCAGCGCGCGGATTTCCCGCAGCCGGGAGGCGTAGCCCTCGACCCCGAGGTTGTCCCGCATGTCGCCCATGCCGTAGTTCGAGACGACGATGTGCGGGTCAACCTCGGCCAGCAACAGGTCAAGGCGCTGGCCTTCGTAGCCCTTCAACCCGTCCGCGCTGGTGGCGCCGTTCTGGCCGCGATTCCAGACCACGGCACGGCCCTTCCCGAGCCTGGCGTCTAGCTCCACCTGGAGCATGTCGCCCGTTCCGCGCATGGTGCTGTCACCCACGGCAAGCACGCGGAAGACGGCGGGGCAGTGCGTGGCTTCGGCTGCCTTTCGGTCTGAGCCGCCACCGCCGCAGGCCGCGAGGAGCAGGGCGAACAAAGCCACAGCAGGGCGAGCCAACGCCCGGTGTAAGAACGGGTGTAAACGGGTGGCAGAATCAGGCCGACAAGGGCGGCCTTTGCCAGTAGCGCCACCTATGCGACAGGGGGCGACACTTGCGTTCACACGGCAGGGGTCGCAGGTTCGAACCCTGCACCGCCCACCACCAGAAACCCGCGTAGATTCAAGCACTTGCGCTCCTCTTTGGTTTTTGGTTCCCCGACCCGCTAGCCTTCCGGTGTAAACGGCGGTGTAAATCGCCCAGCTTGGTCAGGGCTTCCCGCTGCGGCTCCACCATCACATGCGCATAGCGCTCGGTCGTCTTCACTGACGTGTGTCCGAGGATTTCCCGAACCACGTACAGGTCCGCCCCAAGCTGGAGGAGGATAGTCGCGCACGAGTGCCGCAGGTCGTGAAAATGAACATGGGGCATCCCTGCCGCCTCTCTGGCCCTACGGAAACCGCTCTTGACGCCCTCAAAGTTGATGGCGAGGGGCAGATGCTTCAGCCACGGGCGCAGGGCCGGGAAGATGGGCACCTCTCGATACCGTAGCGTCTTCGTGTTGCCCGCGGGGAGGCGGATGGTTGTCTTCCCGATGTCCTTCGCCTCGATCTTGCACACCTCGCCTCGGCGGCAGCCGGTGAGGAGGGAAATCCAGATCGCGGCCCGCACGTTCTCGCTCGCCTTGTCGGCAATGGTCTTGACCTCTTCCATGCTGAGGTAGACGGTGCGCTGGTTGTTCTCTGGAATCCGGCGCACAAGGGTGGAGTAGTCGGCGGGTGTCCTTCCGCGCTCCCATGCGTCCCGTAGAGCCTTCTTCAAGGCCCCCAAGCTGCGGTTGATCGTGGCGGGGGCGTAGTGCCCCGTCATGTCTTGGATGATGGCTGTGGCTACGCTCTTCGCTTCGGAGGCCCTACGTCCTTCACACCACCGGCCGATCCGCATGGCGTGGAACTTGGCGGTTGACGGGCTCCGCAGGGTTTCCGCGTGCCGGTCGGTGTAGTCTGCGAGCAGTTCGGCCAAGAGCGGATCACCGGGGATGTTGACGTGCCGCTGGTCGGCGCTGTGGAGGGCGCGGGTTAGCTCGGCCTCAATGCGCTTGGCATCACTCGCAGTTGCACCTGCCGGCAGGCGTCGGTGAAGGCGGCGACGGCGGACGCAGACTTCGGCGTGCCAGTAGCCTTGGGCGTCTTTTCGGGTTGGCATGCCTGCTCCTTCATCCATGCCTGTACGGCTTCTAGATCGTATCGACGGCGGCGACGCGCCAGCATGGACGGGCAGCCATCGGCGTCCATCCTTGCTACGGTGCGCTCGCTCACCTTCAGGGCCGCAGCAAGTTCAGCGCGGGTCAGCATTCCACATCTCCAAGATCGCGGCCACCATTGCGTCATGGCCGCTCCAACGGGGTTGTTCGTACATGCGATTGACCGGAGGCCGCAGCGCGTAGATGTAGGCGGACTCGACCGGCTTGCAGAGTTCGTAGCGCATCTCAAGGAACCCGTACTCCACCCACCGCAGCCCGCGCTTCCAATGCGCCTTGAACCGCTGTTCTGGCGTGTTCGTCATCCCCACATACAGAAGGGAGCCATCGGCTGCCCACAGGAAATAGATGCCGGTCATGTCCGGTACATCGTCCCAATGGCCGCCGTACTCGCTAACCGCCATGTCGGGGCCAATCAGCAACTCCCGCCAGCGACGATCAAGCCAGAAGTGCGGGTCAAGGTCCGGGCCGACCTCATGCTCTCGGTTGTAGAGCCAGCCCTCCGGCGAAACGTAGAACGTGCCATTCGTCCACGCCTGCCTCGCCGGCTGCTGGTAGCCCGTCAACTCTCGGATTGTGTCTGCGTCAGCTAGCAATCCATCCTCCGCACGCTCAACGTCCTCGGCAGCCCGTTGGCGATGTTGTGCAGCGCCGTCTTGAGCGCCGCGCAGTCCTTCAGTTCGCCCGTCTCGTCGTCGTAGACACGGCAGGCGATGTAGCCCACGCGAGGCTCGATCCGCAGCCGCTTCCCGCCCCATCGCGTCAGGTCGAGGATGAAGGTGTCGCGGCAGTCCTGTAGCGGCTCGCGGTCAGGAATGCCGGCATCGCGCTCGGCCTGTGCTTTCTCAGCCCGCCAGCGCGTGTTTGCTGCCTTGACGTGTCGCGCGGACTTGCGGCGTTGCATGGCTCCAAATCTCCAGATGCTGTCTAAAACACGTTAGGCCCCAAGGCCCGGCGCACACAGTCACTCAGCCGGTCGTCGGTGCGGCCAGGGTGGTGTCCGTACTCTTTCAGCACGAACCACGTCCGCAGCAGTTCCTCGCGCTGCGTGTCGGCGCGGCTCTTGTGCAGCATCGCCTCGCGCTTCCAGTGCTCGGCCAGCAACAGCAGCCGCGTGTGCGGGTCTGTCACGTCTAGCTCGGGGTCTTGCAGTGCTACTTGCGGCATTTGCGCGCTCCCTTGTCAGTTCGCCATGTCGGCGGTGGTAGGCCCGAGCACGGCACGCGCCGCAGCCCAAGCCAGCGGCAAGCGCCGGTGGTAGGTTTCGTAGTCCGTACCGTGGCCCATCTCGTGCAGCTTGCGCAGCCGTAGCCGCATGTCTTCAAGCTCCACCAGTTCCCGCAGGGCCGCCAGCACTTCCTTCAGCGCTGCGCCGCGCGCATAGATAACCGCCTCCGCTGCGTCTTGGTCGCACAGCGGCATCAACTCGGCGCGCACCTCATCGGCAAATGGCTCGCCAGTGTTGCGGTGCAGCGTGCCGTACTTCTTGTTCAGCCAGGCCACAGTTCTCACAGCGTCGCCTCCGCCAAGAACGCGCCACGCTCCTCGGCCGCCTGTTCCAGCAGTTCGGCCAGCACGTCGTGTGCGCCGGCAGCGTTCACGCCGCGGGCCTTCTCCACGCCTTCCAGCAGGTTGTGAAGGGCCAAAATCAATTCGTTGTCTTCCACGTTCACCTCGCTTCGGATACAGGGGCCTAACACGCAATTCAAGCCGACCGGAGTACCGGCGGCTTAATTGCAACGTTATCCGGCTTGCTGCGCGCATAGAGCAGAAGCGCGGCCAGCAGCACGAATGGCGTCCAGAAAGCGGCCACTGTGGCAGTCACCACGCGGGCCGCTTGATCCCACGGCAAAGGCACCAGCGCCGCCGTGACGGGGATGGCCCACCACGGGAACAGCGCAAGCACCGCGACCATGATCCAGGCCGCGGCTTTCATCACTCGTCGTCCTCTTCGCCTTCGATCTTGATGCTGTCGCCCTTGTAGAGCATGGTGGCGTCTTGCAGCATCTTGATCGCCATCTCGCACGCCTCGACCGGGCTATGCGCAGTCTTGCTGTCCAGTTCGCCGCCTTGGTTGTTGAACGTGATCGTGTACATAGAACCTCCGTTGTTGACGGGTGTTATTGAATCACACAAACACCAAGCGCGCAAGCGGTTTCTGCATCACGTATACTGCGGCCATGGAGCAGCCAAAGAACAAGGGCGGCAGGCCGCCGAAGCCGGAGTCCGAGAAGCTCGTACAGCGGTCCATCCGCTTACCTCCTGATCTGTGGGCCAAGATCGATGCACACGGGCTAGAGTGGCTTCGTGCTGTCATTCGGCGCGCTCGTCCACCGGCCGGCTAACTAGTCGTTCGAGCCGACCGAGTACGGCGGCTCAACTCCGACGTTAGGCCCCAAGGCCAGCCTCAGCGTCTCCACCACGTTCGGCATCTGATTTGGGCCGCCGCTGCACTCAGCAAAGCCCAGCGCCTGCCGGATGCTGGCTCGAAGTTCGTCGGCTTCCTGCGCGGCCTTCAGTTCTCGCGTCTCAGCTTCGTTCTTCGCGGCCAGTGCGCGTGCAACCGCATCGCCGCCATAGAGCAAGTCGCCCGGCTTCGGCCGCTTGCCGGCCAGCCAGTTCACGCCGTGGCCGTCCGGGCCTTCGGGCTCAAGCGCCACCACTTGTGCTGCCGCGCGCAACGGCGCGCCAGGCTCCAGAATCAGCAGCCCGCTAGGGTCGCTGGCAATGTCGCTCGGGTGGCGCGGCGCGCCCGTGTAGGGGTTGAACATCACAGTCTTGGTCATGCGAACTCCACGCGCGAACCGCATGCCGGGCACGGTGCGCTTCTGGGTTTCAGGCGCCGGCCACGCCATTGGCAAATCTCGCAGCGCACGGGCTGCGGCCCACGCAGGCCCGAGCGTTGTGGCCTAACACTTCGCTCAACCTGACCCGCCACAGCAGGCCTGTGGTCGGGCAAGGTCGGTGCGTCTTGGGTTGCTTCAGTAGTCATCGCGCTGTGTCGGTCAGGTTAGCTCGGGCGTTAGGCCACGCAAACAGCCCGCGCCCGAAGTTCCGCAGCGATGAACTCCACATCCGGCAGGTAGTGGTGTTCCTCAACGTGCGTAGCGCCGTCGCGCCGAATCAACTCTGCATAGGCTGTGAGCATGTCGGCGGCGCGCAGTAGCGTTCCGTCGTCGCTTTGGGCCTTCCTGCGCGAGTCGTCCGCGTGCTTCACAAAGTCGCCGTGGCGCGTCGTGTAAAGCGCGTCCTTACCCTTGGCGAACTTCTCGTGAATCGAAGCGCACACTTCCCAAGCTATCGCGGCTTCGAGCCAGCCGTTTGCGTTCTCAGAGCGTGGCCTAACATGGCGCTCAACCGGACTTGCGCCGGCAGGTTTGGTGGTCATTCGTTGCTCCTGTATGGGCGCAAGCCGGTTAGCTCTACGTTAGGGCTCACGAATCCACCACCAGCGGCAGCGGCGGCAACTCTCTCCACCAGCGCACCGGCACCGGCAGGTTGTCGGCTTTCCAGTGACCTACGCGCCAGCATTGATCCTTCTCGTTCCACCACCCTACGAACGGATCAGAAAGGTCTGGCGAGATGCAAAGAACACAAGCGCTCTCGTCGTGACGACCGGCCACCGGAGGACGCTTCTTGCGAGCGTCGTGCCACTTCGCGCGAGCCCTAACCCCTCGCTCGACCGGACTTGCGCCGGCATCTGTCGTGCTCATTCGCTACCTCTCTCCGGCGCATGCCGGTCAGCTCGAACGTTATGCAGCCTGGCGCGCCTCAGCGAACATCGGCCGCGTGATGAACTCGCGGAACGTCAGGTCCGGCCATACGTCGCGCATGTCCAAGAACTTCGCGTACACCCTCGCGCCCTTGGTCTTGCGGATGCTCGCGTAGCTGGCCAGCGCGGCAGCCTTGCCGCTGGGCGTCGTCCTGAACCACTCGTAGCGATCGTGCGTCGAGTACAACTCCACCGCCCCGAGGCGCTGCAGCTCGTGCAGGGCCTCGTCGCCCGGGTTGGCGCAGTAGTAGTCGCGGTATGGCTTCGGCTCCGCATGCCACGGGTCATTGATGCCGAGCATGTGCCGCAGGGTGTCCAGTTGTTCCGTCGTCAGTTCCACTTTGCCTCTCCTCGGGGCTGCATAACACTTCGCTCAAGGGCGGACGCGCCAAGGCGCGCCGCTTAGCTCAAGCGTTACCCACCCCGCCCCGCCCTGCAATGCGCGTGATGCGCCCGCTCTGCCACCTTCACCGTGATTGCTCCAGCCATGTAGAGGCGGCCGATAAACACGCCGACCGGCAGCGGCTGGTTTGCTGCGGCGCGGAGGAGGTCTTCGGTGCGGATGTATTGCAGGCTCATGCTTGCTCCGTGTGTAGGGTCAGGCGCCCATCCGCAACGATGGGCTCTCCGCGCGCTGGTGCAGAACTTCCCTGAGAGGTGCGCGCGTCACCGGGCTTCCGGCGCCTGGTTGATTCATGCTTCGGGCGCCGTGAAGCGCACTCCCTGCTGCGCGCCGAAGGCTTCGAGGAAGTCGATCAGCTCGCTCATGTCGGCCTTGCTCATCTTGCTGGTGCGCTGGCCGAGGACGACGAAGCCGCCGTCCAGGCCGGGCACCACGCGCTGCCGCTTGAGGGCCGCGGTTGCCATGTCCTTCCAATCCTCTGGCGCCAGCTTCTGGCCGTGCCACACCACTTGCTCTGATACGTCGTGCAGCATGGCCCACATGCGCTTGTTCTGGTCTACGCTGCGGCGGGATGGTTCTATCTGCTTCAAAGCTCGTTCCACATAGAGGCGATGGTCTTGAGGCGTTCGGCGGCTTTGCTGGCCCTCTCTGCGGTGTCATGCAGTTCGGGCCAGTCTGCCGATTGAACAGCCACGGCGGCGTCCCTAAGAGCTTCCGCGGCGTCGTTGCGAGCCGTGCCTAGCGCGGACTGCTTCCCGCGCTTCAGCATGGCCGCTTCGTCGTTCAGGTCGGGGAGCGGCCTCATGGTCAAAACGGAATGTCGTCGTCCATGCTGTCAAAGCCGGAACCGCTCGTCGCCGGCTCGGGCTTGCGGGCGGGCTTCGCAGATCGCTCCGCGCTCTCGTCAATCATCTTCTTGATCCAGTCCGGGAGCGTTTCATAAACGCGAGCGTCGGGCTCCATGATGTTGAACGCCTGGAGCGGGTTCTTGGCCTTGGGCCGCATGTCCTTCAGTGCCGCGGGGAAGCGCGAGACGGTCGCAACATTGGCATAGGTCTTCTCGCCCTTCTTCTCGTGCTTGATCGTGAGCATGCAGGGCACGCCGAGAAGTGTGTGGATGTCAAAGCCGGCCATCTCTTGCTCGGTGAACGCCTTCCCGCGCCACGACTCCAGATCGGCGCGCAGGTTGGCCTTCTTGCCGAGGCTCAAGGTGTACTTCTTCGACACAGCGAGCGGCAATCCGTCGTCGGTTGTGAGCGGGGTTCCGTCGTCGGCCTCCCCGTGGAGTTCCCACGCGATCAGCACTTTGTGGCCGATCTGGGGTTCTCCGAGGTATTCCCAACGCTGCGTGCCGAGGTCGATCACCCGGTAGCAGACAGCCATGTGGTTGCCTTCGGGTACGGGCTTGAACTCCTTATTGGAGCCGGTTGCGATCAGTGCCATCTAGGTTCTCCTGCCACAGTTAACGGGTCGCGGCGCACCACAGGAAATTAGTCGGGCATCTGCGCCAGGCTTGCAGCGGTCTCGCACTGCTCTTGCGCGTATTGGGTGGCGTAGTCTTCGGCCTTCTCGATCAGTTGAAGGCGAGCGGTTGTCGCGTCATGACCGTAGCCTTGCAGGCCGTGCGGATCGCCGACGAAATAGGCGACGCAGCCCGTGTCGCTTGCAACGATGTCGATGGTGGTCATGCCCACCTCGCCAGCCACGTTGCAATCCGCACCCAGATAGACGGGCGCGTCGGAATCTCCACAGCGCAGGCGTAGCGCGTGCGGTCTGTGACGGTGGAGCCGCTGCGTGTCCACGCTTCGGGGGAGTCCAGAAAAGAGGGCTTCATGCTTCCTCCGAGCCGGTCAACGCGCCGAACAGGTTCCACCCCGGGCCGAACGCCGACCAATCGGCCTCGAAGCTGCGAAGCTCGATCCACTGGACATCAGCAGCCACTTCCGCTGCGGTGGGCTCGCGGCGCTCCACCTTCTCCAGCTTGGACGGGATGTCAGAGGGGAGAGAGAAACGGGTCGGGATCATGGTTGCTCCTTAGCAGACCGGACAGGTCCAATAGATCACCAAAGCCGCCGCGCCGGCTACGCCAAGCACAGCAGCGAACAGAAGCTCGGCAGCGGTTCTCATGCCGCCACCTGTTGCGGCTTGCCGGCCCATGCCAGCGTTTCGTCTTCGCCGTCGTTGTCGCGGATGGGGCGGAGCAATTCATCACGGATGACGCGCTGGCGCTTAAACAGCAACTTGCCGGCGTCCGGCCCGGAGCGAATCCGCACCGGCAAACCTCCAGCAGAAGACTCAACCACCCAACCGGGGCCGCTTTGGGAGTACACGACCGCATCAATAACCTCGCCCGGCACAGCCAAACGAACCACCGTCACAAAGCGGCCCGCGAGTTCCGGCGTCCAGATGCCGCGAATCACCATCGCCAAATCACCCGGCTTGCAGTTCATGCCGCCACCTCCTCGCCGCGATAGCACGCCATTTGCAGGCCGCTACGGCACAGCGGAGACAGGTCCGCGGCTTCGATGAACGCAAGGTCGTTGCCGTCCTTGTCTGCGATCACGACACCGATCACTTCGCCTACATCAGCGGAACGAAGGCGCTCCCAGATGGCGAAGGCGGTTTCGCTGTTGCCGAAGTCCACGCGGACGAACTCTTGGCCGATGTCGAGAAGGGTTGCGGGCGGGTAGTTCATTGCTGTTCTCCGGTGGCCTTGGCGATGGCGGCGGACACTTTGTCCAGTGCGTCGCCCGCGCGGACTTGCGCAACGTCACGCGCACCCGTGTAGCTGTCGGCTTCGCAGTGCCCGTAGGAGTGCATGAGTGACAGCGCGCATTCGGCTTCGCGCAGCGCCTCCAGCATTTCCGGTGCGGCAGCGATCAGGCGGGCGTTGGCGTATGCGTCTGGTCCGGCGCAACCGGCAACGATCCAACCATCGTTTATCCAGCCGTGTTCATTGGCCGACTCAACGCGGTCCTCGTTTTGCGCCCACGGCCCCGGCGTGTGCTTACTCATCGCACACCTTCGTATCAGCGAAGTCTGCGAACTGCGTGGCAAGCACGAACTCCGCAAAGTGGCCGGTGTACTCGACCGCTTCGCCGCAAGGAATCGGATCGACCAGCGCGGCATCTACTGCGCGCTGCGTCTGGGTTGCCTGGGTGTGGGTCACTTGCTATCTCCTTCGTGAACCGATGGAGAGATTAGACACCCGTGACCAACTCAGCGCAAGACAAAAATGACCAATCCCATGCGAGTTGGTCGGGTTTGTCTTACTGCGGGTTGCCCTAGATTTACTTGCCGAGCTTTGACAAGAGACGTTCCAGAACGGAGCGTTCTTCGGGCGACAGTGGGTCCGCGGGCGGTCGGCCGGGGTCCAGGTCGTCGTAGATCAACTGCCAAGCCTTGAGGCCACAAGTTCTGGCGATCTCGTCGAGCTTGTCCAGTGTGATGGCGTTTTGCTCTTTGAGCAGGCGGTCAATCATGCGCACTTCTAGACCCTTGCCTAAAGCCCAAGCACGGACGCTAAAGCGCGCCCCCTTCGGTAGCTCGGACTCGATGATGCGGCGTAAGTTGCCGGCAAGGATAGTGCGCAGTTGGGGGGAGTCCACAAACGGAGTTATACCCGCGCGAGTTGGTCGGGTATGTCTAACCCCTAGTTTGGTGTGTTGGACATTTTTGCCGCACAATTGGGCATGCTTACCAGAGACCAACTGGCCGCGATCTTGGCGCAGGTTCCCGTCGAGGAGCTTGCGGCCGAGACCGGGCTTTCCTCGAAGACGATCTATCGACTTCGGCACAAGAAGAACTCCCCGACGCTAGACACGGTGACGTTGCTTCTTGATGCCGTGGCAAGGATCAAGCCCGCGGCCCTGAAGGTGAACAAGACGAAGGCGCCTGCCTGACATGCACGCCCTCGCCATTTCCATCGGTCTGCTCATTGCTGCCCTAGTTGCTCTCGCATCAACAGTAGGCGACAGACGGCGTGCCAGCCCCCCAAGCGTTCGGGGGTGGATGAAGACACAGATGAAGGATTGGGGATGAAGAAGCTGACCGGCGATCGGAACCAATGCAGCGGCTGCTCGCTGTACTTCAACAGCACGCGAGCCTTTGACAAGCACCGCACCGGCCGGCATGGCGTGGATCGGCGCTGCATGAGCCCGCAGGAGATGACGGAGGCCGGGATGGTTCTCGGTCAGGACGAGTTTTGGCGTGGAAGCGCCATGCCGACTGAGATTGTGGAGAAGGTGAGCGCGTGAACGTCTCCACCATCACCCCCGAGCAAGCCGTACAGGCTTTCTCGGCCCTCACCAAGCGCGAGCAGCAAGTAGTGGCTCTGCGGATCGTGAAGGGCAGCGCAAAGGCATCTGCCAACGCCCTCGGGATCAGCGTCAGAACCGCGCAAGTTCACTGCGAGCGCTCGATGCACAAATTGGGCGCGGTGAGTTTCGAGCAGGTGGCGGTTATCGCCACGAAGGCGGGGCGGCTGTGACTCGCGCCGCCATTCTGGACGCCCTAGAGGCGGATGGCCCCATGACCATCTCAGCCCTCTCAGAGCGTATTTCGCTCGGCCGCAGCTACACCCGCGAGGCTGTGCGGAGGCTGTGCCAGCGAGGGCTGGTTAAGGTGGTTGGTGAGGCGACTGTCCCCGCAGGCGAAGGATCGGCCTGCGCGTTCGTGTACGCAGTCATTCCTAAGCCGGTTGTGATTACGCGGGATGAACAGGAGGACCCGCTTGTCTCTACGCCTGTCGTGAAGGCAACCGTCCCCGCTCCGGCTCAGGCAGATGACATCCGCGCAGTCTTGAGCAAGCAGCCGGCGCTGGTGGAGGTTTGGAAATGCTGAAGCTGCGGGGCTATGGAATTGACCCAGAGGCGGGCCTTGTGTACGGCTTAAGGGGTGCGCCGATGAAAGCTCTTGACGCCTGGGGATACGTCAAGGTCACGAACGGTCGAGCCAAGTTTAGTCGTTCGGCGCACCGGATGATCTGGGAGGCGGTCCACGGTCCGATTCCAGATGGTTTGCAGATTAACCACAAGAACGGCGTTAAGCACGACAACCGGCTATGCAATCTTGAGTTGGTAACTTGCTCCGAGAACATCAAGCACTCTTATCGAATCGGCTTGCGCAGCGCAAAAGGCGAATGCAACGGGCGGGCCATCGGTAAGCGCCGCGCTGCCGCCGCGGGGAGCGCTGCATAAATGCCTAGCCGCCTCGTCAGAGAGGGGATTCTTGACAGTGAGCGCATCGACCAACTGGATGCGCCCGCTGAAGTGTTCTATCGGCGACTCATGAGCAAGGTCGATGACTACGGCTTGTTTGATGCGCGCCCTGCCATGCTCCGTTCAAACCTCTACCCGCTCCGCGTTGACCGAGTGCGTGAGGCCGACATTGCCCGTTGGATCGCTGCGTGCGAGAAGGCCGGCGTGATCGCTCTCTACACACACGGCGGCAAGCCATACGGGCAGATGGTGGACACGAAGTGGCAGGCCCGCTCGGAGCCCAAGTTCCCGACTCCGCCATGGGGCCTCGTCTCACAGAGGGCAACTGAAAACACCTGCGAACAGGTGAAAACAGTTGCGCCTGTATTCGGAGACGGAGACGTAGTCGAAGACGAGAAGAAGCCCGCACGCAAGCGTGCTTTTGATGCCTCAGAGATTGAACTCCCTCCCTGGCTGTCTCGGGAACTCTGGGGCCGGTGGTGCGCTGATCGCTCCGCGAGGGGAAAGAAGATTACCGAGGAGGGCGCGCGGAGCCAACTTCGGAAGCTGGAGGGTTTCCGGGAGCAGGGGTTCACGCCGGCTGAGGTGATCGAGCACTCAATCGCTGGCGGGTATCAGGGCTTGTTTGCTCCTGCTCGCAGCCGTGAACAGGTGGCCGTTATCACTTCCAAGTCAACCGAGGCCGACCGCACCGCCGAATACCTCGCCTCTCAGAAGCTCACCGCAGAGGAGCGCGAGGCCGCCCGGATCGCCAAGGAGAAGGCCATGTCCGCCATCAAGATCGTGAGGACCGCATGAGCTACGCAGCAGGGTTCGCGGACGGCGAAAGCCAAGCATGGAAGGACCGCAGCATGAACATGCGCCGCGTCCGTCAGGTGCCTCGAAACGAGTACGAGAGGGGCTATTGGGATGGCTACTGCCCTCGTGACCCGGCCTGGTGTCTTCGTCGGCCTATCGAGCAAGCCTGGTGGCAGGAACGTGAGTCCGAGGTGACGGTATGAGCGGGGCGGGCGTGGTGCCGGCTGATCCGCTGGAGGTGACATGAGCCAAATCGACTGGATCGGGCGCGAAGAGTCGCCCCGCTTGTTCTCTGACATTGGCAATCAGAGGCCAAGCACGGCGGAGCAGAAGGCCGAAGCTCTGTTGCGTCTGGGCCGCCTCATCAATCGTATTCCGCCCGTCGTCGCCAATGGTGGGTCGGTTGACCAAGTGCGAGCCTGGAAGCGTGTGCGAGGCGAATGCGCCAAGGTCGCCGGCAATCAGCGCTCGACGCTCCCTTAGATCACGGCGGCGATTACGCAGATGCAGGGATGGTTTGTGGAGGCCGCATGAACGACCTACAAGCCCACGACGAGCTATGCCTAGCCGTCAGCCGCGTATTCCTCGGCGTGCTGTGCCTGCTGGCGCTCCTGGCGCTGGTGTGGGGAGTGGCGGTCTTTGGCTAAGTTGCAGCCCCAAACCCACGCCATCCGCGCTCTAGAGGCAGACGGTTGGGCCGTAGAAGTGGTGGAACGCTGGATGCGCGCCGGCAACAGGACATGGCGCAAAGATGCTTGGGGCGGCTTCGACCTCTGGGCCATAGACCCGGACGGCAATCAGGCGCTGATCCAAGTCACCAGCCGGAGCAACGTCAGCAGCCGGGTTCGCAAGATCGCCGGTTTGGAGGCGCTAGGAAGGCTCAGGAAGGCGCAGATTGGGCTGTATGTGTGGGGCTACGACAAGGAGAAAGATTCGTGGCGCAAAGTGGATCTGAGTTAGGCGACTTGAGCGGTCGGCGCTTTAGTAGGCTGACCGTGATTGATTGTGTTGGCGGGAAGACAAAGAGTGCTATCGCATGGATGTGCCGGTGCGACTGCGGAGCGGAAAAGGCTGTCCGAGCCAGAAATTTACTCTCTGGCAACACTAAGTCATGCGGTTGTCTCGGTAGAGAAAACGCCGCGAGGACGGGGCGCGAAAAGTTTCTGAAACACGGTATGGAGGGGACCCCCACATATCACACATGGGAGCAGATGCGCCAGCGTTGCATGAATCTGAACCACCACAAGTTCAAACACTACGGAGGCAGAGGAATCCGCGTGTGCGACCGGTGGAACAGTTTCGCCGCTTTTTACGAAGACATGGGACCACGCCCAGATGGCAAAACGATTGACCGCATCGACGTGGATGGCGACTACTCGCCGGAAAACTGCCGGTGGGCTACAGCCTTGGAGCAACGTCACAACCGGCGTGACAGCGTGAGGGACGAAGCTAAGGCCGAAGGGCGAAAGGTGGATGTGTCGTGAACAAATACAGGACAGGCTTTTGGGTGCGATTTTTCGCGTGGCTGCGAGGTGGAGAAGTTGTGGTCTTAGAGGATTTGTGTGGCGTTGAGTATGTGACCATCGCAACTAGAAGCCCATTCGGCAAGCTCGTATGCCATGTCTATTGGGGTGCGAAAGTTGGGCATTGCGTTCTGCTGGAGGATGGCAAGGTAGATCCCAAAAGTGACGCTAGCTACATCGAAAGATGGATGCGCGTATGAACGACCTAGCCCGATGCGTAGGAGCGCAAGACCAGCGCGGGACCATCATCCTGTGCGCAAGCTGCAAGCGGAACAGGCCACCTACTCAAGACCCCGCAGTCTGGATCGCCCCTGCTGCCCGGCAAACGCCCATCGGCAAGCGAGCGGTGATGTGGCAGTGCGTGAACAAGGTGAAGGACGAATGAAGCCCCTAGAGCCCATCTCCTCCCCCATCCCCTCGACACTGGCCGAGGCAGACCAAATCCTCCACGCCTACGGACGATGGGCCATGAACCGCTGGAAGCCGCAAAGGTGCGGATCAGCGGAGCGGTACTACACCGGGGAACGGCTGGACGAGCAGGATCAGCGTCGAGAACCGCGGGAACTGCTGATCCCGGCCAAAGAGGCGATGAGGGCACAACGCGCCTTGCAGAAGGTGGCCGAGCCGTGGCGAATCGTACTGACAGCTTTGTACATACCGCAGAGGCTGCCCGCTATCGCCATCTTGGCTAAGAGGCGCATCCCGCCGAAGCTGGCACGGGAACGGCATTTGGACGGGCTGTTCATGTTCAGGAATGTGTATCGGGGGATGGAATGACCAAGAGTTGACCGCGCGACCGCCTGCGGGCGTCCGGTCCAACACACGTTAGGCTTGCAATCCACCACGCATTCGCTATACTCGCGCACATCTGGCGCGGGTCAGCTCTACGGCTTGCCTTTTGGCAGGCTGGCGCGTCGGTAAAAGGAAGCCCCTACGGGGGCTTTTTGCGTTTC
>JACCDR010791579.1_pt1 | contig 29866 bp, 34 predicted proteins | sample 7446431 | NCBI WGS metagenome assembly JACCDR01 (sample SAMN15323443, study PRJNA562643) | freshwater metagenome | isolation source: river surface water | place: USA:Blue River Watershed | collected 2017-08-17
CACTGGCGCTGTCAGGGTTAGGCGCAACATCCTCAGATGCGAGCATAGTGTCAGTTGCAGACGTGACCGCACTTAAAGCCACAGGGCGCAGCGGGCTTGGTGCAGCATCCTGCTCATCCATCAAAGGCGCAACCGGCATATCTTGTTCGAACTCAATACCTGCCGCGGTTTCACGGGCAAAAATCGACAACACCGCATAGATCGGAATACGGATCGCATGTGGCGCACCGCCAAACCGCGCATTAAAACTAATCAGGTCATTACCAAGCTGCAAATTTCCAACGGCAGATGCGTTGATATTCAACACGATCTGGCCATCTTTCACATACTGTATCGGGACTTTCACCCCTGGCAATGTGGCATCGACAGCTAAATACGGGGTGCAATGATTATCGGCAATCCACTCATAAAAGGCGCGGATCAAATAAGGCCGATTGGGGGTCATACTTTGCATACGGATTCCTTTAAGCACTCTATGGCATAACACGGCAGATGGTTAATCGAAACGAATGCGCCGCTCGGCTTCGGTCAACGACTGTAAAAAGCCATCACGCTCGAATAACCGCACCATGTAACTGTTTAATTCTTTGCTACCAGGGCCTGACAATTCTATCGAAAGTAGCGGCAAACGCCACAATAATGCTGCCATCATCATATCGAGCAAGCCAAACTCCTGTGCCATAAAATAAGGCATTTCACGAAATAACGGCGCTATAGCCAGCAGCCCTTCGCGCAGATCATGCCGTGCCTCGTTTGCATCTGGGGCATGTTGCAGAATTTTATCCGCCAAGCTAAACCAGTCGCGACGGATCCGATACATCATCAGCCGAGTTTGGCTGCGCTCCATCGGAAATACCGGTAGCAATGCTGGATGTGGAAAACGCTCATCGAGATAATTCAATAAGATATCAGCTTGGTAGAGCGAAAAATCACGATCAATCAAGGTGGGTAAGCTGCCATAAGGATTCACCTCATACACAGCTTCCGGCGTTTGTCCTGACGGTACCACCATCCACTCTGCCGCCAGCCCTTTTTCTGCCAAGGCCATCCGAACCAAATGGCAATCTATATCATTCGCGGCGGTATACAACACCATGGCACTACGACGCGATGCTTGATTCGACATAGCTGACAACTCCAGTAACAATAGCCAAAACAACAATCAACAACGGCCTAGCAAACGGGGATCTCCCTTTGCAGAGGTTACAAAATATAAAGGGGCCCGAAGGCCCCTCCTCTGCCGAATGGGCAGTCATTAATGCACGTCTTTCCAATATTCTTTCTTCAGCAAGAATGCCAAGATAAAGAATATGAATAAGAAAATCATGACTTTAATGCCTAAGCTGTGTGACTCTAGTTTAGAAGGCTCACCGGTATACTCTAAGTAATTCACCAGATCAGCGACCGCACGGTCATATTCTTCTTTGCTCAGCTCACCAGTGCCATCAGCTTCAATGATGGTCACTTCATGCTCAACACCGTCAATCATCTGCGTCTCAACACGCTTGTATGGGATGCCCTGCAATTCTTGCAGTACATGCGGCATACCAACGAGTGGGAATACAGTGTTGTTCACACCAAATGGACGGGTTGGATCTGCGTAGAACGAACGTAAGTAGGTGTATAACCAATCTGGACCACGTACCCGAGCAACGTTGGTTAAATCTGGAGGCGCAGCACCAAACCATTTGGCTAAGTCGGCTTTCGGTGCGGCGTTTTTGATATGATCGCCGACCTTTTTCGCGCCAAATGCCAGAGTTTCCATACCCACTTCATCAGGGATGCCCAAATCACGGAAGGTGCGTGAATAACGCTGATATTCCATTTGGTGACAACCCAAACAATAGTTTTGGAACAAACGAGCACCGTTTTGCAGCGACTCTTTGTTATACAAATCGATAGGCGCTTTATCCAGTTTTACTGCTGGTCCACCTGCGGCAAGTGCCGCAGATGACGCTACCAAAGCCAAGACTGAGAATAGCTGTTTCAACATTATGATAACCTCACAGGCAATGGTTTGGTTTTCTCGTTTTTACTGTACCACCACAGTAAACCGAAGAAGCCAAAGTAAGCCACAGACGCAATTTGCGCGATCAGGGTATAGAGTGGTGTTGCGGGTAATACACCTAACACGCCCAACACAATGAAGCTGATTACAAAGTTCACCAGGTTCAGTTTGTGTAAGGTGCTGCGGTAACGCACTGAACGCACATGGCAACGATCAATCCATGGTAATAACGCTAACAGAACAATAGCCGCAAACATGAAGATCGCACCGAACAGCTGATCTGGAACTGCGCGTAAAATCGCATAGAACGGCGTGAAGTACCACACAGGCGCAATATGCTCAGGCGTTTTCATCGGGTTGGCCGGTTCAAAGTTTGGCGGCTCTAAGAAGAAACCACCACCTTCTGGCACGAAGAAAATCACTGCACAAAACGCAATCAAGAAGCCAACCACACCGACAATATCTTTCACGGTGTAATACGGATGGAATGGAATCGCATCCACAATGATTTTCTTGCCACCCTTGGTGAAATACTCGTGGAATTTGAACTTATCAGAGACGTTGTTTTCGTAAGTTTGGCCGTCATTTGGCCGTTTCACATCGATACCGTCTGGGTTATTTGACCCCACTTCATGCAGCGCAATGATGTGTAAGAACACCAAAATCACCAACACTAATGGCAGTGCAATCACGTGTAGCGCGAAGAAACGGTTCAGGGTCGCGCCAGAGATCACGTAATCACCACGGATCCACAGGGTTAAATCTTCACCGATACCCGGAATAACACCGAAGATAGAGATGATAACCTGTGCACCCCAGAATGACATTTGACCCCAAGGTAACAAGTAACCCATGAAGGCTTCTGCCATTAGCACTAAGAAGATCAGCATACCGAAAATCCACAACAGTTCGCGTGGTTTCTGGTAAGAACCGTACATCATGCCGCGGAACATATGCAGATATACGACGACGAAGAATGCCGAAGCGCCGGTAGAATGCATGTAACGCAATAACCAGCCATATTCCACATCACGCATGATGTATTCAACCGAGGCAAATGCACCTTCAGCCGTAGGAACAAAGTTCATGGTTAACCAAATACCAGTGACGATTTGGTTGACCAGCACCAGCATGGCTAAAGAGCCAAAGAAGTACCAGAAGTTAAAGTTTTTTGGCGCTGGGTACTGCATGACATGGAGATTCATTTTCTCCATAAATGGCATGCGATATTCGATCCAGCTCATCAGATTTTTAAACATTAGGCAGTCCCCTCGTCGGCACCGATAAGCAGAGTATTGTCATCAGTGAACATATATGGTGGGATCATTAAGTTTTTCGGTGCTGGTACACCGGCGAAGACGCGACCGGCCATATCATATGTTGAACCATGACATGGGCAGAAGAAACCAGATGCAATACCTTCAACGTGAGCGTCAAAGTCTGCAAGTTTGTACGTTGGTGAACAACCTAAGTGGGTACAAATACCAACCGCAACAAAAATTTCAGGCTTGATCGAACGATGTTGATTTTTGGCATAGGCAGGTTGCTGCTCTTCGTCAGAGCCTGGATCACGCAAGTTCGGCTCAACATCAGTCAGCTGCTTTAACATATCAGGGGTACGTTTGACCACCCATACCGGCTTTCCACGCCATTCGACCCGGATTAACATCCCGTCTTCGAGCTTACTGATATCCGCAGTCACAGCCGCACCGGCCTGCTTTGCTTTTTCGCTCGGATTCCAAGATGCAATAAAGGGAACAGCGGCTCCAACAGCACCAACACCACCTACTACTGAGGTTGCGATGGTTAGGAAGCGACGGCGACCATGATCTACAGGCGCATTGCTCATCCACTCATCTCCACGTTAACGCCTAAAACGATGAAATTTTAAGCGGCTGAATTACAGCAATTATTATATGTTGAAAATACCGCGGATCATAATGAAAAGCCCTGCCAGTTACAAGGATTTAGCCTTGTTCTGCGACGACTCTACGCGGTTTTTTTTTGCCTTTCTTCTCACTTTGGCAATTCCAGCAGACACTACTGGGTAGTCACTGCCAACTTTCTAACTTCAAGCAACATGCTACCAATCGGCAATGTCGCTTTTGGGCAAATACGATCACAGCTTTCGTCTGGTTTTAAGCCTATTGCCGTCAAACCACGGCAAGTGCATCGTTTTGTTTGCAGCTCCATCGCATGCCAGCTTGCAGATTTAAATTCGCACGATACATGACGCACCATAACCGCGCATAACTCAACAAGACGATTCATAAATGCAGGTCGCACATGGGATGGCGTTGGCTGCAATTTACTATAGCAGGCAAAATTCGAGCTATAAAAAAACCCAGCGAACGCTGGGTTTTTGCAACAGTAAACGAATTAACGTTTTGAGTACTGTGGACGTTTACGGGCTTTATGCAAGCCAACTTTCTTACGTTCCACTTGACGAGCGTCACGAGTCACGAAGCCTGCTTTACGCAGTGCTGGACGCAGAGACTCATCGAACTCCATCAGTGCACGTGTAATACCGTGACGGATTGCACCTGCTTGACCAGAGATACCACCACCTTTAACAGTGACGTACAGGTCAAACTTGCCAACCATTTCAACCAGCTCTAATGGTTGCATAACAACCATACGAGCAGTTTCACGACCGAAGTATTCAGTCAGTGAACGCTGGTTAACCACGATGTTACCAGAACCGGCTTTGATAAAAACCCGGGCTGTAGAGGTCTTACGACGACCAGTACCGTAATATTGTGTCTGTGCCATGATATGCTCCGATTAGATGTCTAAAACTTGTGGTTGCTGAGCGGCGTGCTGATGCTCGGCGCCTGCATACACTTTCAACTTACGGAACATAGCGCGACCCAGTGGACCTTTTGGCAACATGCCTTTGATCGCAGTTTCCAGTACCATTTCTGGTTTCTTGTCTAACAGCTTCTCGAAAGTGATTTCTTTGATGCCGCCAGGGAAACCTGAGTGAGAATAGTACTTTTTGTTTTGCGCTTTCTTGCCAGTTACAGCAACTTTGTCAGCATTGATAACTACGATGTAGTCACCAGTGTCAACGTGTGGCGTGTATTCAGGCTTGTGCTTGCCACGTAAACGTGAAGCGATTTCAGTTGCCAGACGACCCAGGGTTTTACCTGTTGCATCGACAACGAACCAGTCGCGTTGAACGCTTTCTGGTTTAGCAGTAAAAGTTTTCATCAGAAACTACCCAAAAAAATTATCAGTTACACCTTTAAATCCGGCTAAGGATTCAGTTTAGTCGTACCCCTTCGAGTACTTTGCTCTGCCAGGCTACGGCAGATCTAGGCTGTAACGTGGGCCGGTCGCGGATTATATATTAACCAACGGCAAAAACCAGTAGCTAACCCGAAAAAAACCGCCCCAAGTTGCCTTTTTTAACGCTAAGGCAGATGTGCTTGCGCTAAATAATCGCGAGACTGCATTTCTTGCAGCCGACTTAAACAACGTTTGAATTCAAAGGTCAAGATACCACCGCTGTATAACTGCTCAGCGGGCAGCTGCGCCGAGATGATCAGTTTGACTTTTCGTTCATAAAATTCATCGACCAAGGCAATAAACCGACGCGCCGCATCATCATTGTTTTGCCCCATGGCTTTGACGCCGGATAACAACACGGTATGGTAGCAACGACTCAGCTCCATGTAGTCATACTGGCTACGAGCGGACTCACATAACTCGCTAAAACTAAACCAGATAACGCCTTCGGCCGCCCAGCGACTGCGCAGTTGGCGCCCGGCAATATCAATGCTGGCATCGGCTTGACGAGGCTCACTCGATAGCGCGACAAAATACTGCTTTAGGTTTGCCTCGGCGGCGTCATCCAAGGGCGCATGATAAATCTCTGCCCGCTCAAGCGTACGCAACCGGTAGTCAATGCCGCTATCGACATTCACCACCTCAGTAAATTGATTAATCAGTGCGATCGCAGGTAAAAAACGAGCCCGTTGTAAGCCATTACGGTAAAGTCCATCCGGTTCAATATTAGAGGTGGCCACCAACGTAATACCGCGGGCAAATAACGCTTGCATTAACGTGCCAAGAATCATCGCATCGGTAATATCAGAGACAAAAAATTCGTCGAAACAAAGGATGTCGGTCTGCGCTTTGAATCGGTCAGCAACCCGCTCTAACGGATTAACCTCACCCGCTAACGATTTCAATTCTTCATGCACTTTGTGCATAAAACGGTGAAAGTGGATACGCATCTTGCGCTCGGTTGGCAAGCAATCGTAAAAGGTATCCACTAAATAAGTTTTGCCGCGCCCAACGCCCCCCCAAAAATACAGACCTTTCAGCGGTGTCATCACAGGCTTTTTGCCCAACAACCCTTGCCACCACGACACAGGCTTTGCGGCTGGCTGCTTGACAAAATCATCATACAAACGTTGCAAATGCTGCACCGCCACTTGTTGTGCGGCATCAAACTGAAAATCATCTCGTTGCAGATCTTGCTGATATTTTTGCAGCGGCGTCATCATGAACGGCTATCTCTTGAAAAAAAAACCGGCGCCTATATTAACATGGCTTACCACTGCGGATAAGGACTTAGGTTACACTAGGGCAAATTGGTTGTTGAGTTGAGGAGTTTTGCAATGATGGACATCACACTTGGATTTGCCGCAGGGATCCTGATTGGAGCCGCACTAGGTTGGTTTATAAGTCAACGTCGTGTAAACGCACATAAGTTACAGCAAGAATTAAATGCCAGTCGGCAGCAATTGGAGCAGTATCGACTTGATGTTTCAAGCCACCTCGATACCACCCACCAATTGATGAGCCAACTGCAAGAAAGTTATCAACAAATAGCTCAGCACGTGGCTAAAACGAAAATGCAACTCATTGAAAAACCTAGCGTAAGCGAGAATGCTGATTTTTCATTCCTCGCCAGTGACACCACGGCGCATTTGCGTCAATCGCAAGGACAACTGGATGAAAAACGCCGTAAAGATGCTGCCCCCATCGCGGAGCAACCGCTGGATTATGCCGGCCAATCCAGCGGTATCATGAAAAACTTTGTTACAGAAAAGCAATAAGCCTGCGCGGAATCTTTTGTCGCCGGCTGCAGTCTTATTTGCAACTGACGGAACGAGAGGAAACCGGAATGAAATTGAAGTTAAATATGCTCACCAGTAGCGTGTTGGCCGCTTGTATCTTGATGCAAGCGCCAGCTCAGGCGAAAGTGCCTTTTTTTGGCGCGGATGATAACAACAGCAGCGCCATACCAAGTTTGGCGCCCATGTTAGAGCAAGTCACCCCCGCGGTGGTCAATATCAACGTGGCTGGCAACCGAGAGGTGCGGCAACGTGTGCAAGATCCATTTGCACAATTTTATGGCCAGCGTGAGCTGCGTCGAAACCAACCATTTCAGGGCTTGGGTTCGGGTGTCATCATCGATGCCGACAAAGGCTATGTCGTGACCAACTCACATGTGATAGCGGAAGCCTCAGAAATCCAAGTGACGCTGAAAGACGGTCGCACCTTTGAAGCCAAAAAAATTGGTGAAGATCCAGACAGCGACATCGCCTTACTGCAAATTAAAGCTACCGACCTCGTGGCAATTAAAATTGCCGATTCCGATGCATTGCGGGTGGGCGATTATACCGTCGCCATTGGAAATCCATTTGGCTTGGGGCAAACGGTCACCTCGGGGATTGTCAGCGCTTTGGGTCGAAGTGGTTTAGATATTGAAAAATATGAAGATTTTATCCAAACCGATGCCGCAATAAATAGTGGTAATTCCGGCGGTGCTTTGGTCAATTTACGTGGTGAGCTGATCGGGATTAATACCGCCATTTTAGGGCCCAATGGCGGCAATATTGGTATTGGTTTTGCGATCCCATCCAATATGATGAAAAACTTGGTCGAGCAATTGATCGAAACCGGTACCGTCAAACGTGGCTTAATCGGTGTGTCAGGCCGCGACGTAACGCCTGACTTGAAAAAAGCCATGAAACTGAGTGTGGCGCAAGGTGTATTTATTGAAGAAGTCACCGAAAACTCCGCCGCCGCCAAAGCCGGCATTCAGTCGGGTGATGTGATCACCGGTCTCAATGGCAAACCCATTAAGAGCATGTTTGAGCTGCGTGCACGGGTTGGAACACTAGGGGTTGGCAAGAAAATCCGTCTTGATGTCATTCGAGACGATAAATCGCGTAGCTTTGAGCTGACCATCGGTGATGCCAGCGAGGGTACGGTGACCGCCGATACCTTACATCCAATGTTGCAAGGCTTAGAGCTAACTGTCGGTCAAACCATCGATGGCACCAAAGGGATTGTCATCAATGCCATCGCTGACAATGCGCCGGCGCAGCGTTTACGGCTACGTAAAGGGGATGTCATTATTGGGGCGAATCGTGTTAAAACCGATAGCATTAAGCAGCTGAAAGATGTGATTGAGCAGTCCCAAGGTGTTATTGCGCTGCAGATCCAGCGTGAAGATATTCTGTTCTATGTCATGATTCGCTAAGTTAGCGCTAAGTTGGCCGCTGGGGTGCCGCTTCGCGGGTGAAATCTGGCGTGGCGCGATATGGTGCGATATGGTGCGATATGGCGTGGTACCGCAGTACCACGCCATCTTCACGTCAGGATCCCACAGTTTCCGCCTTGCTACGATGCGTCTTCGCAAGCGCAGAATCATAGCACGAGGCAACTACTATGCATGTTAGATCAATGATATGCTGTATCTATCCACCACTAACCGACGAAACCAACTGTGACACATCTTTTTATATTCCTCGTCAAAAGCGTGGCTTACGGCTTGGCTGTGGCGCTGCTTTGGTTAGTGTTGGTGCAAAATTACAGCCTATCCAATCTGACGACCCTCTGGCGCTCGGCGCCTGAACAACCGGCACCGGTCAGTTATGCCCGTGCTGTTCGTGCCGCCGCACCGGCCGTCGTGAATGTTTACACTCGCAGCACAGTCTTGGATCCTCGCTCCTATCAACGTCGAATCATCGAAAGTGTGTCGCTGGGTTCGGGGGTCATCATGCGCGCTGATGGCTACATTTTAACCAACTATCACGTCGTGAATGGCGCGGATCATATTTTGGTGGCGCTGCAAGATGGCCGCCAACTGGAGGCGGTTCTGATTGGGCAAGATCGGATGACCGACTTAGCCGTGCTTTATGTCCAAGCCGATAATTTGCCAGTGATCCCGCAACAAGCGGATCTCGAAGCCCAAGTGGGCGATTTAGTCTTAGCCATTGGCAATCCACTTAACTTAGGTCAGTCCATCACCCAAGGCGTGATCAGCGCAACCGGTCGGGCAGGTTTGTCGACCGATAACTACACCGATTTTATGCAAATGGATGCGGCGATTAACCAAGGCAACTCGGGTGGCGCACTGGTGAATAGTAATGGTATTTTGGTTGGTATTAATACCGCCTCTTTCCAACAACATCAAAATACCCGTGAGGTGCAAGGGATTTTCTTTGCCGTGCCCTATCGACTGGCTCACACCGTGATGGAGAAGCTCATTCAATCTGGCCGCGTGGTGCGTGGCTCGGTTGGGGTGAATGGTGAGCCCGTGATCAATGCCAATGGTGAACGGCAATTATCCACAGGCCAGCAGTTTTATGGCATGCTCGTGACGGAGCTAACGCCATTAGGGCCGGCGGCGAACGCCGGCTTGCAAGTCAATGATATTATTCTATCGATCAATAACGTCCGCTTAACCAGTGTGACGCAAGCGATGGATTTAGTGGCCGAAATCCCACCCAATACCGTTGTCCCCATCGATATCGACCGGCATGGCCAGCGACTACAAATCGCTACCACCATTGGTGAGCACAGTCAAAACTAGAGCACGCTTATCATGGATTGTTCGCGTGTATGGTTCTCGTGTATTTAACAATAAAAAAGCATCACCGAGGTGATGCTTTTCAAACACAGTGAGCGCCAGCCGCGCAACATCGTCATTACGACGCTGGTGCATCCACGCGCTGAATATCTGCACCAAGTTGCCGTAATTTATGCTCGATCTGCTCATAACCACGATCAATGTGATAAATACGATCCACCACCGTGGTTCCACTCGCGACCAAACCGGCAATCACTAAACTGGCAGAGGCACGTAAGTCTGTGGCCATGACCTGGGCGGCCGTTAATTGCTCAGTGTGCTGTACCAAGGCCGTGTTACCTTCCAGCTGAATGCGCGCGCCCATCCGTTGCAGTTCAGGGACATGCATAAAACGATTCTCGAAAATGGTCTCGGTGATCACGCCAACACCTTCACCGACCACGTTCAATACGGTAAATTGGGCTTGCATGTCGGTTGGGAACCCCGGATGTGGCACGGTTTTCACATTCACCGATTTTAAGGTACGGCCTGTCATGTTTAAACGGATCCAATCGGCACCTGTGGTCACGTCTGCTCCGGCTTCCCGTAGTTTTTCCAACACCACTTCCAGCTCTGCTGGATCAGTGTCAAGACAGGTCACGTCACCGCCCGTCACGGCAGCGGCCACTAAGAATGTCCCCGTTTCGATCCGATCCGGTAATACTTTGTGCGCAGCACCGGTTAAGCGCTCAACACCTTCAATCCGAATAGTCGCGCTACCAACACCGCTAATTTTGGCGCCCATGGATGTTAAGTAAGCAGCCAAATCGACAACTTCTGGCTCGCGGGCTGCGTTTTCAATGATGGTGATGCCATCGGCTAAGGTCGCCGCCATCATCAAGTTTTCCGTGCCGGTGACACTGACCACATCCATCACAATATGCGCGCCTTTTAAACGTTCAGCTCGTGCTTTGATGTAGCCATTTTCAACCACAATATTGGCGCCCATCTTGCGCAAGCCATCGATATGCAGATTGACCGGGCGTGCGCCAATGGCACAACCACCGGGCAGAGAGACCTCCGCATAACCAAAGCGTGCCAACAAAGGCCCAAGCGCCACAATGGAAGCACGCATGGTGCGCACTAATTCATAAGGTGCCACTTGACTATGAATATGGCTGGCATCCACGGTCACCGTATGACCTTCACGAACAACATCGCAACCAAAAGTGCGTAACAGTTTAAAGGTGGTATCAATATCCTTTAACACCGGCACGTTCTGAATGACCGACGGTTTTTCTGCCAGCACTGTAGCAAACAAAATAGGTAATGCCGCATTTTTGGCACCCGAGATGGTCACGTGGCCGTTAAGGACGGCACCGCCTTTGACAAGAAATTGTTGCATTCTGCATTACACCGGTGGGTTTAATAATTTTTCCCGACGCCATTGTTCTGGCGTAAAGGCTTTAATTTGTAAAGCGTGGATCGTCCCTGCCGTAATCTCTTCCATTAATGGGGCGTAGACCAATTGCTGTTGTTTCACGCGGCTTAACCCTTCAAAACAGCTCCCTACTGCGGTTACGGCGTAATGACTGCCATCCGTTTTGACATAAACTTCGGTTAATTGCAGCTGTTCGGTTAAACGTTGTTCTATGGCTTTACAGTCCATCAGTTGACCTTCCATCAATAAGTGCCGATGCGACGACCGCGTCGGCAGGGATAACCAGTGATCGGCGCTACGGCGGATCAACCTCAAATAAAAAACCCGGCATAAAGCCGGGTTGAGATTATATCCTGCTATTACGCGGTTTGCAGCGCTTCTGCCGTTAAAAGTGTTGTCACACCACTCACAGTGGCCAACGACACCAACTGCGCTGGCCAATGAAGCAACTGTAACTGCCGCTGTTGTGCTTTGGCTTGTGCCATTTGTTCCAGCAGCCAAGCAATGCCGGCGGTATCGACATGGGTGACACCGGCGAGATTAAAACTAATATCACCGGCCACTTGTGCAAAGCCCGTAAAAGGCCACTGCGTCACAACCGTATCGCGATCAAGCGGACCCGTCAGGATAAATTGCTGGCCATCGCGGTGGATGTTAAGCATTTTTCTTTTTCTCAGGCGCTTGAATAGGTGCCTTGGCTTTTTCATCTAGCCAAGAGCTTACCGCCGGTAAACCTTGCTGACGAATCATTGGCCCTAACTCAGAGCGTTTACTATCGAGCAGCGAAATGCCTTCCGCCACCATGTCATACACCAGCCAATTATCGTCTTTACCACGACGCAATTTAAATTCAATTTTGATATCTGGCTTACCTGGATCAATCACCCTCGTTTTGATGATGATGACTTTTTTCTTCGGATCAATTTTTTGTGCAGGCTCAATAATCACTTTCTGATCACGGTACATGGTAAACACGCCCGCATAGGTGCCAACCATAAAGCGCTCGAAGGCTCCGACAAAATTATTGAAGTCAGTTTGCGAGATATCACGGATTTTCAGTGATTGACCAATGACATACAAAGAGGCATAGCGACTATCAATATATGGCACCAATTCTTGGTTCACGATAGTGCGTAAAATTTCCGGATCTTTGGCAATGGTTTTTTGCTCTGCCGCGATACGGCGAAAGGTTTTATCCGCCAATATTTCCATCATCTTGTAAGGATCGGCATAGGTTGGCGTTGCCGCCGCGGTCGCCGCGGCAGGCGCTGCAGTTGATTGCGCATACACTGGGCTGAGTTGGAAAGCTGACACCAACGCCAGAGCAATACTTAAATGGGTGAACCGTGCTTTCATTGTTTAATTCCCACGATTAAATAAAAATTGACCGATTAACTCTTCCAATACGATGGCGGATTTGGTGTCCTCGACATAGTCGCCATCTTTCAAAATAGCCACACTCTCGTCGACAAAACCAGGCTGTAATCCGATGTACTGCTCACCCAATAACCCTGAGGTTAAAATCGCCAGCGTGCTGGTTTCGGGGAAGTTGCTGTAACTGCTATTGATTTCCAGCGTCACCACCGGTTGAAAATTTTCTGGATCCAACTGGATACTGGCAACGCGCCCCACCACTACACCACCGACCTTGACCGGAGAGCGCGGTTTTAAACCACCAATATTGTCGAATTTAGCTAACAACCGATAGCTTTGATCTGACCCTGCCACGCCCGTATTGGCAACTTTTAACGCCAACAGCATTAAGGCAGCGACTGCCAGCGCGACAAAAAAACCAACCATTAACTCTAATTTCCGTGATGCCATTTTTATCCACCAAACATAACTGCAGTTAAAATAAAATCAAAACCCAACACCGCCAGCGAGGCTGTCACCACAGTTTCCGTGGTGGCGCGGCTGATCCCCTCCGACGTTGGCACGGCATCGTAACCTTTGTGCAACGCGATCCAGGTCACCAAAATCGCAAATACCGCACTCTTAATGACGCCATTTAATACATCTTGTTGTAAATCGACATTGGCTTGCATGGCCGACCAATAACCACCCGCATCAACCCCCAGCCAATCCACACCCACTAAATGACCGCCTAGAATACCGACGGCGGTAAATATGATGGCCAGCAGCGGCATACAAATAAATCCCGCCCAAAACCGAGGTGCAACAATACGGCGAAGTGGGTCAACCCCCATCATTTCCATACCCGATAGTTGCTCGGTGGCTTTCATCAAGCCGATTTCGGCCGTTAACGCACTGCCAGCTCGACCGGCAAATAGCAGCGCCGTCACCACAGGCCCAAGTTCGCGTAATAAACTCAGCGCCACCAAGGGACCTAACATTTGTTCCGCACCAAACTTCGATAATACCGTGTACCCCTGCAGTGCCAGCACCATGCCAATAAACAAACCGGACACGACAATAATCAGTAACGACAGCACCCCAACCACGTAAAATTGGCGAATGTACAAAGGCCACGCCTTCACCAAGCGCGGGCGCCCCCATAAGGCACCACCGAGCATAATAGCGGCACGCCCCAATCCACTCACAGTAGCCAGAGTGGCGGCACCTAAACGTTGTATTGCATCCAACATCAGCGGTTTAACTCCATTAATTCATCAGCAAAGTTCGCCGCTTTAAAATGAAAAGGCACAGGCCCATCGGCCAAACCTTGCAGGAATTGCTGCACCAGCGGCGATTCATGCTGACGTAATTGCTCCGGCGTGCCATGACCAATCACACGCTTATCCGCCACGACATACACGTAATCGGCGATACTCATCACTTCACCCACATCATGTGATACCACAATCGACGTCAGGCCTAGTGCATCATTTAATGAGCGAATTAACCGGACAATCACCCCCATCGAAATCGGATCTTGCCCAGCAAACGGCTCGTCATACATGATTAGTTCAGGATCTAAAGCAATCGCTCGCGCCAAGGCCGCACGACGTGCCATACCCCCAGATAACTCCGCCGGAAATAAATCGCGCGCACCACGCAAACCGACCGCTTCGAGCTTTAACATCACCATTTTACGAATTAAAGCTTCAGGCAGCTTGGTGTGTTCGCGAATAGGGAATGCCACATTGTCGTACACCGACATATCGCTAAACAGCGCACCGCTTTGGAATAACATCCCCATTTGCTGACGCGCTTGGTATAAGTCACGTCGATTCAGCGCAGGAATGTTCTGCCCTTTAAATAGAATTTGACCTGATTCAGGCTTGAGTTGGCCGCCAATTAAACGCAATAGCGTTGTTTTGCCGATCCCACTTGGGCCCATGATGGCCGTCACTTTGCCGCGGGCAAATTGCATACTCATGTCATCATAGATCACCCGATCACCGCGCAAAAAACGCAAATTACGGATATCAACTAATGCTTCCGTCACCCTATCTATTCCTTCCACGCTAAAGTGTTACGACAAATCGCCACTTTTCACCCATCACATCGACGAGGAACGTCTATGCCAAATTAGCTGTCCGCCCCAGTTATTGGGGCGCGCACTATAAATACTGTTCACCAGAGACACAAGATAAAACCGAACGGCGCATATTTTACCCGTAAAGCCGCATCGAATGGTTGCAAAAAAACGTAACAAAGCGTTGCTTTTTTCGATCGAAAGGCAGAATCGAAGGTTTTTTTGCAATTCAATGGCAGACAAAGGAAAATATAGCTACTGAATGCCGCTAACATGACCATAAGCTCATCGTTGGTTTTCAGGCGCCTGCACCTTAAGGTTTGGCTTCATAAGCGCAACTCAATGGTGTCAGCCCGAGCAGACTGCGTCTAAGACACATGAAAACAAAGTAAATGGTCTTCGCAGTACGATCAGCAAATGATTGTACTTAACTGAAACTGAACCACGGCTTAATTTTCTGCATCGCGACAGCATAGATACAACATCATCGACCATGTCATAATCAGGCTGGACCGAGCATCACCTTGACGCATCTTGCTAGCTCGCCATAGCATGCGCCAACGCTTGGCAACATACGCTCGGATAAACGGATAGGATCGCATATGAATTTTGATTTTCAGGCCGCAGGGCGTCGAGTCTTACACATTGAAGCTGGCGCCATCGCCGCGTTAGAACATAGTTTAGATGCCCATTTTGCGACAGCCTGCCAGATGATTATGGCCACGCAAGGTCGAGTGATTGTCATTGGAATGGGAAAATCAGGTCACATCGGCAATAAGATCGCCGCGACCTTTGCCTCCACCGGAACCCCCGCTTTTTTTGTCCACCCCGGTGAAGCCAGTCATGGTGATTTGGGCATGATTACTCGCCATGATGTCGTGCTGGCGTTATCAAACTCTGGAGAAACCGCGGAAGTCCTAACCTTGATCCCCGTCTTAAAACGTCTTGGAACGGCGCTTATTGCGATGACTGGAAACGCCGAGTCGACCCTCGCGCGTTTGGCTGATGTGCACTTGCTGGTGAAAGTCGCGCAAGAAGCCTGTCCCCTGGGATTAGCACCGACCGCATCCACGACGGCGGCGCTAGCGATGGGCGATGCCATCGCAGTCGCGTTGCTCGATGCACGCGGTTTTTCTGCAGATGATTTCGCGTTATCGCATCCTGGCGGCAGTTTAGGGAAAAAACTCTTGCTGCGCTTGGCGGACATTATGCACACTGGCGCGTCGATTCCGATGGTGCCAGAGTCAGCGAGCGTTAAGGAAGCTTTGCTAGAAATATCACGCAAAGGACTGGGCATGACCGCCGTGATTGATGACAGTGGTAAGCTGAGCGGAATTTTTACCGATGGTGACCTACGACGTGAACTGGATTCCTTGTTAGATATTCACCAAACGCCAATTAGCCGTGTGATGACTCGCCGTTGTATCACCGCAACGCCGGATATGCTTGCTGCGCAAGCGTTACAAATTATGGAACAGCGAAAAATTAACGGTCTCATCGTGCTAGATACACAGGGTATCCCAGTAGGAGCCATGAATATGCACGATCTTTTACGAAGTGGTGTGATCTAATGCAAACACAGCTGTTTGAACGTATGTACCAAACGCTAACGCCTGATTTGTGGCAACGAGCCGCCAGCATCAAATTACTGATATGTGATGTCGATGGGGTGTTTTCGGATGGTCATATTTATTTGGGCAACCAACACGAAGAATTTAAGGCGTTTCATACGCGCGATGGGTATGGCATCAAAGCGGTACGTCACGCAGGTATTGAAGTTGCGGTTATTACCGGCCGTCGTTCCGCCATTGTTGAGCAGCGGATGCAGTCGTTGACAGTGCCTTATATTTTTCAAGGACAAGACAATAAAATTCCTGCATTTGAGCAACTCTTGCAGCAATTGCACTTAACGCCAGATCAAGTGGCTTATATTGGCGATGATTTATCCGACTGGAGTGTCATGCAACGCGTCGGGTTGGCGATTGCCGTTCATGATGCTCATCCTTATCTGGTGATGCATTCGCACTATCGGACCCAATTGTCCGGCGGTTATGGCGCCGTCCGTGAGGTATGTGACCTGCTCCTGTGCGCACACAACGCTTTTGCGCTATTTGATGGGAGTAGCACATGATCGCTCAATTGCTGTGGTTTTTACTCATTACGCTGGCTAGTGCATGGTTGTACAGCTTTGTATTGCCCAAAGAACAAAACGCCGCGCCAAAAACTGAACAGCAACTGCAACCCGATTTTATTGCCTACGACTTAACCCGAACCAGCTTTGACGCCCAAGGTTTACCCGCCGATCAAATCAAAGCCCAGCAAATGAGCCATTTCGAACAGTTGGGATTAACACAGTTTGAGCAACCGGCGTTTGTTTTGTTTGAGCAGCAACAGGCGCGTTGGCGTATTCAAGCAGAGCAAGCCATTAATTACTCGGGCGATCGACTGGTGCTGACCGATAATGTCGTGGTCGATAACTTACTGCCAAATGAATTTTTCCAACAATTAACCACCACTGAATTCGAACTGCTGTACGATAGCCAATGGCTGCAAACCGATAAGAGCGTTCAAGTGCAAGGCGATGGTTTTACCATGAACGGCGAAGGCATGAAATTTCAATTGGCCACCCAGCAACTTGAATTAAAAAAACATATTGGAACTACCTATCACCATGAAAAATAAAGTCTTACTCGGCCTAATTTGCTGCTTTTTCAGCACTATGATTGCTGCGCAAAGCCGTACAGCTGATGCCCCCTTGCACATTCAATCGGAAAAATGGGACAGCGACCTAAAAGCCCGTACTGTGACTTATCTGAACAATGTCAAAGTCACCCAAGGCACCATGTCGATCGAAGCTGACTCGTTGTTTGCCAGCGCCGCGGATGGCAAAGGCAAAGAAATCTTAATCGCCAAAGGCAATCCTGCTCGCTTTCACCATGTGCTAGAAGACAACATCCCGATTAGTGCATCCGCCAACGAGATCCGCTATGACGTCGCAAAACGCATTTTAACCCTGCAAGGCAATGCAACCATCAATCAAGACGGCAGCGAAATGCGCGGTGAAACGATTCAATATGACCTCACCAAACAAACAGTGTCTGCCAACAGCGGCAAACCTTCTGAGCAAGTGCATACTATTTTTAGCCAGGAAACCAGCAAGTGAAAATCCTCAAAGCCAGCCACCTCGCCAAAAGCTATAAAGGCCGCCAAGTGGTGCGTGATGTCAGCTTAGAAGTCAAAGCAGGGCAGATTGTCGGCCTGCTCGGCCCTAATGGCGCAGGAAAAACCACCACCTTTTACATGATCGTTGGACTAGTCCCCTCTGATAAAGGCCATATTTCGCTGGGTGAGACCGATTTGACCTTCGCTCCCATGCATCAACGCGCGCGGCTTGGCATTGGTTATCTGCCGCAGGAAAGTTCGATTTTTCGCAAACTCACTGTGTACGACAATCTGATGGCCATTTTGGAGCAGCGCGCCGATCTCAATCGAGAAGCGCAAGAAAAAGCCGCCGACGATTTATTGGATGAGTTTCATATCACCCATATTCGCAATAGCTTGGGTATGAGTTTATCCGGTGGCGAACGGCGACGCGTGGAGATTGCTCGCGCATTAGCCGCCAACCCACAATTTATCTTGTTGGATGAACCTTTTGCAGGGGTAGATCCCATTTCCGTGCTTGATATCAAAAAAATCATCCAACATTTGTGTCATCGTGGTATTGGCGTATTAATTACTGACCATAATGTGCGCGAAACCTTGGATGTCTGCGAAGTTGCCTATATTGTCAGTCATGGCGAGTTAATCGCCTACGGCTCACCGGCCGATGTTTTGGCCAACCAGCAGGTTCGGGATGTGTACCTTGGAGAGCAATTCAGGCTATAGTATTTAAAAATGACGGTCCGGTGACAGTCAGGAGTGACAGGAAGTAGATGAAACCATCGTTACAACTTAGGTTAGGTCAACAACTTACGATGACACCACAGCTGCAACAAGCCATTAAGCTGCTGCAGCTGTCGACCATCGAGTTACAGCAAGAAATTCAAGAAGCCTTGGATTCCAACCCACTGCTGGAAGCCGAAGACGACTTTGCCCTACCCCAAGACAACAGCACGGATTTCAGCGAGCCGCCACTGCCTTCCAATCATCAACAAGATGATCATCACCACGATACACCGAGCCATGATGAGCATGCCGAACCAGAAATTCGTGATACCAGTGACGCCTTGGCCGAGCAAACGATTCAAGATGAGCTGCCACTTGATAGCCATTGGGATGATTTAGTCAGTGCAGCGCCCGTTGGCAGCAACTCTGGCGCTGATGAGGATATGGTGTTTCAGGGCGAAACCACGGAAACGTTGCGTGACTATCTGCGCTGGCAAATGCAGTTGACACCTTTTTCGGATACCGACCGCGCCATCGCCGAGATCATCATCGAAGCCATTGATGATAATGGCCTGTTAACAATCAGCTGCGACGATATCCTTGAATCGCTTGGTATGCCAGATGTGGAAGCCGACGAAGTCGAAGCCGTGATTAAACGTATCCAACTCTTTGATCCTGTTGGAGTTGGCGCCAGAACAATTCAAGAATGTTTGTTGGTTCAGCTACGCCAATACGCACCAGATACACCATTTTTGCAAGCCACCCAAGAAATTATTCGTGATCACACTGAATTTTTAGCCAATCGCGATTTCCGTTCTTTAATGCGAGTGACTAAACTCAAAGAAGACGATTTAAAAGAAGTGATGCGATTAATCCACAGCCTAAATCCACGCCCTGGTGCAGATGTGATTCGGCAGGAACAATCCTACGTCATTCCTGATGTATCGGTTCGTAAGGTAAAAGGGCGCTGGGTGGTTGATTTAAACCCCGATGCATGCCCGAAAATTCGCATCAATGAGCAGTACGCCGCCATGTCTCGCACGGTCAAGAATAGTGCCGACAGTCAGTTTATCCGCTCGCATCTACAGGAGGCAAAGTGGTTCCTGAAAAGTTTAGAGAGCCGAAACGAGACCTTATTAAAAGTTGCCAATTGTATTGTGCAACAGCAACAAGCGTTTTTTGAGCATGGTGAAGAAGCCATGAAACCCATGGTTCTCAATGACGTGGCGGAGATGGTCGGCATGCATGAATCAACAATCTCGCGTGTCACTACGCAAAAATTTATGCATACCCCGCGCGGAATTTTTGAACTAAAGTTCTTCTTCTCGAGTCATGTAAGTACTGAGAGTGGAGGTGAATGCTCATCCACCGCAATCAGAGCCTTTATTAAAAAATTGGTGGCAGCGGAAAATCCGGCCAAGCCGTTAAGCGATAGCCGGATGGCGGAGATCCTCTCCGAGCAAGGAATCAATGTAGCGCGGCGTACCATCGCCAAGTACCGTGAATCTTTGTATATTCCGCCGTCAAATCAGCGCAAGAGCTTGCTTTAAGTGCTCACCTTAGAAGGAAAAGTCTATGCAAATCAATTTAACTGGTCGTCATGTAGAAATCACTGAGGCACTGAGAGATTATGTAGACAGCAAGTTTGCCAAACTTGAGCGGCATTTTGATCACATAAACAATGTACATGTAGTGTTAAATGTGGAAAAATTAAAGCAGATCGCCGAGGCCAAGGTACATTTGAATGGCGGCGAAGTTTTTGCGGTGTGTGAAGATGAAAATATGTATGCGGCTATCGATCTGTTAATTGATAAACTCGATCGACAAGTGATTAAACACAAAGAAAAAATCTCGAGACACTGAACCCAATTTTATGAATCTCACGGCATTGTTATCCAAGGACTGCACCAAGCGTGCGGTCCTTTTTAATAGTAAAAAACGCATACTTGAATACATCGCCGAGCTCGCGCATCACTCTGTGCCCAGTTTGGCTGAATCTACCATTTTTGAAGCGCTCATGGCGCGGGAGAAACTAGGTACCACAGGTATAGGCGCAGGCATCGCCATCCCACATGGCAAAGTTGCCGGTATTAGTGAACCTGTCGTGATTTTTGTCGTAACCAAAGATGCCATTCAATTTAATGCGATTGATAATCAGGCGGTTGATATATTTTGTGCAACATTAATCCCTGAAAATCAATGTCAGTTGCATCTGAGTACCTTGGCAGGTATTGCTCGACTACTTAGCCAAAAAGAATTGACCCGTAGCATACGACAATTGGCGCGGGAAGATGAATCTGTCGCATCGGATGCGGACTTGTATAGTTTATTACTACGATACAGTGAACAGGCAGGGACAAAATGAGATTATTAGTGGTAAGTGGTCGTTCAGGGTCTGGCAAGTCTGTGGCTCTTAGAGTAATGGAAGACCTCGGCTACTACTGCGTCGATAACCTCCCCGTGAACCTGCTGCCCACACTGGCCACTACGGTCATGGGGCAGTATGAACGTGTAGCCGTCAGTATAGACGTGCGAAATCTGCCACAAGACCCTGATGAACTTACCGAAATTTTATCCTACCTGCCACGTAAAGTTGAACTGACCATTCTCTACCTCGACGCCGACCACACCAGTTTGATTAAACGTTTTAGCGAAACGCGTCGATTACACCCACTGTCACACCAAGCCATGTCATTGGACGAAGCCATTCAGCGTGAGCAGCAACTGTTAGATCCGATTTCCAGCCGCGCTGATTTGTACATCGATACCACCGAACTCAATGTGCATCAACTGACAGAACAACTGCGTGAACGTATATTGGGGCAGAAAACCGGCCGTCTGGTGATTTTATTTGAATCCTTTGGTTTTAAATACGGCATTCCTAAAGACGCTGATTTCGTGTTTGATGCACGCTTTTTGCCCAACCCACATTGGGAGCCGGACCTTAAAATATTGACGGGATTGGATAAACCAGTACAGGATTATTTGAGCGCCAAACCTGTAGTGTTGGAGTATACCCAGCAGATCCAGCAGTTCGTGACCACATGGCTACCACAGCTGGAACGAAATAACCGCAGTTACCTTACCATTGCCATCGGCTGTACCGGTGGTCAACACCGTTCCGTATTTATCGCAGGGATATTGGCAGAGCACTTCCGCACTAGCCGAGAAGATGTCCAGATCCGCCACCGGGAGCTTGTCCGTCACCATGCCAAATGATGTCATCGCTACCTCAGCCGTGTCGCAAGACGCCCCGTTACGCCAAACGGTCACTATCGTTAATCAGCTGGGCTTACATGCCAGAGCAGCCACCAAGCTGGTGCAATTGTGCCAAACGTTCAATGCGCGTATAGAACTGCAACAGGATGGACGCTCGGCCGATGCCAGCAGTGTACTGGCGCTGTTGATGCTCGCCAGTAGCAAAGGTAAAACTGTCGATGTGATCTGCCAAGGTGAAGATGCTCAAGCAGCATTGACCGCGGTTGTGACATTGATCAATGCCGGATTTGACGAAGCATAACTTGACGAAGCATAGCCTGCCCATTTAGGCTATGCCAACAGCGTGGGTCCCTTCACCGCAAACGACCAGCCGACGCTGGCCTGTCGCGTATTGACATCGTTGAGCAACTACCTCACACACAACGCTTAAAACAGTACTTAAAACAGTACTTAAAACATAGCGCTCATTTAAACGATGGGTGGCTTTCCGCTATTTGCCGTAACTTTCAGCTTTAAATGCATGCCCACTTTAATCAGCATATATGCCGTCACAGGCGCACTTAACACAATAAAGATACCGATCAGTAGTGTTTGTAATTTCAACGTCTGCGCTTGCCACGAAAAAAATATCACTGAGGCAATCACCAATGCGCCCAACCCTAGGGTCGTTGCTTTGGTCGGCCCGTGTAACCGGGTGTAGAAATCAGGCAATCTTAGCAGTGCTACCGATCCCAACAGCACAAATAAAGATCCCGCCAACACTATGGCTGCCAACACCCACTCCAAGACGCCCATGGCACATACTCCCCACTTAGTCATTCATTACATGGGACTCGTAAAAACGTGATACCCACTCACACCGCACAGTTAAATATTATTCAATAATATCGCCACGTAACATAAATTTGCAGATGGCCACAGTACTGACAAATCCGAGCATAGCGATAAGCAGCGCGACCTCAAAATACAGCGCTGTTGCCGAATAAATGCCATACAGCAGTAATAAGGCAATAGCATTGATATACATCGTATCCAACACCAACAGGCGATCTGCGGTGTCTGAGCGTCGGATCAGTGCAACAATATTGAGACATATGGCACCAGCGACCAATGCCATCGCCAACAATAGCGCATAAATTAACATTGGAAAGCCTCCTGCAATAACCGGACATAACGTTGCTGCAATTCAGCAATCAATCGCGATTCATCATCTAAATGCAAAATGTGCAGTAATACCCACGCTTGCGCATCCGGTGAGGGCGCCACATCGTCGGGTTTTTGAAAACGAATATCAGCACTCACTGTGCCTGGAGTTAAGGAGATCGCAGCGGCCAGCATCGTCAATACAATAGGATGCCGGTATGGCACTGGCACCCAAATAAACGCCGGTTTTAAGTGTTCAGGTTTCCCTAACACCTGCGGTACCACTTGAAGATTGGCAAGAATGATATCTTGCAAAAGACGGGCAAAAAACACCGGAACGAGTCTTAACCGGCGGATCCTCAGTTGATCGGGACGCAACCCTGAGGTCCACTTTGGAATAATAATCGCCAAAATGAACGCCACCACGAAGGTTGCCACACTCCAGTCATCCTGCAGTAGTAACCACAATAACGCCACTAAACTACTGGTAACCGGACTTGGCAACCAGGCATACCATATATTCATACTGAGACTCCAAACAATTGAGCAACGGCTGTTTTACTCCACTGCATGAGGAATTCACCAAACAGGCTAATGAATAAACTGAACAATAGACAAAGAGCTAACGCGCTCCACTGCGCTTTGGCGATTAGCGATGCCGATGGTGTTGGATGAGCAGGCTTCACTCGCCAAAAAATGGTACTTCCCGCGCGGCTAAGGGCAATTAATAGCACCAAACTACTGAAAATTATCAATGCCACAAATAGCCACGCCTGTTGTTGTACAGCTTGCTGCACCAGCCAAATTTTGCTAACCGCACCTGACCATGGCGGCAAACCGACCAGCATCATGCCAAACATTAGAAAGCCAAGTGCAAGCAGGGCTTGATGTGGGATAGGCTTGGCCGGCACAATTCGATCCGAGACCTTGCCACGCAGCTGGATAATTACACCTATGAGCAGAAAGAAGCCTGCACTCGCCAGTGTGGAATGCATCACATACAACCACGCGGCCGCCAAAATGCCTTGCTGTTGCAGGCCGGTTGCCACCGCCAAGATCGACATGGATAACGCTATGGCGTAACTGTTGAGCAGCTGCAACGAGCGCGCCGCCAATATGGCAACACAGGCCAACAACATACCGACAACACCACACCAAAACAGTGCTGCATAAGCAAATTCACTAACAAGGGTCGCGGTGGGATAAAGCCCAAAACCAACACGCCAAATGCTGTAGATACCAATTTTGGTCATGATGCAAAACAGCGCAACCACCGCGATTGGCGCTGCACTGTAGGTATGACTTAACCACCAGTGCAATGGGAATACGGCAGCTTTTAAAGCGAAAACTAATAGCAACAAACCTGAGGCCACCCACATTAAGTGCAGGCCAGTTTGATCCAACCCCGACATTTTTTGCATCATATCGGCCAGCTGTAACGTACCCAGCGCGGAGTAGCATAACGCCAAGGCGATTAAAAATAACGCGGATCCGACTAAATTTAACACCACATAATGCAGTGCCGCTTTGGTACGACTTTTCCCTCCGCCTTGTAGCAGCAAACCATAGGATGCAATTAACAACACTTCAAAAAAGACGAATAAGTTAAATAAATCAGCCGTTAGAAATGCACCTAAAATGCCAAATAATTGAAAATGAAACAGCGGTAAATAATAGCTTCCTAAACGAAACTCGCCCGAACTGGCATAAATGCCCGCGATCAACGCCAATACTGCAGTTAATGCGACAAAACCACTGCTGACACTATCCAGTACTAACACAATACCAAAAGGTTCTGGCCAACCACCTAACAAATATCGAACATAACCGTAGTCCGATTGAACATTAAACAGCACTACCGCAATAGCGACTAACCCGAACAAGCCAACATAATGTGTCGCCACACTTAACGACTGCCGTTCCCTGACCACAGGTAACAGCAGCAAAATGGCAATACTAAAGCTCCACAGCAACGGGGCTATCGGCCAATGCATCACGCTCCCCCTCCATCTTTCCCAGTTTTATCCGTCGTTAGCTGTTGATCCATTTCGTCATGGCCAAGCTCTGCCCGTGCGCGGATCGCCAAAATTGCTAAAAAAGCGGTCATGGCAAAACCTATGACAATTGCAGTTAACACTAGCGCTTGCGGCAATGGATCCGCCAGACGCTCACTTTGGCTCAGCACCGCAGAGTGTCCGGCGGTGAGACTACCACTGGCAAAGATAAATAAGTTTACGGCATAGGCTAGCATCGATAACCCCAGCAACACCGCAAATGTACGTTTTCTTAAAATCAAAAACACACCGCAACTGGTGACGACTGCTACTGCAATTGCTATCAATAACGTCATTCTCAGCCTCCATTTATTTCAGGGCGATGTTTGGTGGTAATTTTGCCCAAGTTGGCCAGCATCATTAAGGTTGACCCGACAACGGTTAAATACACGCCCAAATCAAACAACATCGCTGTTGCAAATTCAAAAGTACCGCCCCAAGGGAGTGGAATAGGTCCTGTCCAGGATGTTAAAAATGGCGCGCCATACCACCAACTACCTAGCCCTGTAGCCAATGCAATGGCTAAACCCGCACAAATCAGGTAACCATAATCGATTCGGAACCGCTCCTTCACCCAGTCAACCCCGTGTGCGACATACTGTAGAATGAGGGCTGTTGCCGTGACTAAGCCGGCGATAAAACCACCACCGGGCAAATGATGGCCACGCCAGAATAAATACAAAGTTACGACCAAGGCGAGCGGTAACAGAATTTGTGCTACTGTGGCCAACATTAATGGATGAGATTCATGATGCCAGCGTCGTCCGCGCTCATCAGCGCCAGTCATAAAGCGTGGCAAGCCGGTTAACACCGTGAGAATGGCTAATGCGGCAATAGCTAACACCGTGATTTCGCCAAAAGTATCAAAACCACGGAAATCAACCAAAATAACATTCACCACGTTATTGCCGCCGCCCAAGGTTCGCGCGTGCTCAAGATAGTAAGATGCTACGTTATCGGTTTGACGCGTTAGCATGGCGTAGGTTAAACAACCAATAGCACCACCGATGGCCGCGGCCAACGCGGTATGACGCACCACTTGGCCAGGCGCGGATTGTTTTTGGCTGCGCTGCGGCAAGAAATAGAGTGCTAACATCATCAACACCACCGTCACCACCTCGACCGATAATTGGGTCAACGCCAGATCAGGCGCCGAATAGCGGACGAAGGTTAAACATACGGTGAGGCCCACCACCGAAATAAATACCAACGCCAGTAAACGTTGGCGTTGATATAACACCGTTAATACCGAAAACACCACCATCACTAACAAGATCAGGGTTTGTACGGGATCAAAAGGTAACAGCGCACGATCCCCCACCAAGCTTGGCAATGCCAAGAGAGGTAGAATCATCACCATGAGGACCAATACCAACAGCCAGACTGCTGCCGACTGATATCGACGAACTTCAAGCACAAATTGCCACTGCTGGGCACGGTGCTGTAACCGTTTGAGGAAACCATCAAATCGATAAAGCATGGACACTTGGTTAAATCCAGCTTGAAATTGAAATAGGTGTTTACGATTCACATACAACAATAAACCAGCACCAAGTGCTATCACACTCATCAACAGTGGAATATTAAAGCCATGCCAAAGCGCCAGACTGTAAAATGGTACTTGTCCCTGCAACACCACAGCCGATGCGGCATGTAATAAATCACCGATCATGAATGCTGGAAATAAACCGATGGCAAGACACAAGGCTACTAATATTTCCATCGGGATCCGTAGCTCGCGCGGAGGTTCATGAGGTACCTTACTCAAACCTATCGGTTGGCCATTAAAAAATACGTCATGAATAAATCGCGCCGAATAGGCCACTGAGAAGCAGGCGGCTAAAGTTGCAAGCACAGGAATAACAAATGACAGAGCACCAAACACTTCTTGATGTAAGGTCTCGGTAAAAAACATTTCTTTCGAGATAAATCCATTCAGCAGTGGCACACCTGCCATGGACGCAGAGGCCACCATAGCCAAGGTCGCCGTAATCGGCATAAATTGCCACAAACCATTGATTTTTCTCATATCACGACTGTCAGTTTCGTGATCGATAATACCCGCAGCCATAAACAGAGACGCTTTAAATATGGCATGATTGATCAAATGAAACAGTGCCGCTACGGCCGCCAACGGCGAATCCAACCCTAATAACAGCACAATCAATCCCAGGTGCGAGATAGTAGAATACGCCAATAACCCCTTAATATCATGCTGAAACAACGCGAAATACGCCCCAGTAACTAAGGTCGCTAGACCTGTTAGGGTGACCAAGGTAAACCATAAATCTGTGCCTGCCAGTACCGGATACAACAACGCCAACAAGAAGATACCTGCTTTAACTAAGGTGGCAGAATGCAGTAAGGCACTAACCGGTGTCGGTGCTGCCATGGCGTTGGGTAACCAAAAATGAAATGGGAACTGTGCAGATTTGGTAAATGCACCTAGTAGGACCAAACACAGCATCAGCGGATACAGCGGCTGTTGTTGGATATGGCCAGCCTGCGACAAAATAGTACTTAGTTCGTAACTTCCAGCCATATGGCCTAACAGTAATAATCCAGCAAGCAACGCTAGACCACCTGCGCCCGTAATCGTTAATGCCAGTCGGGCACCTTTTCGGGCATTGGTTTGCTCAAACCAGTGACCCACCAGTAAAAATGACATCACACTGGTCAGTTCCCAGCAAATCCACAACAACAACACATTGGCTGATATCGCAATACCTAACATAGCCGTGATAAAAACCAGCATCACGGCATAAAAACGCACAATTCTGGTTTCATCAGCTAAATAATAACGGGCGTAATAAAGCACTAAGCTGCCAATACCCAACACCAGCAAGGTCATTAACAAGGCTAAACTATCCAGCCGCAGCGACAGGTCAAGCCCCAAACTGGGCAGCCACACCACATCGGTTCGTAAAACCTGCCCTTGCAAGATGTCCTTAAAGTTGACGAGCACCAACACCAATAAACTCAGAGGCGCCCATAGGACTTGCCATAACAAGCCACCCAGCCGGCCTTTATTCCAGCACAACCAGATGACAGCAATCAGAGGAAGCAGAAAAAAACTAAGAAGTAACACAGGGTTTCATACTCCAAATTAAGGGCAAAAACCGAGGTCTCGGCGGAAAAACACAGATGCCCGGTCTGGCATCTGTGTCACGAAACTCGACTGGCGCTAATGGCCTTGGCTACCGCTGGTAGCTTCTGGTACATAATGATGGATTAAGCCATTGTCGTACAGTAGGTGGGTCGCCCATGGCAGTACTTCTACCGCACAAAACAATCCAACTATCGTTAAAACAAAGGTATAAGGCAATGCCATCACGACCATCCGCATATAGGACAATCGAATCAGTGGCGCCAACGCACTGGTCAACAAGAACAAAAATGCTGCTTGACCATTTGGTGTTGCAACGCTGGGTAAGTTCGTTCCAGCATTGATGGCAATCGCCAGTATTTCAAATTGTTCGCGACTAAGTTTACCCGCCTCCCATGCGGCTTTGACTTCATTGATGTAAACCGTACCGACAAAAACGTTGTCGCTGACCATGGATAACAAACCATTCGCGAGGAACAGTACCATCGTTTGTTCATGCCCATCAAAGGTTAATACCCAGTTGATAACAGGCGCAAACAAACCTTGGTCAATAATCACCGCCACCACCGCAAAGAATACAACCAATAACGAGGTGAATGGCAGCGCCTCTTTAAATGCATTGCCGATCGCATGTTCATCGGTTACACCACAGAAACTGGTTGCTAAAATGATGACCATCAAGCCAATTAAACCCACCGAGGCAATATGCAAGCTTAGGCAAACGATCAAGAGCAATGCAATGATTCCTTGGATCACCATCTTGGTTTTATCCGACGTCGTTAGCTGTGCCGTCTGATGTTTATCGTATTCCACCAATACATTTCGGACATTCTCTGGCAATTCCACGCCAAAATTAAACCACTTCATTTTTTCTACGATGATGGTGGTCAGCAACCCAGCAATTAACACCGGAATACTGATCGCGGCCATCCGCAGCGCAAACTCAACAAAGTCCCACCCCACAGCAGCCGCAATAATCAAATTTTGTGGCTCTCCCACCATGGTGGATACACCGCCCATCGCGGTACCAACACCAGCATGCATGAGAATATTGCGTAAAAACCCACGGAAACTCTCTAAATCTTGCCGGGCTAATTCGCGGATATCAGTATCTTCATTGTGATTGTGTGCATCATGAAAACCTTTACCGGAGGAAATCTTATGGAAGATGGCATAAAAGCCAACAGCAACACTGATGATGACCGCCACGACCGTCAGAGCATCCAAAAACGCCGACAAAAATGCCGACATAAACACAAAGGCGAGTGAGATATGAACTTTTGAACGGATCCGAATCAACATCTTAGTGAATACAAACAGCAGTAGATCCTTCACAAAGTGGATCCCTGCCACCATAAACACCAGCAGTAAGATGACCTCAATATTGACACTCACTTCGTGCATGACCTTATGGGTACTGGTCATGCCTATCGCAATGGCTTGCAATACTAACAACCCACCAGGCAAGAGTGGATAACACTTTAATGCCATGGCCAGCGTAAAAATGAACTCTAATACCAAGACCCAACCCGCGACATACGGATTTTGGATAAATAACAATGGATTCAGGAATAAAAAGCCAATAATGGTTAACTTGTACCAGTTCGGCGATTGCCCCAGAAAATTGCCGTATATCGCTAATGCTGTCCCCGATGCTTTCATGAGCGAACCTCTTTGACCCAACGTTTCAACTATTACACCATAGCTTGTTTTTATGACTTCTTACTGTTTTACAACAAGAAAGTTTTTCGCGAGATG
>JACCDR010196498.1_pt1 | contig 29838 bp, 46 predicted proteins | sample 7446431 | NCBI WGS metagenome assembly JACCDR01 (sample SAMN15323443, study PRJNA562643) | freshwater metagenome | isolation source: river surface water | place: USA:Blue River Watershed | collected 2017-08-17
AGCGCGCACATTTTTGATGGTATTTTTCAGACTGCGTATCTTGCCCATATTACCTGGCGGTTGCAATATTTAATCAAAACATGTCAATTTGAATCAAAACTAATCAATTCTTATCAAAACGTTTGATTTTTAGACATTTTGGCGACAACGCTTTTCGGTTTATTGAATTTATTCGAGGCTGCTGTAAGGATTGAATAACCAGAAATTCAATCGGCCAATCGGAGCAAATCAAATGCGTTTCCCAGGTTTTTTCGCGGTTCTCTTCTCGCTGTGCTGCGGTTCGGTTTTTGCTCAATGCGAAAACGGACAGTGCCGGATGCCGGTGCGCAACGCAGTCAAGCAAGTCTTTCAAGGTGCGCAAACTGTAGTTCAGGCCCAGCCGGTTCGGTCGGCCGTACAAGGTGTTTACCAGTCGGTATCGAGCGTACAGCAAGCTAACTCAGTGAGCTATGGTTCATCTGGATCGCAAGTTGTCCAGTCGTACGGTTGCGTTGGAAGTGCGATCGTGAGCTACAGCCAGCCAGTTGTGGTTAGCGAATGGGTGGTTGCGCCAAGCCAAGAGTCTTCGCAGGTAAGAGCCCTGGGAGTCAGAAGTCGTAAGCAGTCGCGACAAGTGATTATTGAAGCCAGCGAAAAAGCCTTGGCGGAAGGATCAATTTCGGCAAGTGAAGCCCAAGCGATTCGTCTTGCGGCAAGATCACCTCGCATGCTGGCGCGGATGGAAGACTTGATTCTTGAAAAGGCTCAATCTTCAGGTGCATACAGCTTCGCACTTGACCGCAATGGGGACGTAATCAAGTCAGCGATCGACTGGGAAGCTATCGGAGATTTTATTCTCAAGATCGCTCCAATCATTTTCAAGCTCATCGAGATGTTTGCAATTGTCGATCAACCGCAAGCAGATGCTATCGCTGCAGAATCTTATTCACAGCCAGTAAATTTCGTTGCAACGATTGGTAGCGAGTTTACCGCGGCTTAGTTTTTTGTTTGAGATTCACTTTCTAGGATGTTGTGAATGTTTCGTTTGATTCTTTGTTGCTTTTTAGTTGTTGCGTTTTGCAATCAGGCTGACGCTCAATTGTTCGGTCGAGTTCGAAGTGGTGGACACAATGCGTTGGTGGCCCGGTCTGGCATTCAGCCAAATCAAATCGGAACGCATGAAGGAGTCGGCATGAGTTCGCGCAGTCACCAGGATGCTTTGCAGAACGCTTGTTACTACGGCAAGCGTCCGATAGCTTCGGTGCAGTATAGCACGCGCGGAGGAATGTATTACGCAGTGGTGCGATATTGGTGACTTTATTGCTCTCAGTTCTCGTAGTGTTAGTTATTCGGTTTGGAATCCTATTAGTTGCAATTTTTGATGTCGATCAGTTTTCTCGGAGTGTCGAAGATGACTTTGGACCTACAGCCGATCGACGATCCAAACAATGACTGCCCGAACTATGGCGGCCCGATTGTCGAGTTGCCGCCAGATCGCAGCTATGGGCCGATGTTCGAGGCGGCCCAGATGCCCAAAGCGTGGCATCAGTTCAGTTGGATTAAAGACCAACTTTGGAAGGTCGCGACTGGCAAGGGTGTAAAGGTTGCAGTGCTCGACACTGGTTACACCAAGCATCGATACGGGCCTGAGCCTGTTGCTGCGAGATCTTTTATCAGTGGTCAATCTTGGGCTGACGGTAACGGCCACGGCACCCACTGTGCTGGAACGGTTCTTTGTCGTCGAGATGAGCAAGGCAACTCAATTGGGCTGGCTCCCGATGCTGATTTAATTGTTGGCAAGGTGTTGAGCAACGAGGGCTCTGGAGGCTCTGGTGGTATTGCGGCTGGCATACAATGGGCTGTTGATCAAGGCGCTCATGTAATTTCAATGAGCCTTGGCGGTGGTGGTCCCGACCAAGCAACTAATCAAGCGATTGACTATGCATTCTCAAAGGGTTGCATCGTCAATGCAGCCGCTGGCAACGCTGGATACAACGGAGCAAATACGATCGGCTGGCCAGCCAAATATCAAAATTGTTTGTGCTGCGGTGCGTACGCGCAAAACGGTGCGATCAGTTCATTTTCAAGCGGTGGCCGTGAGCTTGATTGGGCCTGCCCTGGCAGCAACGTAATCAGCTTTTCTACAAATGGCAGTGCATTCCGTCCTATGGATGGGACATCGATGGCGACTCCATGGGGCAGCGGATTGTTGGCGTGCTTGGTTGAATTGCGAATGCGGCAGGGCTTGCCAGCTTTCACCAGTGCGCAGCAGGTCCGTGATTACTTCGACAAAGTTTTGAAAGATGCCGGAGCCCCTGGGTTTGATGTCCGGTTCGGTAAGGGAATTGCCAATGGTGAGTTTCTAATCGCAGCCCTTTTGAAGGATTTGGTAGCAGCATGAAGTCAATCTCAGCGTTGGTATTCGTACTAGTGTTTTGCTGCAACGCGATCGCTCAACCCGTGGCAAAGATCGTCGGACCATCGCAAGCACCTGCTGGTGAGCTGGTCGTGTTAAGCTCGAACGGCTCAAGTGGTGATAATCTGATCTGGATTCGACCTGACACAATTCAGACTGTGCAGGCTGGATGTAACATTCTTGATACTCAGATTTTTTTCTCGACAACAAAGCCTGGTAAGTATGAATTCATGCTTATCGCAGCGGACAAGACAGCCGCGATTGCATACGCCAAGCATACAGTCACTGTTGGCAGTCCAATTGTTGAGCCTCCACCAGTGGATCCTAGCCCAGTCGATCCACCCCCGCCAAATCCAGCGAAGTGGGCTAACTTGATCGAGGTCAGCAAGTCGGGAGCTGACAAAGTAGCCGACGCTACAACAAGACCGAAACTAAAAGCGTCGCTAGCGGCAGTGGTTCTGGATATCGAATCAAGGATCGCTGAAAACAAAGCCCCGAATTTAGACGAAGCAAAATCGCAAGTTCGATTGGCAATTGAAAAGGTATTGCTTGCCAGGACAGGCCAGTCGGTTAACTCAGATTGGACAATTTGGCGACGTGGAAACCAGATCGAAATTGATAAGGTGGGGCTAGTAGATCTAAGAGACTACCTTGGGACAGTCAAAGCAATTTCAGCCGGGCTCTAATCGAATCGGAAACTCAATGCAGGACGTGACAACAGAGGTGACGACAACAGCCAGCAAAGTGCTGTTGATCCTTGGTATATCGCTGGCTGCACATGAGTTTACCGCTGGTGTTGTGGTGGCAAGCCTTGGTCAGGTCGCGGTATCCCTTCAAGATCCTCCAGCAACCAAATGGGAGTTGATTAAGCGAGTAGTTGGAACGCTGATTGTGGCTTACATCGCTGCATTATGCTGTGGTGAAATCGACATGCTCAAGCCTTGGTACATGTTGATCATGGGTGTAAGCGGAGCGTTTTCGATGGTGCTAATCAAGGTGCTGGGGCTGGTGAAGAAAAAAGCAGAGAGCAGAGCCGAACCAGTGGCAGACAAAATAATCGGAATCGCGGAAGACAAGTTCGACAAGATCAAGCCATGAGCGCGGAGACTGTACGCGAGCTGAGAGGGCTAGTGTTCTCTGTCGTTACACTTGTTTTTCTGTTGTACGCAGTGAAAAACGAAAGCGACAAGCGAGCGATTTTGGAATCGCGTGAGGCCGTAAAAGTGGTTGCTGATTGGATCACTAGTCAAAAATCAAACGAATCGCAAGCAAGAGAAATTATTGATCAGATGTCTCGGTTGAAGGATTGGAAAAAGTGAACTCATTTCAATATGCGACTTCGCGGGGCTTAGTTGGCACGAATGCCCAAATTGTCGATCAGTTGAAAGCATCTGGTGTTACGGCTCGACCTATCCCCTTGAGCGAACTGCTTTACACTCTGAATCTGCGCGGAATGCTTACACGGCTCCCGGTGCCTGGCACTGGCGGCGAGAAGTGGAGCGGCACAATTATCAACTTGATTGCAGCCGTCAATCAGCTTGGGACCGATCAACAAAAGCAAGGTGTTTCCGTTTGGTTTTCGCATATCACGAATCCACGAAACCAAAACTGGACTACCACGGAATCGATTCATGCTGCACCATTCTGGCAACTGTACTTGGCATTCGGCGACCAACCGAATATGCCGTCCAAAGCAGATTTCGAGGCCATCGCGGCGTTGGGTGGAGGGTGGTTGTTTTCGAATCTCACAGTTGAGCAGTATGAAGCCGATAAACAGCAAATTGAATTGGTGGAATCCAAGCGGCAATTGATCTCTGTTGCTGCAACGCGATACAACGAATTTGTCAGTGCCGTTGACGCCTGGGACGGGAGCGGCGATTCGCCGATTCTGTAAATGCCGACAGTTTATCCGACAGTAGTTGGTGCTTGGTCTACCCGCACATGGAACAACGATGCCACCGGCGCGGCGTATGGAATGCCGCCACAACCAGGCGATACTGTGCTTGCTAATGGGCTGGCGATAACAGTAGATGTTGATATTAGTGTCGTTGCGATAAGCACGCGAGCCGGGACTACTGCTATTGCCGGAGGCTCATTCACTACGTCTGGCAATGATCGTGTAATAAACGCCGACACTTATGCAGGCACGACCAATTGCCTAACACTTGCTGCAAATTCAAGATGCATCCAAAACGGCAACAGTTATGGCAGTGACACAACAAATGTGAGGTACGGCACAACATTAAATGCGACTACGGTGCAAAACGGAAATTCGTTCGGAGGAAACGGATCGGTAAGAACTGGAACGCTAATAAACAGTGGTGGAGTGCAAAACGGAAATTCGACTGGCGGAAGTGTAAGTGGTGCGGTTGGTACATCGATAACCGCAGGTGGAGTGCAAAACGGAAATTCGACTGGCGGATCAGTCTCAGGGGCGTTCGGGACGAATGTTGCAGCTGGCGGGTTGCAAGTCGGGGATTCCTACGGGGCAAACGTAGCTGGTGCAAATGGAACGGAATGCTTCGGTATTCAAATTGGAAACTCGTTTGGTGCAGCAAGTGCTGCCGGAATTGGAACACGGGTACAAGCATCTGGGATTCACAATGGAAATGCTACTGGTGGTGGCGTGAGCGGCGCGCACGGAACACAGGTGTTTGTAGGTGGATATGCGTTTATTCAGACAGCAACGGGCACTGTATCAGGTGCAAATGGAGTCCAATCGACGATGACAACGCGATATGTAGCCATAATTAAAAACGAAGTCGGTTCGTTTGCAAAGTCTTTAACGTCGGCGGCTGAGACAACGAGCGTAAACGTCCCATTTGTGTCGTTCGAAAGCACTGGTGGCGGGGCATCGGCGCGCATGGTCAACGTTCGCGGGGGAGCGGATCAATGAAGCTCAAGCGCGGATCAACAAATGTTAGAAGGCTAATTTTTATCGCCGATTCTTCTTCGACGACTGGTGCAGGGCTCGCCAATCTCACAAGCGGCTCAGCAGGGCTGGTGTGCTGGTACTTTGCTGCCGATTTGAGCAATGTTGTACAGATAACTCTCGTTTCCGGCACTCTTGGCACATACACAAGCGGGGGCTTCGTCGCTGTCGATAACACAAATATGCCGGGATGGTACGAAATCGGTATTCCAAATGCCGCACTTGATGGTGGTAACGAGGTCGCTATTCAGCTCCGTGGTGCGACCAACATGGTGCCAGTCAATATCTACATCGAACTCACTTCAGTAGACTATCAAGACTCCACCACGTTTGGTTTGACCGCTTTGGATTCAGTTAACGACCAAGTGAACGAGATATTGAGCACGACAAACAAGCTCGATACAGCTTTGCAATCTGACGGGCCGGTATGGCAGTTCACAACTAACGCGCTCGAAAATGGCGGAACTGGCCTTGATGCGGCTGGTGTTCGTGCTGCTGTAGGTTTGGCTAGTGCGAATTTGGATAGTCAATTCAATTCGCTTGGAAGCACTCTCGTAACAATCGGCAGCTACATAGATACGGAGGTGTCGGCGATCAAGGCTAAGACAGACAACTTGCCAAGCGATCCAGCGGACCAATCTTTGCTGATGGCAGCTATTGAAACTCTTGGGGGTACGGGGACAGGTGCAGGTGCAAGAGCAGTCACGATTACTGTTACGCTCGCATCGGCACCGCTACAAGGTGCGACTGTCCGACTTACCAAAGGTGCAGAATCCTACGTTGGCTCTACTAACGTATCAGGCCAAGTTACGTTTAACGTAGACGATGGGACTTGGACGGTGGCGATTACTGCAAGCGGTGCAAGCTTCGCGGGTGCTAGCTTAGTTGTTGATGGAGACGAGACAGCAACCTACGCGATGTCTGCTAATACGGTTGCGCCAAGCGAACCAGGAAAGCGGACAGGATATCTCGTTTGTTACGACGAGAATGGGGCTGTTGAGGCCGGTGTAGCTGTAACGCTTACGTGCTTTTATGCTCCAGATACTGGGCTTGCACTCGATAGCGAGCCGCGTGTTGAGACGAGTGGCGTAGACGGCGTTGTGAGCTTCGCCAACCTGATTGTCGGGGCAAAGTACCGGTACTACAGAGGCCGGGGTGAGTACCGTGTAACTGTACCCGCTGGCAGTGGAAGCTTTGCGCTGGATTCCATAGTTGGAGAAGAGTAATGGCGGCTCAAAGCATTCCAATCCGTGGCACATATCCACAGCCGCCAGAGCATTTGCTGGACGATGGCCGCAACGCTTGGGAGTCTGGATTGAAGCTTTGGCAAGAAGGATCGTTGATAGAAAGAGACTTGCCAGCCTGGACAATTTACTGTGAGTGGTGGGATCGTCGAGCTAAGTACCTCCAAGACCTAAGCGATGAAGAAGGTGCCGGCGAGTTTCAAATCACAAAGGCAGGCACTCTTGTTGCTCATCCAGCAGTACACCTGCTCGAAAAGGTAGAGCAGAACATCACAAAGTATTCAATCCTTTTCAAGTTGGTCCCTTCATCAAGAAAGAACCAGCAATCAAAGCCTGGATCTGCGACAGTATCGCAACGCAAAAGGTAAGCAGTGGACGAGATAACCAAACAATGGATGCGAAACCGCAGCGACGAGCTTGCAGTCGAAAATGGCTGTTGGTTCGACGTCGAGGCTGGCGCGTACGTTGTTTGGTGGATTGAGCGATATTGCAAGCTCTATGAAGGAGAATGGGCTGGAACGCCTGTTTTGCTTCGTTCTGGAAATCCTGATGTAGATCAGATCATTGCCTTGGAGTGGTCAGAAGGTGGCTGCGAAGCGAGTATTGAGCGAGCTGCGATCTATGCCGATTGGTTAGCCTCTGGACATGCCGAACCAGACTGGCAATATGAATGCATCATGCGGATGTTTGGCTGGCAGCGGTTTTCTCAACGCTGGGGGCGTAACGTTCGACGATTCAATCAGGTTTCCATTTGGATACCAAAAAAGCAAAAGAAGTCGCCAACGCTGGCTGCGATCGGAAACTACCTGACATGTGGCGATGGCGAGCCTGGTGGGAACACTCTTTGCGGCGCGAAGGATGGCAACCAAGCATCAACAACAATGCGTCACGCTCTGCTGATGGTTGAGCAATCGCCAGAGCTTCGCGAGGTCTGCAAGGTAAATCAGAACGAAAAGTCGATTGAGCACTTGCCAAGTCGATCCAAATACAAGCCTTTAAGCTCTGCTAACGAACGAACACAAAAAAGCAAGGAAGGTATTAACGGTAACGTTCTGATCGATGAAACTCACGTTGTAGATCGTGAGTTCATTGATATTATCTCGCGGGCCGGGATCTCGCGGGCTGAGCCGATGCACATTGAGGTTTCGACCGCTGGAAATAATCCAGACGGGTACGGCTTCGAGAGGCAATCTTACGCTCGCCAAGTCATGGCTGGAGTTGAGCACAACGACCAATTGTTCGTTGCGATTTACGAAGCCCCTCAAGACCTGAACAACGAAGATCTTGACAAAGACCCGATCAAGTACGGTAAGATGGCCAATCCAGCATGGGGGCACACTGCACACGAAGAAGAATTTCTAGCCGATTACAACCAGTCGAAGCAATCACTTCGGTCGCTGGCGATCTTTAAGATGTACCGGCTCAACATTTGGCAGCACACGGCCAGCCAGTGGTTGCCGTTCGATAGTTGGGTTTCATGCGCTGGGAATATTCGCCTGGACGATTTTGCAGGAATGCACGCGGCGATTGGCCTAGACTTGTCAAAAACTCGAGATATGTCCGCGATGTCCTTGGCTATCATGCTCAATAGGAAAGTGCATTTGTGGCCCTTCCTGTGGGTAACTGAAGCCGCTGTAAATCGCTATCGCAACAAAGTAAAGTTTGAGGAGTGGATCGAATCAGGCCAGTTATTTCTCTGCGAAGGTGACACCATTCAGGAATGGCGGATACGCGAGCAGTTTTCCGAGCTGGCAAAGATTGTAAAAATTGGGGCACTTGTCAAAGACCGCGCGCTCGCTCAGGACTTCGAAGACTGGGTAGAAGAGAAGTATCCAAAGGTAACACAAATTGACTATCCGCAGAATGCTGCGATGATGGAAAAGCCAATCGATGACTTCGAAGCGGCGGTAGTCGAAGGCTCACTTATCCATTGCAATAATCTTTGCCTTAACTGGCAAGCAGGTCATGCGACAGTTACAGAAAATGCTAAGGGTTGTAGAATTATTGCAAAGCCAAAGCGTGATGATTATCGCAAGGTGGACGGCATGGTTTCCAGTGTGATGGCTTACTGGGGAACCAAGCACATTCCTAAGCAAGTCAACGGCGAAAAGTATCGTCGCCGAGGAGTCTTGACAGCATGAAGCGATCTATCGTCAGCAATGTAATTTTCTTGGTCGGTTGGTCATTCGTTGCTTGGTCGGCGTTTGAAATCCATCGCGCTGTTGGTCTGTTTGTTGTTGGTGTCCCATTTGTAGCGTTGGGCTTGTTCCTTCAGAAAACACAACCTGGGAGTAAATCCAATTGATAGTCGAAGCCTTCGCTAACTTATTTTCTGCTATCAGCCTTTCTGGCAACCATCCGCGTGACCCCGCAATTGCAAAGATGCTCGGCGGCGGTTTGTCTAATTCCGCTGGCGTGAAGGTCACGACCGAGAAAGTAATGGCATTGCCAGCGATCAAGCGAGCGATCCAAATTATCACCGACAAGATATTTGGTTTGCCGTGGTACGTCTGGGAAGTCAACGAAGATGGCCGCCAGTACAAGCGAAACCACCCCGCATGGAAGTGCGTTAACTGGATGGCAAATCCCAATTTGTCAGCTCCAGCTTGTCGCCAGATCCTTACCCAGTGGGCAATGACCCGGGGGAACGGCTGCGCGTGGATTGATCGCAGTGGACCAAGCTGGGAGTTGTACCCGCTCAACCCCGACGAAACAAAGCCGATTATTCTTGGTGCTCGCGATGCTGAACTAATGCAAGACGAATCATTGACGGGGCAACTGCGAATCGGAACGAAGGTGGGCGGCAAGTCGGTTCTGCTCGAGCTGAGCGAAGTTTACCACATCAAAGGCTACGGCCAGTCGCCTTACTGGGGAGCCGACATCACCGAAACCATGGGTGAGGTATTTGGAGGAGTCATTGCCAAGGATGAATTTTCCAATCGGTTTTTTGGTCAAGGTGCCAATCCAGTTGGCTTCATCAGCATGGAAGGTGGACTTGAAGAAGAGGACGAGGAGACCTATATGCGATCCCTGCAAAACGCCATGCAGGGACTGGGTAAGGCTCATAAGATCATCCTGCTTGAAGATGGTGCAAAGTTCACACCGATCACTATTGACCCGCAGAAATCGCAGATGCTGGAGGGGAAGCAGTTCGATGTTCGCTTGATGGCTATGGCGATTGGAATCAAGCCTCACAAGCTGATCGATTCAGCCAACGCTGCTTTTGCTTCACTTGAGCAGGCGAACAGCGAGCATAACGACGACGACATCCTCCCATGGATCAACAAGCACCGCGCTGAGAGCGATCGCAAGCTACTGCAAGGGCAGGAAGGCGAGCTTGGGACGCACTGTGTTGACTGCGATGATGAAGGGCTGATTTACATTCCATACGCTGAGCGAGCAGCCGCAGTGGTCAACACTGTCAATAATGGCATCAACACCCGGGATGAGGGACGCGAGAAGCTGGGCTACGCTCCAAGCGGAACAGCTCGCGGATCACAATACCGCATCCCGGCGAACATTCTCTACGAAGACGACGCGATTGTTGTTTCAGGCAACACACAGACTGGCAATGCGAGCGAAGAACCAGCCAAGCCCGATCACTCCGATGTGGCGAAAGCCTACTTGGACCGGATTGAAAAACGCTTGGCAGCACAAGCAAAGGACAAGGCCAAGGATGTCAAGGCATTTTTGAATTGGCTTGACAATCTCAAGGCGGAGGACGGACCCGCTAGCATCCAGTCACAAATCAACGATCTGTACGCAGCGACGATTAAGCGACTCAACACCCTGGCGGAAACCGCCACAACAGCAGAGGAACTACAAAATGCAATTTGATCCAATGGCACCGATGGCACTTCTGCCACAGGCAGCGACCGAACTGGTTGTTGGCGTGATGACTCGCTTGAAGCAAGCCTCGGTGATGGACCGAGACAATGAGCCAAAGCCGTATTGTCTGACTGAGGACATGGCCCAAGTCGGTTCAAGCGAATCGGCAGCAGTCGTGGCTGTTGTGCCAGTTCATGGCGTTCTGGCTCCAGGCCGATGGGGGAACACTGATTTGGATTCATTCCCGCGGCTCATTAAGTCGCTGGCATCGAATCCGAAAATCCATACCATCGTCCTAGACATTCGATCACCAGGCGGAACTGTGATGGGAACGCCGGAGGCTGCTGACGCGATACGATCTGTGAGGGACGCAGGGGCAACGCGAATCGTGTCAGTAGCCAATGGCATGATGGCATCGGCGGCAACATGGATCGGAACCGCTGCAGAAAAGGTTTACGTTACTCCAAGCGGCGAGGCTGGTTCGATTGGCGTGATTTCAATGTATGCCGACTGGTCAAAGGCTTACGAAGACTTTGGAGTTAAAATCGATGTAATGCGGACGCCTGACAAGAAAGCCCGATTCTCAGGCGTGGAGCCGCTGACTGAGGAAATGCGAAACCTGGTAATGCAGAGGATTGGCGAAAGCTACGATCAATTCCGCGCAGCCATGGCGAAGAATCGCGGCATCCGAGTTGATCAGGTTGAAAAGCGATTCGGAGGCGGCGAAATGCTTTCGGCTCAGGAAGCGGTCGACGCTGGCCTAGTCGATGGCATCGCTACGCTGGACGAAGTATTGATCAAAGCGGTCAAGGGGACCAAGCGAACAGCACCCAGGTCGACGCGGGCACAGTTGGCAAAATTGGAATTAGAATCGGTTGAGTAGTTGACTTTCAATTTCCAATTCTCTATAAAAAGAATCATCACAAATCAAAAGGCGATCTCGTAGCGGCCAACTAGATGGCGGCCAAAGCGGGACGAGACTAAGCAATGCCAGAGTAAATCGAAGGCAGCGGCTTATCAACAATGTGTTTTCACGTTGTCGGTAGGCCGCTGCCTTTTTTCGTATGCCTTCCGACTCAAACTAGTCAGAAGGAATGAACGAAAATGGCATACGATCCGAAAGGAAAGAGCAACAAGGAGCTGCACGAAGCTCGGTTGAACATCCACAACCAAGCTAAGGAATTCCACGCAGCCAACGAGTCCAATTGGACCCAAGAGTGCGAAGAGAAGTTTAACACGATGATGTCCGATGTCTCTGACATCAAGGCGATCATCGATCGACGAAACAAGCTCGCCAGCCTTGAGTCTCGACGCGAAGAAGAGACTCAGCGAATCAGCGAGTCCGATTTGAATCCAAAGGGCGGCGAGCAAAAGCCTGCCATGGTCATGGTTCGCGCCGGGTTGGACACTAAGGGCCGGCCAGTCTATAAGGCAATGCCTGCTGGCAAACGTGGATCTAAGGAATACCAGGCCGCGCTTGAACAAGCCCTGGCTGGCAACAAGCTTTCTTCCGAGCAAATGGCCTCGCTTCAGTCGGACGATGAAGAATCTGCAGGGTTCCTGCTGACATCTGAGCAACTTGCTGCCGACATCCTGAAGGATGTGGACGACCTGCTCTACATTCGCCAATATGCCCGTATTCACACCGTGCGCGAGGCTGGTTCATTGGGCATTCGCAAGCGAACAGCCCGAATGAATACCTTTGCGTTTTCTTCAGAGCTAACTATTAGCCCCGAAGATAACGCTCTGAAGTACGGCAAGAAGGTGCTAACCCCCCACCACCTGACCGGCATGATTAAGCTCAGCCGCGATTTGGTTCGTCGCTCGATGAATACTGCGACCAGCGAAGTCCAGTACGAAATGAGCCGCGATGCTGGCGAGGAAATGGAAGATAAGTACCTACTTGGTAATGGATCTCAGCAGCCTTTGGGTGTGTTCACCGCCTCCACGGACGGCATCAGCACCGCGCGAGATGTCAACACTGGATCGGGAACTTCGATCACCGCTGACGGCCTGATCAACGCCAAGTACAGCCTGAAGCGACAGTACCGCACTGGCTTGCGTGGTGCTCTTCGATGGTTGTTCCACCGCAGCGCGATCTCGATTGTCTCGAAGCTCAAGGACAGCCAAAACAATTACCTCTGGTTGCCAGGGCTTCGCGAAGACGAGCCAGACCGATTGTTGGGCTACCCAGTCGACGAATCGGAACGAGTGCCAAACACGTTCACCAGCGGTAACTACGTTGGCTTGTTGGCGAACTGGAACTACTACGAGATCGCTGACGCGCTCGACATGGAAATTCAGATTCTCAACGAGCTATACGCTGGCACCAATCAGATTGGATACATCGGTCGAATGAAGACTGACGGCATGCCAACGGTCGAAGAAGCTTTCGCTCGATTGAAGTGTGACTAACCAGTAGTTTTCTAGCTGCTGTTTTTATAGATCGCTCTGAGTCAGCAAATGGCTCAGAGCCAATTTCCAAATCAAGTTCACCACATCACGGGAGGTTAAACCGTGAATAATAATTTCGCAAAAGATCACAAGATCAGCCAATGCTCGACCGTTACGGCTGGAGCCGCTGGCGCTACAGCAATTAACGCTACCAGCGTTGACATGCTTGGCTTTGAGCAAGTCACTTTTGTTGTGCCATTCGGAGCAATCGTTTCTGGCGCTGCCACAAGCATCAAGGCTCAAGGGAGTGACAATAACTCAAGCTGGTCGGACTTGGCTGGCACAAACCAAACGATTGCTGACACCGACGACGACAAGACTTTTTATGTCAACGTTGTTAAGCCAGTCAATCGCTACGTTCGATTGGTTGTCAGTCGAGCAACACAAAACGCGACGGTCGGAGGAATCGTTGCAATTCAAAGCAACCCTAAGACTCTTCCTGTTGCTCACGGCACTAATGTGGCCGGCGAAACTTGGATTTCACCGGCGGCAGGTACTGCTTAATCCTGCCATAGCAGGTGCAAGGCCGCTGCAACTCGACCGCTACCGAGTTTGCAGCGGCTCTTTTCTGTAGCGGGAATCTTCGAAGTTTATCGACATGCTTTACAAGACACTGAAAGTATCTGCTGGTCGGCACTCGTTCGACATCGGCCAAGAGCTGGAGTTTAGCGATGCAGAAGCGGCAGAATTGTTAGCTGATGGTGCAATTGCCCCTTTGGTTCAAGCTGTCCAATCTGCGCCAGAACAAGAGGCTATCAAAGAGCCAGAAGCAGATCCTGTAGTTCAGCCAGCCAGCAAGACAACCAAAGGCAAAAAGTAATCCATGGGCCTGAAGCGAACAACCGAACCAGCCAGCCTAGCTGTCGATCTGACACTTGCAAAAAAGCAGGTCGAGATCGCGGCATCAGACACGACACATGATTCGCAGCTAACTGCGATCATCAAGCGTGCTACTGGCTTCGTTGAGCGATGGACGCGACGGGCTTTGATTACTCAGTCATGGCGGTTGACGTTAGACGAGATTGACGAGCGGATTGCACTACCAAGGCCCCCAGCAGTTTCAATTCAATCGGTTCAGTACCGCGATTCAAGTGACACCTGGCAAACGTTTCCAAGCAGTGAATACACACTACTGGACGAATCGTCGCCTGCGGAGGTTTACTTCAAAAACCTTCCACCAATGAATTCGATACTACCCCAGTCTTATCGAATCAACTACACGGCAGGCTTTGGCAGCAGCTACACAGCTATCCCAGCAGAGTTCACCGGTGTGATTTACGAGCTGGTTGCTTTTTGGTTTATGAATCGCGGTGATGCTGGAGCAAGCATTCCAAAGCATATCGAAGTGGCCTTAGATGTTCTTAAGTGCGGCGCAAGGCTTGGCTATTACGAAATCCTGGAGGATGACTAATGGCAGGCGTAGCTGGAACACTCAGGGGCGTTTCCTCAATGCGGCATCGAATATCGATACTGCGGCGAGGTACCGATAAAAACACTCTTGGTCAAGTTGTCGAAGCATTCGATCCAGTGGCCGAGGACATTCCAGCCAGGGTTGTAGAGCTTAGCGGACGCGAACTTGAACGAGCCAAGCAGATGGTTGCCGAGGCTACGCATTCGGTTGAAATGCGAGCTAGTTCAATAGCAGTCACACCCAAGGATAGAGTCCAGTTTGGATCGCTGGTCCTAACTGTTGGGGCATCACAAACAGACGAAACTGGCATGATGCAAACGCTGACTTGTTACGAGGTCAAGCGATGACAACGTTACACAGCACACTACCGCAAGCAATCGTTGATCGAATCGGTGATATTGCGGCTCCACAGTTAGCCAAGATCGCTGGCAGAATCCATTACCAGACCATACCGCAGGAAAGCGTTTACCCCCATGTGTTTATCACTCGGCAAGGCCAGTCAGTTGAGCAAACGCTGGACGGCTATGACGGTGACAACACTGAGCGATTTATCGTTGAGATTGTTTTAGAGTCGTTTGACGATGACCTGATTACGGCGATCCGCGACGTGGTTGACTTCCGCGATGGCTTGGCGATCGATGGCGCAACGATTTTTACAAGTGAATTAGAAGACGTTAGCGATGACTACGTTTTTCAATCCGGCGATGGTGACGCACTTTATCTGCACGGATTTGTTTTGACCCTTTACCTTTAAGGATTTCCAAAATGGCCAAGGCCAGAAAAATACCAGCCGGAACAAAAGCCACAATCAACGCTGTCGAGTTTGGCTATATCACCGAAATTGACCTTCCAGAGCGAGGCGTGTCTTTGGTCGATGTCACGACGATGGAAGACACCGCTGTTGTCAACTACACAAGCTTTCCGCCCGACTATGGCACGTTGAAGGTAACAGGCTTTTATGATCCAGAAGAAACCGCAGACAAAGACATTGAGGCTTTGATCGATGCCGACAATCCAGCAGACGTTACGGTGGTTGTCAGCATCCGGAAAGCCAAAGTGTCTGGCTCATGGACGTTCAGCACTCGTACCTATGTTGGTCGAATCACCAAGCACAAGATTGATCCGCTGAAGTACAACGAAGGGATCAAGTGTTCCTTCGAAATCAAGGTAAACGCCAAGCCTACTAACGGCTAATGCGTGATAGTTAGCGGCTGAAACGTTCTTTCAAGTATCACTCACTTTTTAGGTTTCCAAAATGAAGTATTCAGAACTTCTCAAGCGATCGCAGCCAAAACTGGTTGCTCATCGCGTTCCCATGCCAGAGCTTCCAGAGTTGTTCGAGGAAGGCCAAGAGCAAGTATTCTTCGTTTCATCGCTGACCGCTTTGGAAAAAGACGAAATGGACGCGGCTCTGGTCGCATACCAAGAGCGAAACGGACTTACCGAAGATCAGCGAAACGAGATTTACAGGACGTTCTGCGTTGCGTATTGCCTTTGCGATGCGGACAACGTTCGCTCTGTTTCGCCCGATAAGGTACGCGAGATTGATAACCTCGTTGATCTTATTGGTGCGATGCCCAACAACCTGGTTCGTCGTCTTTGGTCCTGCGTCAATGGTGCTAACTCAATACTTGGTGTTGAGGATGACGTAGTAAAAAAGTTCGAGGCAGCGGCCCAGAGTCAGAAGAAAGACGCTGGCAGTGGAGATGGTCCAGCTACTTAGGCTTTCCGAGTAGGTCGGCTTGGCTCGCTTGTATTTCGTCCAGTGAATACGCAGAGCTAAAGTTGATGTGCAGCATCGAGCCGCTTGGATTAGATCGGCTCGATTTGCATGTAGCGGCCGTAAGCCAGAAGGAAGGTGTAGACTCCGATTCATTCCGGTTCAACCCAGAAGAAAAAGAGCTAACGCTGGACGATGAAATCGAGGACTAGCAAGCATGGCGAAAGTCAAGGTAGTGCTAACAGGCAGTGACGAGCTTAATCGCAAGCTCGCTTCTCTGACCAACGCACAAGCTCGCGAAGCAATTCGCAAAGCTGCAAGACCTGCACTTAAACCATGCTTGCAAACTGCCAGGCGTGTTGCTCCGAAAGCGTCTGGAAGGCTTCGTAGGTCGATTAAGGTTCGATCGATTGCACGAAGCAGGACGCGAATCGGAGCGAAGGTAACAACGTCAGCCAGTGACAGCCTTTACTCTGGTGAAACGTTTTACGGTGGGTTCCAAGAATGGGGCTGGCGATCTGGCAAGCGAACCAGCAATGCAGACTTGGGCGTTGGCAAAGGAAAGCGACGGACAACGGCGCAGCGAGCATTGGCGAAAGGTCGTAACGACTCACGTAAGAAAATTCGCGGTTTGAATTTTCTGAAAAAGTCGGCTCAATCGACTCAGGAAGAATGCCTGTACTTGTACAGAACAGCAATCGTAGATTACATCGAGAAAACAGCGAAAGGGTAGCAAATGGCAGTAGTAGCAACGCTTGACGTTATCCTGGCAGCAAAGACTCAGCAGTTCAATAAGGACATGCAGAAGGAAGCTGGGGCAGTAAGGAAGATCAAGAAAGAGTTTGAGGCCAGTAGCTCAGGGGCTGTTTTCAAAGATGGCTTTTCCGAGCTTGCAAAGTCGGCTCCCATTGTTGGAGGATTGGCAAGCAGATTAACGTCCTTTGCTGGGAGCATAACTTCTGCTGGCTCTGCAGCCGGTCCAGTAGGGATGGCTATTGCTGGATCATTCGCACTTGCAACCGCTGGAATTGTAGGAGCGGGCGCGGCGGTAGTTTCACTCAAAAATCAAATGAACGAGATTGATGACCTAGCTGATGCCGCAACTAGAATCGGAGTTAGCTTTCAAGAGCTAAAAACAATTCGATTTTCTTTTGGCGAGTCGATCGGCTTAGGTGGATCCGAGGCGGACGGGCATATAGCCAAGTTCCAAAAGTCACTGATTGATGCTTCGGCCAATTCATCGGACAAGCTCAATGCAATGTTTGCGATGGTGGGACTTAACGCTGGAGAGCTGCTGAGAAGAGGACCAGTAAAGGCTCTTGATGAGATTTCGCAGAAAATGAAATCATTAAGCGAAGTCGATCAAATGCGGCTATCGTTCGAATTGTTCGGCAAAAGTGGACTCGAGGTTGTAAACGCGCTCAGTGAGATTAGCGAGAAGTCTAGGGAAATAGATTCATTCCTTGCAGAACGAGGTTTGCTTTTATCCGAGTCTCAGGTAGCAAGTGTTGGCGCTGCTAACGACGCTTGGGACAGAATTGCACTGACCGTAGATTCTGTAGTATCCCTTGTTGCTGCCGAGTTCGCCCCAGTCTTTTCTATGGTTGCGGATGCAATAAACGAATCATCAGTTGGGTTAGGCGATTGGACTTCAAGCATTCGCGATGTTATCAGCGGTGCTACGTATTTCGCAGGCGTCATGTATGACGCATACGAAGCGGTAACCGTCACCTACACAACAATGAACAGAATCGCCAATCTAGACTTTTCTGGCGCGGCAGAAGGCATTAAGGCTGCTGCCGATTTTACCTCCGGCAAGCGATGGGTAGAGAATCTGGAAAAAGAACGCCAAGACGCAATGGATGCTGCTAATGAGGCGAAGCAAAAGCGAAACGACGCTGGCCGAAAGGCATCTAAGTTCGAGGGCATTAGCGATCAAGCTGAGAATGAAAAAGAGGCGTCTCGACAGGCAGAAGCTGATAAAAAGCAAAAAGATCGCGAGCTAAAGCAGATTGCAGAAAAGCGACAGAAGCTACTGGAAAACTTTCAGCTTGAAAAAGAACTGAGTGCTAGGACTGCAGGACTGTCTGAAAAGCAAGCGAGGGCAGTAGAGGATGAGCTACGGCAACAGTTTAGGCTCAAGAATGAAATCGCTGAAGCTGGTTTTTCTGGAAAGAAAGCGGACCAGCTACTTAGTGAGCAAATGAAAATATTTAAGGACGGCAAGCAGAAGGAAAAAGAGCGAGAGGACAAACAAAAGCTTGCCGAAAAAGCCACTGATATCAAAAAGGAATTCGACCCTACGTTTGCCTTGCGGTCGCAACTGGCCGAGCTGGAAAGCTTGCGCAAGAAGGGGTTAATAGACCAGAGTGTTTTCCGCAAAGCTGCAATGGATGCTGCGGGAAAAAATCAGCCTGAGTTCAAAGGTGCTGTCAGCGCGCAAAAAGGATCGGTCGAAGCTTACAAGCTAATCATAGAGCAAGAAAACAAGAGCAGGCAGCAAGAAGCGATCAAGCAACTAGCGCAAAAGCAATTGGACGTACTCAACAAGATTGCAAATAGCGGTGGCGTTATAAAGGTGGCAAGAAACTAAATGGCAACAGTACTTAGAGGCGAGCGAAAAGGACGATCAGGCAGGCTGAGTTACAGCGGCGGTAAAGTGGTTTACGAAGAGACCAGAAGCTATGTTGTTATTAGCGACGCACTGAATGAACCATCGCTGACAGTGCTTTCAACAAGCGGCCTCCCGGTTGTCATGATCACAACAATTTCTGGGACGTCTGGCCAGTGTGTTTGCACCAACCTAAACCCAATTCAAAGTGATCAAGATCCACATGTCTGGATTGTTGAAGCTACGTTTTCTACGGACGTTGAAGGACAAGAGACATCGGATAATCCCGATCCAACTACCTGGGTGCCTGTTTACCAAGGCAAGTTTGATTTTTTCCAGGAACCGCTTTACAAAGATTTTAGCGACCCTCCCAAGCCATATCTGAACTCTGCCGGCGATAAATTTCCAGAGCCATTGATTTACCGTCGACCGATTTTGGTTTATGAGTTTTACCAAATTGAAGTTTCGACAATCACGGACATTGAGATTGGCCAGAGGAACGACAGGATAAACTCTGAGATCTTTCGAGATTGGCCTGCAAGGACGCTTAAGGTCCAGGTAATGGGTTTTGAGCGGGGGTTTTTCTACGGTTACAACGCAGTCAAAATCGATTACCAAGTAGCGTACAATGAGGAAGAATGGTTAAATCGACCGCTAGATGTTGGTTATGCCTACAAGACAAGTGCAGGCGGAGCGAGAGTTTCATCTGATGCTGTTGTTTGGCTCAACTCCGATGGAACTAAAAAAGCTGATTCAGCAACAGAGCCAGATGCACTTGAGTTTATGGGCTACAAAGAAATCGACTTCAACGACTTTTTGAGATAAAAAACGTGTCAGCCATAAATGGGTTTAACGATAATGACGCTCGCAGTTTAGTGCGACTCATTGAGTCTAGTGGTGGCGTAACTGTTAGCCAGCAGCCAGCAAGACCTCGCGGCGGTTCAAAGGTTAAGTATTTCCGACTGCAGGAGGATGCTGCAACAACGCGAATACCTATCTACGCTTTTGAGGTATTCGATGATGGTTCACTAGGTACCGAATACGAGGAAATCTATTCTCGATTCAATTGGTTGCTGGTTGCCAAGGTTGAACAAAACCTGATGGCAATCTGGAATGGTGAAAAATCTCGATGGGACTATGTGCCTGGTCACTGCATAACATTCAACAACGCTCACAACCAAAATGCAGCAATCAACTCGACATTCACACCATCGGGCGGATCTCCACAGGACGCACCAGATGGAACGGTCGGCACTAGCTACAGTCACACGATCACAACGGCTTCACTTACTGGGGCTCCCACGGTAACGCAGCTACCACCTGGGTTATCCGCGACTTGGAATAGTGGTCCTGCAACGGTTTCAATTTCGGGAACACCAACAACTGCAGGAACTTACTACATCAAGCTAGTCGGCACTCCAACAGGCGGTGCTTCTGGCGATTTTCGCACTCGGCTTGTGAAGGTTGTAATCAATGTCTGATTGCTTATCAGCGTGCTGCTCTGCAATCGCCTCCGCGTGGAATAGCGGCCAGCATCCAGCGGCTGGTTACGTGTGGCACGGCCACAGTTGCTTTTGGGATTCTTTTCCAGGTGGTATGAGTGCCGTTCTGCGAGGCCTGATAATAAATCTCGGATCGTTGCAAACAACTGACCTTGAATCGATTACGGTGTCAGGCTCACCGGCCAATCGAATTTGGCTCAATCACAACATGCTCGCTAGTCCATCGGCCTCGCCTTTCGATGCATCGATTACGCATTCACAGACCACTACGGCCGTAGCGACCATACGCACTGGATCACGCACCGACACAGGCACAGCAAACATAACAATCGACCAATTGAAAGTTGGCTTGCGCGGGTTCATTATTCACCCATACGCTCGCGACACACCAGGCAATATTTACACACCTGTCGCGACACCTTCTTACACTGGAACGGTTAACCGGCAGGGGAACAGTCGGCAAGTCCACTTTCGAATAATCCCGTCTTTTCGGCTCACGATAAATTCGCTCTCAGTCAATACGCCTGGCTCTACCGCGTGGGCGCTAGATGCTGGTCAAAGCCAAGTAACAGTAGTCGGTGTTTATGCTGGTAGGCAGCAGCACGGAGAGCCGGACTTCGAAAAGCGAGCCTACGCGATTCCGATGATTCAAGCCATCGCCATCGCACCTACGCGAGACTGTACCGCTGGCGGCGAATCTGGGACGCTCACGCTACGATCGGCTAGTGGCAATTATCCTGTGTGGCTTGGCGTCGGTGCGTACCCTGTTGAGTCCAACAGCCCTGGAACGTGGCTCACAAAACAAAGGCTGCCAGCATTTGATATACTCGCACAGCCGACAACTGGTGCAGTCGAATTTCCTACTTGTCACGCGGGCTCATTCACTCCAATTGCTGACGATTACCCTGAAGCAGAAGCATAATGTACGAATACAAGGCAACGATTATTAAAGTAATTGACGGCGACAGTTCCACTGACGAATATTGCCCTATCACCTTTGCTTTCAGCAGCCCTGCTTGATAGATCGAATGTCGCAGTCTTTGGCGATTTTAGCGATTTAAGTATGTGATCACTTAGGTACCGCTTGTATTGGAAGGCATCTTTTTCTAGGTCTTTTTCCAAATCGTAGAATTTACGCTGCTCGGGAGTCATTGCCGAAAGTTTCTTGTCTCGGATTAACTTTGCTTCTGATATCCCTTTGCCGACGAGCAAAAAACACCCGCCACATGCAAGCATAGGAACGCCTGCAAAAACCGCCACTAAAATCAGGATAAGTTTCACTGTATTATTGTTTGCCATCGCAATTCCTCTACGAACAAGATTGTTACCCCTGCTTTCTGTATTACTTAAATAAGCCTTGCCAGTGTAACAATGATGCAAGTAATTTCACAATAGTCCAAGAAAAAAGCTGCCCCACTTGCAAAGGTCTGACACACAAAATCACCCACAAGCATCGCGCAGACTCAATGAATACTTGGGTCTGCGATCTTCTCATAATCCCTTGGTCGCGGGTTCAAGTCCTGCCCGGCCTATTAAGTTTTTCCAGTGTTTTAGAGCGTTTTGACCAATGTTTTCATTGGTGGACTGTGGGTGGTGAATCGGTCAATTGTGCAAGAGCGTGTATTGTTCGTACACTGTACGGGCACTGAATTTTGTCACAAAATCACCCACAATCAACCAAGTATCTTTTGGATTACCAGGGCGGCTTGCTGGGTGTCGCCCGGCAGAAGATGACCATAGGTGTCAAGCGTTAGCGTTATCGAGCTGTGACGCATTACTGTTTGGATCGCCTTGGCCGAGATCCCGGCGATTGACAGCCAAGCCCCGGTTGTGTGTCGCAATGCGTGAAAGTCTAAAACCTCCCCGGCTTCGTTGGTTGGAAGCAAAAGCCATTTATCATTGCCCTTGGCGTCAAGGTAAGCTTGCCGGGCGATTGCAAGATCAGCTTCGAGCATTTCGGCCCAGCGATCACCGAGGAACGGCAGTGACGTTGCAAGGGCTGTTTGTAGCGATGGGCTTATCCATTGCTTCGCGTCTTGCCCGTTCTTGGTGAGATTGCCCGGTAGTAGGATATAACCGTCTTTAACATGATGTAGCCGGATAGAGCGGAGTTCACTTGCGCGGAATCCTGTCTCGATCGCGCATTGATACAAAACAGCGTTGGGAGACTTCCGAAGCCATTCCCATTCCTCTTGCAGCAAGAATCGTCGGACTCGTTTTCTATCGTTGGTTGCTGATGGATCCCTTTTAGTGGATCGACTGGCAAAACGTGTTTCAGATCGACCAGCCAGCGAACAAACATTTTTGCGGCTGTCATGTAGTGCGCGATCGAACCGGCTGAAAGAGGCTTGCCATCGCGTTCGTTCCGTAAGCTTCTGATTGCTGTCTCGCAGCCAAGCCGGGTTATCTCTCGGGGCTTGGTCCAACCAGCAGCTTCGATGATTCTCTTCAGTCTGTTAGTTGTCTTGGTTCGGTGGATGTTCGATTTGCTCGCAAGCCAAGTAGAGTACTCGGTTAGTAGGTTTTGAACGGTTGACGACGAATCAAGGCGGCTAACACCCCTGCCCGTCAATTGTGCGTCGGCAATCCATTTGTCAACAATCTTTTGGGCATCGCTTTTGCTTCGCGTTCCAGTTGAGCGACGATACCTAACACCAAGGACCAAAAATTCGGCATGCCAAATCTGACCACGCTTAAATAGGTTGCTCACGATACAAGCCTCAAATCGTCGGCATAGATTCGCAAGACAAGATCACCGAAGCTTTTGTTTTGCCACTGTTCGAGCATTCGAAGCAAGGCTTTCCGATCGGCAACGTGCGATTCGAAGGGCGAGCCGATCAGCTCGACCGGCTTTTCCCCTTCGGGTTCATACAATGCCAGTCGTAGCTGGGATGGTGCAAGAAACTCTTCAGAGCAACCTAAGTAGAATTGCCGATACCTTGAACCCTCTTGACCAAGCACCAAGTAGCGAGACCGACGAACATAGGGCCGACGAAGAAATTCTTGCGGGGTTAGCGGCTCGCTTACAAGGTCTCTGATTCGTTCGATTCGAATTGTGCGCGGCAAGTATCGCGGCTCAAATCGAACATGAGTTATTCGCGGATAGTGTATTTGAATTGTGGTGTCAACTAGGTGAAGCATAGCTTTATTCTCTCGGGTGAATAATCAGAATAGCCAGCATTCTTTGCCGCCCCGTGACAACTTTGGTCAAGGAAAAACAAACGATAATCGGCCCACCTAACTAGGCTAGGCTTTCTTTTTCTTTGACTTTGTTTCAACCGGCTTGGCGTGTTTTCTTTGGGCTCGCTTTGCATCTCGTTCGGCATGCTCAGCGGGGCTTGGCGTGGTTTCCATTTGGGAAGCTGGGGCTACACCGGGAATGGTTGGTAACGTCTTTTGCTGCTGCTTCCATCCAGCCACTTGGGGGAAATTTTCATCGAGCTTGAGTTCACCGTGATACTTAAGCAGCATTTTTCTTATGGAAAAAAGCCCTCTCTTCGCTTGGTCGTAGCCATCGGTCCTAAGAGTCTTTGAGTTTTTGCGCATTATCGCCTCAGATTCATGCAGCAAATCTGCATAAAACTCAAGTATTTCTCGAAGCTCCTGTATTTGATCGGCGCTCAGGTCAGTTGTGTTTCTTGCTGCCAACTTGCTGTCTCTGTGTGGGGGTTGTGTGGGCTAAACGAAATCTATCTGAAATTTTTTTTAAGTCAATAAACCTTTGCGGCGCAAGGAGTTACGTCGATACCATGTGTGCACTGTGTGGTTTCTGTGTTGACGTGTGTTCACACGATGATTAGATTTACTCGCGTCGGTGACTGACATGGAAGGAGAGCTGGGTGAGGCTCATTTGCAAGAAGCCTTCTGTCAATCATTCGAAAGGCAACGATCGTGGAAGAGGTTTTCATTATGGAAGTAAACATCCCGAGGAAAGTTAGGCTTCGAGTCGCTGAGAGAATCCGACTTGGTTTGTGTTTGGTCTGCGATTCAAAGGCGGTGAAACGTCAGCTCTGTCAGTGTCACTACGACCAGTACATCAATGCGGTCAAGTGTTTGCCGAGCAAAAAAGCGAAGCTTCATTTTGAAAGGCGAGCAAGGGAAGCCGGGGATGTTTTGGGAGCTTATGAGCTTCGGGAATACAAGGGAACAAATCGATTCGCTAAGTACGCAAAGGGAGTTAGCGAATGAGTTGGCCGGGATTGCTCACAGCCAAGAAGGCCGCCGAGTATCTAGGCTTGTGTAAGCGGTCGCTCGATCGACTTAGGCAAGCTGGAAGCATCAAGCCTGTTTCGTTCAAGATGCCTGGCGCATCGAAGCCAGTTGTACGTTACCGGCTGTCAGACCTTGAAGAATTTGTTAGCGGACTCAAATACGGCGAAGGTGAGTTTTAGCCAAAGGCGTAGTAGCTCAATTGGAAGAGTGGAGCATGGAGACTGCCAAGGAAGTCGAAAGCTCTGGATGCAGGTTCGATGCCTGCCTACGCCTCTCAAGGATTTGTTTGTTTTTAGGATTGAGGGTTTGTCATGGAAAAAGATAAGCATCTAACACTTGGTGAGATTCGCAGAGCGGCTGTTGATTCTCAGGCCTATCGGGCTTGCCAATATCTTCAAGCGCTCCAGACAGCAATAGAGCATAAGAAGTCTGAGCTTGGATACCCAGGGCAACTCACGTACGACAAAGAGTGCGAAGACAACGCTGCTGGAATGCTCGACTCGGCAATTGGCTGCTTTGCAGATGACCCGCCACTACCGCTACGACAAAGCATAGTGAATTGCGATTCTGCTGAGCAGCTAAGCCCAATCGATCTCGACAACCTGGTTGCACTTGTTGGCAGCGATTGCGAGCAAATGTTCGGAGGTAGCAGTGAGTGATCAGAAGACTATTGAGAACTGGGGTTTTTATTTTCCAGGCTTCAAGGCGAAACAATTTTTCGCGGAGAAGTCCAGTACCTGCTTGGTGTCTGCAAGCCTGACAAGTCTCGCGAGGAGTGGATCAAGCACTGGGAGTATTGGAGTCGTTCAAAATGACATCAATGAACTGGATTCCTGTTGATAAACAACTGCCAGACGATGATTTGGAGGTTTTGGTTTACGGGCCAGAGCTTAACGATCACTGCTGGATTGGATACATGGACGGCGATCAATGGCGAGCTGACAACGGAGCCAGGATCGAAGTCACCCACTGGATGCACTTACCGAATCCTCCAAAGGCGGAGCCAAAATGAAGACAATTGCAAAATCAGTTGAGATTCGATTTATGATTCGAAGAGACATGGCATCCGTTATGTCGATCGAAAGCCGTTGTTTCGAACATGCTTGGGAGGAGGATAGTTTTCTTTTCTACCTTCGCCAGCAGGATCGGATGTGTATGGTCGCTGAGCTTGATGGCAAGGTGGTTGGCTACATGGTTTATTGGCTTGCCGGCCCAGTGATACAGGTATCGCGTTTTGCTGTTGATCCAGAGTTTCAGCGAAACGGCATTGGCTACCAGATGGCTCGGTGCCTAATCGAGAAGGTCGAAAGACACAAGTATCGAAAAAAGGCTTCGATCTACGTTCGGGAATCCAACCTGGACGCTCAATTGTTCTTTCGAAGGGTTGGTTTTCTAGCAGTTCGAACACTTCGTAGTTGGTTCGACGAAACCGGAGAATCTGCCTATCAGTTTGTTTACACCAAGGGATTGCGGGAGTGCTATTGATGCTGGTTTTTGACATTGAAACAGGACCGCTGGACGAAGAATATCTTGCCAGCCAATTTGTGCCGAAGAGCAAAGAAGAGTTTGTTGGCGCGCAGCGATGGAAACCTGAGACGATTGAAGCCAAGTACGCAGAGTATTTGGAATCTGCCAAGGATAAATTTATTCGCGACGCAGCTCTGGACGCTACCACTGGTCGAGTGCTTGCGATTGGATTCAAGAAAGATCAGTCGCAGTCTATCTACGAAGGCGACGAGTACGACTTGCTCTTCAACTTCTGGCTGCTTGTGAAGCTCGAGCCAGAGAGCATTGTCGGTCACAACATTTTTAACTTCGATCTGCCATTCATCATCCGACGATCTTGGATTCTCGGTGTTGACTTCGAGATGCCCAAGCTGGATCGCGGCGGCAAGTTTGTTGACACGATGAAGGTGTGGACATGTGGCAGCTATGGCGAGCACATCGGCCTGGATCGACTTGCCAAGTGCTTGGGCATTCAAGGCAAGTCAACTGAATGCAGTGGTGCAGACTTTGCTCGCATGTGGAATGGCACCCAGGAAGAGCGCGAGGCTGCTAAGCGTTACTTGCTCGATGACTTGCGAGTCACTTGGGATGTAGCAGTAAGACTTGGTGTTTTGTAAGTGAATTGGATCGTAGGAGCGAGTAGAGGTTGATCGCTACGGGTTCTGCGAAACGCCCGAGGATTTTAGAGCACACCTTAAGCTGGTTCGAATCCAGCACGATCCACTTGTTTAATTTTGTAGCGGTGTTTTCCTGAAAGGGATTGATGTGGCAAACGAGGTTTCAATTTATCGGCAAATGTCCGATCCAGTAAAAGCGGTCGAGACGATCGGGAAAGCAATTACGCTATCCAGGATCTTCGGCTGTCAGAATGAATCACAAGGCCAGGTGCTCGCGCTTGAGTGCTTTGCTAAGCAGCTTCCTCCATTGGCATTGGCAGAGCAGTATCACTTGATCGATGGCAAACTGTCGATGAAAGCCGACGCGATGCTGGCCGGATTCGAAGACATGGGCGGAGAGTACGAAATAAAAGAGTACAGTCCAGATGCTTGCGAAATCATTTTTAGACGAGAAAAGAATGAGCTTGCAATTCGCATTACATGGGAAATGGCACAGCAAGAGAAATGGCCGTTTGGTAAGGGCAAGGAGCTGAAAACGAATTGGTCAACTCCAATCGGTAGGCAAGACATGCTATGGGCTCGCGTTGTTTCTCGCGGAGTTCGAAAGCTTGCCCCTGGTGTAGTGTGTGGGCGATACACTCCAGAGGAATTGATCGATAGCACTGAGCATGTTATTGATGTTCAGCCAGTGCCTGCAATCGAGAAAGCTAAGCAGCTTGCACAAGAACAGGCTGATCAGGTCGAGGATGCCGCAATAGAAGAGTCATGCGACATTGAGTCTGGTGAAGCAAAATCGCTTCAAGGTCGCATTAGTGCGAACACCTCAGAGCCTTGCAGTTTAGAGCAAGTCGAGGCAATCAAGTCAGCTCTAGCAATCGCTTCCCAAGTTGACCCAAAGATAACAGCAAAAATCAAGGACAAGCTCGCGAAGCATGGTTTCGAAAAAATTGCTGAGCTGAACATGCTGGAGGCAGACAAGCTTAAGCAAGCAATTGAAAACAACACTATCAAGAAGTTTTTTGAGCTTGAATTGATTGGTGTTGTCCCTTTTTAGCAAACGACTGGTACAGCGAGCAAATCTCAGCCGAACCGCAGCTCGCGGCACTGGTCGAAAAACACTCTCCATATGCGGTTTGGCAAGCTGGAATTGATTTATTTGGGCATCCACCAACATGGATGCTCAGCACAACTAACCTGATTGATTTGAATCGCTATCTCGAAAGGAATGTAGCATGAGTTTTGCAATGGAAACATCGGATGATATCGCTGGTGGTGAAAGCCAGTACCTTAACCAGCCTGGGACGTATCATTGCGTCATCACTGATGTTAAGGAAGGTCGCGGCCCTCGCGACGGAGTAATTGACGGATTCACGGTTGAACTGTCCGTATTGGCCGGAACAACAGAAGGGCAGAAGGACAAGCAGACAAGCCTGGTTCTGTTTTCACCAGATTCCAGTAAGTCGGACAAGTCGCAAGAGTGGTCGCGTAAGAAGCAGACTGCATTTGTCATCGCTGCTGGACTGCTTGATCCATCTAAGCTTGGCGGCAAGGTCAACATGGAATTGTCTGATGCGATCGGCAAGCAGATTGTCTTAACGTTTGACACGAATGAGCACGATGGAAAGACGCAGCTTCAGCTTGCCTACGCCAACATCTTCCATGTTGACGATCCACGCGCTGCGAAGTTTGCAAAGGACAAAGAAGCTCTGGCGATTATTCCAAAGGGAAATCGTAAGGATGCTGGCTACTTCGATCCAATTTTGAAGAAGTCTGAAAAGAAGCCATCGCAAGGATCGCGACTTAGCCAGGACGAGCTTGACGATCTGTAGTAAGTAAATTGTGTTATGCATCGGTAGTTCAGTGGTAGAACGGCGAACTCAGATTCGTGGCAGTTATCGGGCCTTTTGCAGCAAGTCTTAGCGGTCCCGATATTCGATTCCTTCCCGATGCTTTTTTCATGTGAACCGATCATGCCATCTAAAGCACCGCAACCGCGACCAGAAAACACGCCAACTATTTCCCGACGGTACGATCCGCCAAGGGTCTTGCTGTCTCCGTCGAAAGCCGAAACGGGCAGCGGTTTATCGGCAACCATCACGTACCACAATTCCGATTTTGTCGCAGCACTGCGGCAAATGTTTCATTGCAAACCGCACGAACATATCGTCCAGATCGAGTTGCAAGAGGAATGGATCACAGCAAGGATTCGTACCGAACCGCAGCCTGTTTCACCGCCTCCACAGCGTAAACGGTAGATGCGGATAACGATTGGGTTTACCGAGTCGCGGAGAAAAGATTATGCAAACAGAAAAGACGTTGGCCGCGACTTCGGTACAACCCATTGTTCCACGGCCTGTACTCTTCTGGGTGTTGGTCGGACATTGGGAAGGAACCCCGTTTCCGATCATGCGAGGCCAAGCACCGCCTCCATTTTCGGTGTGGTCGGTGACAGACCAAAAACATTGGGAAGAGTTGCGGAGCGAGAAGTATTACACGCGACGGTCGAAGTCTCGGCCAGTCGCAAAAGTGGATCGTGAGTTTCAGAAGCAAACCGGAAAAGACGTTTGGGAGGAATGATGGCAGCAAGCCTAGAGAAGTGCATTGTGTACGCGGTCTCGCGTACAAGCGCAGATGATGGCCATCGAGGAACCATTGCATGGTTCAGCATGGCATCGGAAGCGGCAAAGTTTTGTGAAAAGCTACGCCAAGAGGTTCGCCCGTTTCCAGGGCTGACACCCGACCCCACGTTTCATGAATTTGAGGCATGGGTTGAGAAGAACCAGTACGACAGTTGGAATTACTACGTCCCAGCTAACGGCGTTTTTGATGAATTGCCAGTAGACCGTGAATTGCACCGCGAGAGCGGATTGCGAAAGTTGACGCCGAAAGAGCGTAAAGCGTTGGGCGTTTAGGTCCGTGGAACGCTATTTTCACCGGGCAACCGGGAAAGGAATTTCAATGTCAGAGAACGCTTCGCCGGTTGCTCCGGTGCAAAATATTGTTCACACGCCGGGCCCGTGGTATGCCAGCACGTTTCTGGTGTCAACGAAACCCGGACACTACGACTACGGTCGACTTTCGATTGTGCAGACTGGATGCCATGACATCCGCGAACCAGATGAGTGTATCGCCAATGCTCGCTTGATTGCGGCTGCACCTGAGTTGCTCGAAGCGTGCCAGTTAGTCTCCAAATGGATGCTCGGAGGGATGCCGAAACCATATTCGGATTCACTGGTACTGGAACTGGTCGGCAAAGCCATCAGTAAGGCAACCAAATCAGTCATGTGAACGATAGCCGTCAGCGGGCGGCGAAAGAAAGACTATGAACAAACCAAAAGACGTTGACGCCGCTCCGTTGCACGGCGTTGTTATCACGCCGCATGAGCATTTGTGGGGTGGTAAGTCG
>JACCDR011610705.1_pt1 | contig 29829 bp, 48 predicted proteins | sample 7446431 | NCBI WGS metagenome assembly JACCDR01 (sample SAMN15323443, study PRJNA562643) | freshwater metagenome | isolation source: river surface water | place: USA:Blue River Watershed | collected 2017-08-17
AAGGTTGTCGGCAATGACTTCGGTTATTTCTTCTCTGGCGCCGCATCGTCGTAATGTCTGCGCCGAATGGTGAATTCGGCGGTGTTGTGGTCCGTAGTTTGAAGACTGCGGGCCACATCATGCAGCCGGGCGATGAAATCCCCGCCGAGTTGTCTCGCGGTTGGACCATCGCTAATCGTCAGGCTTTGGCTGGTAGCGGGATTGTGCGTTGGCACACCCGCCCTGACATTGACGAAAATTCCGAAAAGGTTTCCCAGTCGAGTGATCCCGTTCGGCGTGGTCGCCCGCCTAAGGCGAAGGAGTAATAATCAATGACTAATCCTGTTGTTGGGCGCAAGCGCGGGACTACTGCGTTTGATGCTTTGAACGTGGGCGGTTATCCTGTCGTTAATTCGAGCAATCGACGTGTTAGCGCCACTGATGCCACCCTGACCCTGACCGCCGCCAGCCACGACGGCAAGGTGATCGTCCTGAACCGTGCAGCGGGCGTTACCGTCACCCTTCCGGCTGCCACTGGCTCGGGCGCTCAGTTCACGGTGATGGTTGGCACTTCCGTCACGTCGAATGGTTATATCGTCAAGGTTGCCGATGCCACCGACGTGATGGACGGCATCATCTATGCCGCCGATGACACTGCCACCCCGGCCCCGCTGGTGTGGGTGACTGCCGTTGACAGCGACACCATCACTTTGGACGGCTCGACTAAGGGCGGCCTGATCGGTGACACCATCGTGTTGACTGATATCGGTAGCAATCAGTGGGCCGTGCGCGGCTTCCTGAAGCAGTCCGGTTCCGAGGCTTCCCCGTTCTCGGCCACTGTGGCGTGATTGGCTGCCCCGGCTTCGGCTGGGGCGACCTCTTTCTGCAAGCCCCGATGTGTCGGAATTTGCACAAAGAGGCTCTAACTGAAAGATACGATAATGCCATCCTATCAGGGAAATTTAGTTCACGCTGGCGATCTTGTTGGGGTTGACAACCCTCTTCCTGTCACTCCCCGCGCCGGAAATGTGAACCTTGACGGTCAAACCCGGTCAGCTCAGACGCTAACCCTCTTTGATGGGCGCGTGCTGAACGCTGAGGATAGTTATAAATGGGACACCAAGGGCACGGGCACGGCGACGTTTGGAAATAACTCTGTAAACCTGTCGGTGACAGAAGGCCAATACGTAATCCGCCAGTCTCGTTTCTTCACGCCCTATTTCTCGGGAAAGCCACAGACCTTTGAAGCCACACACATTAATTTTGCCATTGAGACCGGCAAGGTAAAGCGTTTCGGTTACTTCAGCAGCAATGCCGTTGCGCCGTATAATTCGAATAAGGATGGCGTCTGGATTGAGGCCGATGGCGTTACAGACAATACCTATAAGCTTATTACATCAAACGATGGCACGGTTACACATTCAGTAGCTTGGACTGACTGGGACGATTACTCATCTATTTCTTCATATGACTGGACGAAGGTTAGTGTCAACAAGGTTGATTTTCTTTGGCTAGGTGGAGCTGGGCTTCGGCTGTTTATGGTAGTCAATGGGGAATTCCGTCTCGTCCATACGATTGATAATCATGCGGGGTATTCTGACACCCTGATTTTCAAGTCCCCTAACCAGCCCGTCAGATATGAGCTTCGGTCCACGACTGGTTCTGGCTCGTTCAACACGGTTTGCTCTCAGGTTTCGACCGAAGGAGCGTCTATTGCCGAAGCCGGGGAGGGTGTGTCGATATACACCCCAGGCATTGCCTGCAATTCTGTCGGCACCATCTACGCCCTTTGCGGTATGAGGAAGGTGGCGGCATACCGCAATCACTTTGTCCCTGTGACGGAATTTGGCTGCACCCAGACATCGAACAGCGGAGACAGCGGCGTACTTCTGCTTCTGATCAATCCAACGCTTTCCGGCGCACTGACATGGACAGCTAATTCACGCATCGAAACCGCCATCGCCACGAACCAAACAGTTACAAACGTCGGGCGCATCTTGAAGGCCGTACCGTTCTCCGGGTCCGGTGTGGCGGCTCAATCACCGAGCGCGGCGCTTCGCGTACTCGGGTGCGGCATCGACAATACTATGGGCACGCTTGTCGTGGCGTTTGCCCCTCTTAGCGCCAACCAAAGCGTTTCCGGCATGATGCAGGCCATTGAATATTAAAATTTTGAAACCGCACATTAAGGATTGAGCAATGGTCGCATATCTCGGTGGAATAGTTGTCGGTGGCAAGCAAGTAGGATCATCTCAGCCTTTGCCAGGCATTGATTGGTCACACCAGCAAACGCATAGCGGCAAGATGTTTGTCTCTGGCAATCGCTTTGTATCAGTCGCTGACAATGGGTATGCGTATTTCTGGATTTCCATCCCGGCTGGCTATACGGCCCACACCGTTTATGAGATTGCCGCAACCGGGAAATGCTATATCGACTTTTACGAAGGCCCGACCGTTTCTGGCGGAACTGCCGTTACCCCCGCGAACAAGAACAGGGCTAGCGCCAATACGGCCCACGTCTCAACCAAGCACGGCGTTACCGTCAGCAATGCCGGGACGCTTATCCCGCAAGATGGCCTGATCGGTAGCGGGGACAGACACACCATCATCGGTGGATCGGCTGGCATGGCAAACGAATTTATTCTTGATGCAAGCACTGACTACCTGATTGCGGTGCAGAACAAAAGCGGCGGCGCGGCTGACATTGCCATTGCGGTGGCCTTCTATGAGGTTTCTATTTAGCCAGTATGCGGACTGAAATACGTCCGCATATATGGCAGCACTGTTGACCTATTGGTAATTGTAACTGTTTCACGGACAATTGAAGGCTCCTCGTAAAGCATTGATTTAAATGCGCTATTCGAAGCAATAAAATAATGCTTGACAAGCTTCCGTGAAACATATTGTCTACGCGCACGGTTCCTTTCGTTGCCTCTTGGTACATACCAAATTGTGATGCGCTGTCTTCGTCGGTGGTTATGGTCTCGCTTGACAGCGTTCGCTTCGCTCACCGAAGAAGAAGAAAAGATGCGTCTTCTATTGGATGGAAGCGAAGAGGGGATGCCCCAAAGCATCCCCGGTATTGAGCGACTTACAAAGCACATGCGCTGGTAATCTGGTGCTTTTGGTGATAAGTCTATTCAGGCTTCCGCTCGTAAAACTGACCAGACCACGAACAACCCTTGTCTGGGTGCCTCAGTCGCTCCTTTTCGCAGCGGGAAACGCGCCAACCAGCTTGGCAATCTGAGTTTTCGGCGATTGGCAGATAAGATCGACGCCTACTTGCGCGAAGTGTTGGCAATCCTTACAGAGCTTCATTGTTTTGGCTCCCAGAAGCGAGCCGACTTCCCGCACGCATATTCGCACTCGCGCTCCTTTTTGCTATCCGAAACAACAACGCCGGATAGGCTCACCTGAATGTGCGGCGATATGCAGAAAAATCCGTGTGTTCCTTCTTGCCAGAAGTGCTTGCAGTCCTCACACAGCTTCATTTCTTAACAACCTCCAATTCATAACCAAGCGCGTCAAGGATCGCCTCTAGGGCCGAAATCGAGCAACATTCCATGCGCTCGATCTTGTTGACGGTGTTCGTGTGAAGGCCAGCCTTAATGGACAAGTTACGCTGAGTAAGCCCGGCCTCTTCACGCAACTCTTTGACCATCTTTGACGGCCACTCTGGAATGCTGTTTCTCATGTTCCCTGCCTAACGGTGATGTTTCCGGCCTTGGTGTGGTAAACGCACAATCCCGGTTCTAAATTAACGGAAAAAACAACGCAGTTCCTGATCCCAGGCTTTCGTCCATCGAACATGTATTCGATGTGGTATCGCTCGACGCATTTTAGCGCGGCGTAGTGAAGTGCCGGGCTTACCCGGTCGAGGGTTACCTTCATCACTTTCCATCCCTGATGGCGCGGATCATGGCGCAAAAGTCGTTCCGACGAAAATCAAGATAATCAGATGAATTTCCGCACTCACAATCTGACGCGTCCAATACCTCATCGCTAGGCGTCTCCATCTCGGCGAGGATGGCGTCAATACCACGATAAAAGTCAAAACATCCGTCAAGACTAATATCATCAGGGGCATCTGTTGAGGTGCAATAATCAAAGTTATCGTCTGCCTGCCTCTGAAATTCGGCAATCATAGCCCTAGCCATCCGTTCACGCATCGTCATTTTCAACCTCCCATTTCTCTCCGGTCCAAGTCTTGACAGTGTTAGTGTTTGTGTCAAGCCACTTATCTCCGGGCTTAAGAATGTTCCGCTCCCGGCAATACCCCCATCCACCACATGCTACGGGTGATCGGCAACGGCCTTTCATGCACGGTTCAGGCTGCATCGGTCGCGTCCTTCGGCGGGGCGGGAAGAGGCATCCAGTGAGTTGGCTTCGCATAACCACAATTATAAACACCATACGGCTGATTGCAGCAACGTGCAGTGAAGATAACCCACTGAAATTGTCCACGAAAAGCCGCCAAAACTTCACGCCCGTCCGTAGGTGCACTCTCAATCGGCTGCCATTGCATAAATTGCATAATCTGATCCTCCATCGTTATGTGCCGATTGTATCACTCGGCGTCGAAAGCGCAAAGGAAATTTCCCATGTGGTCATATGATGTTGCCGACCTAGCCACTAACGACACATATAAGGTGCGCTCGCGTATCGGCGACACAGTGTCAACCGAGCCATTGCTTGAAGACGAGGAAATCGCCTACTTCCTGTCCGAGCGCAACAGCGTCAACGGCGGCGCTGCTCTGGCGTGCAAGGCTATTGCGGCGAAGTTTGCCCGGCTCGCTGATACTACGGTCGGCCCTCAGTCGATCAAGTTGTCCCAGAAGGCGGCTCAGTACATGGAAATGAGCGCCGAATTTGAGCGCCAGGACGATGTTACCGGAGCCGTTATGCCGTTCTGCGGCGGGATCAGCGTTGCATCAAAGCAGACCTACGATAGCAACACTGATCGTGTCCGTCCCGGCATCGTCAAGAACTTCACCGACTACGCGGTTGCGGGTAGCCAAGCCCCTGCTAACCTTGATGACAATGGCTACCCTGACTGGCCTTAAAACGCCTTCCCGCCTTCCTTACGGCGGGTCTCTGGTTTGTGGTCATGCCTAGACTGGCTATAGGCCAACTTCTCTGCGTATGCGCCAGCTAGGTCAAGATTAAGCGCCCCGGCTAGGTCAAATAGGCGAATAAGGGCATCCGCGATTTCAACCTCGATTGCCGGTCGGTGCGGAAGGTGATCATCCATCAGCCCCTTGCGGAAACCTTCCATTGCTTCGCTCAATTCGCTATGCGTCAGGCACAGTTTTTGAGTAACTAGGCAGTTGCCAAGCAGTTTTTCCACCGGGGTTTGCGGGTTCAAAATCACTTCACGCAAATCCAGGCCGGAAGCGCCATCAAACCACCACCCGGCATCAACGGAATTACCGTGGCAGCGAGCCATAGCGAAAGCAATACCGGCCACATCAGACTTCACAAATTTACTCATTCTTCATCTCCCTCAGTTTGGTTAGGCGTTCGTCGGAAAGGGCGGAGCGTCCGCGATTGTGCCCGTCAATCCAAAACTCATTCCCCTCTTGCATCATGTTGGTATCGTCATTCTCGACATACCACGCAAGCGCATCGGCCAGCGACAGCGCGAGCGATTGGGCTTCGTTGGCCCGGTCCCGTTCATCCATCAGCCTACGCACCTCCCCCAGCAGAAACGCAACGTCGCCGTCGTCGCCGCCGCAGTGGGCGACGAAGTCTGTATTTGCGTTACGGACATATCTCTTGTGGTCATTGGGCAGCGCCTGGGCCTGCAATATGCACATCCCGTTGGCTTCAATGCTACCCACTTGACCCAAGTCAGTTGCGTGCTCCCATTTCCCGCCCGTCGCAGCCCTAAGCCTGCGCTCGATCTCTTCGATCCTTTCCATCATTTCCTCCACACTTCGGCATACCCGTTTTCCCACTTGATGAAGCGACGGCCTTTCTTGAACTCACTGGCCAAGTGGGAATAGTCGTTCTTCTTGATGTCGCCCCATGCCATGCTTCCCAGATAATGTGACTGAGTAAACCCGCCTTCGGTCGTGTGCCGAACGACGGTAAACCCGTCCATGTCAATGATATACGTGTTCAATTGTCTTCTCCGCTAAGGATAAGTTTGGTGGTATATTCCTGAGCGTCGTCAAATCCGTGAGCCCATTCATCGCCGGAATATCCGCACTTCATGCGGTCAGCGGTATCAGCGATATTCGCGCACCGTTCCCGCTCGTCGGCGCTACCGGCGGCGTAGGCTTGTTTGGCTATTAGCTCGAAAAAATGACCCACGCCAAGAACGCTTTCACGCCATTCACGCGATGCATCCCTAGCCATCTTCTCGAAATCAGGCTTGGGCATTCGCTTTCCTCCTTTTGGGTAGTCCGAGGCGGCGAAGATTATACATCAAAACCCACCGCGTGGCATAACCGTGAATTACGATCAGGTCTTTCATCAGGACACCTGCATTGTAGGTGCTGATGATCCATGTGTCCTTGATCCGACGATAAGCCGGGCACACTTTGGCGCTGGCCGTTCTGCACACACACCTACGCATTGTTCGTCACCACTTCTATATTATTTCTTGACATACATCGTATGAGTTCCGTCCCGCCAGTCTCCGCCGGGCTGAAAGCCAACGGTACGATAGGCGCAAAGCGGATTGCCTTCTGCGTCAGCCCAAACAGTCAGCATTTCAGGCGATCCGAACCTACCGTCTATGTCTGTGCATGTGGCGTAAATTCCATCGCGCCTATCACGCACGGCTTCAAATTCTTCCTCTGTGCAAATCGTCAATCCGTACATTATACCCTCCAAGGTGACAAATGAGCATCCTAACCGACAGCATCACGACGTGCCTGAATTCGTTCTATGACACCATGTCAACCACCGTCGTCTTCCGCAAGATGACTAAGCTGACTGGCCCGAACCCGGCACTAAACCCCGTTGACGGGGCCGTTACTGTGTCGTCCAATGCGTCGTCTGGTGCAACAAGTATCACACTGACTGCCCCCGCTGGCAACTGGTTTTTGCGTGTCGGCGACAAGTTTACGATTGCCGGGAATGCCACGATTTACACCGTCCAGGCTCAGAAAGTGGCGTCTTCCGGCACGTTCGCAAGCGTGAGTATTTCCCCTGCGCTTGCCGCCAACGCATCCGCCGGTGCCGCTGTCACGTTCACGTGGTCGAACGATTACACGGTGTCGGCTGTCGTCTGGCCCTACGACGACAAGCTGATCGACGGGACCACAATCACCGTCCGAGACTTGCGATGCTACATGCAATCCGTCGATCAATCCGGCGTCACGTACCCAGACCCTACCAACCTTGACAAGATCAGGATTAACGGCGTCTTCCGTCCCATCGGCATCATTGCCGGGGTGTATTCCGGCGACGCCGTCACGGTCTGGGATGCCCAAGCTAAGGGCTAGGTGATAATTAGTCGATCAACCGGAACCGAGTTGTAATCAAAGTCGAGGCCGCGACTAATCCGTCCAAGTGCGTGGGCTTCAGCGTGTGGCATTACATCGTCTGATGCGCGAAGGGTTCCTTTGCTAAACTTCGGCATTCCATCGGCCCCGTGAAGAGCGGACATGTGCCCCAATGCGGATGTTGTGGATATGCCAAGTTCTACACTCATTTCACTGCCAGTCGGAACGCGCCCCATCTCCGCATGAAACTTCTTAACAAACCGGAACACCAGAAACCTAGTCACTTTCCCGCTACGCTTTGCCATTTTCATCCTCCAATGTCAGGGTATTCTTGCTTTAGACGGTCCATAGACGACTTCATGTCTCTGTAGACCTGTGAGTAGTCAGGACGCTTCCGTGTCACCACGGCATCACGGATGGCATCGGCTTCGTCCAGCCGGGCCAGTTCGTCGGCAAGCGTGTCTGCCTCAAATCGGCGCTTAGTCGTCATTTGTTTTCTGGTTGGTTCGCATGGTCCAAGCATCAATGCTTTCATCGCCCGGCATAGCCACGGTTACGCGCCCAAGCACCTCTAGAAGCTCTGAATTTCTATCCATGTACTGGGCGATCACGCCTTTTAGATTGCGTATCTCTTCGTCACGGCAATTGATCGTATCTTCAAGCGCCTTGATGTGATCGGCCATTGCCCACCCGGCGTCATCCCCAGGCACCGGGCTTCCGTCAGACATCCAGGCGATGCGGCGGCATTCGACACGAGTAACAGAAGCGGCCTTATCAGCGCCTTGTTTTGTAGTATGTGATTTCATCCATCCACCATCATAAAGGTTAACCCACCGCTCATGCAGCACCGGCTTGGGCTTGACGTTGCGTAGTCGGATATTTCCACCAGACCACGGTTTTCCTTCTAAAGAAAAAGAACGGACAGCGTCTGCACAGATCACGACGACAGGATGCCCCGGCGATGGTCCGTCCGTCGCCAGCACCCGGACAGGTCGCGGATTATCTTCGTCAGTCTCGATTTCTTTCGACCAATCAATATCGGTCATCATTCTTCTCCTTTCCATGCGGCTCGATCTTCTCGACAGCAATGAACTTTGCGCATTCGACAAACGTACCGACATCTTCCATGGCCACGTCTCGCATGTGTTCCATGCTGCATCCTTCATCGACGGCGTCAGAGAGGCCCCAGATGTCGTCGTCCAGTTCAATCGTGATGCGTATTTTCGTCATCACTCACCACCTTTCAGCGCGGCCAGGACGGCGAGGGCGTGGTCTGAATATTCATGATGGACCATGTACGCATCATCTTCGTCATCCATGTCGGGCTTGAATTTGGTCACGGAAAAGAATATTGCATTTGCAATAACAGCTACCAGCGCATCGTCCTGCGTCGGATCGGGGGCGGCGGCTAGTATTTTTTCATATTGTCCGTCGCCGAAACACACAGGTTCCGACATTCCTCCACAGTGCCAGTAAGTACATTCACCTGCGGTCAGCATTTCATCGGTCGGCTCGACCGGAACAAGCTTCCATTTCATGATTACATCCATCTCCCTGGTGTGCAGAATATGGCACAGCTTAACATTTCGTTCCATAGAAAAATGTTGTTGACATCATCTGATGAAGTTATTAAGCTTTGTCCGCTAGTTTAATCACACACATCGTCTTCTGGACCGGAGAGTGCCGGGCTTGATGACAAAATCAAATGCCCCCAGGCGTTCGCGCAAGGGGCATTTTTTATGGTAAATATATCCACTCAATTTCTGGCTATATTTACGGTTAATTTCCTCTTGACGCCGGAAAGCATCGTGCTATTTTTGTGGGGATGGTGCGGCACGGAAGGACGTGCGAGGCTCTAGGTTGGCGGCAGCCCGAACACGCGAGGCAGTACGGCGGGATCAACCATCAGGTATCAAGCCCTGACACCAGCAAACAACTTGAGCAGCAATCAATCCGTAATGGCTTCATGCCTAAGCCGGTAAAACTGTTGTGACGGTCGGAGAAAATTAGTGCCGATGGCAGGCCGGAAAAGACGGTCAACAAGTTTCTTTTAGCGCCACAGGATCGCTTTGGAAAGCGGTCTTCACAGAATGTGAATGCGCCCAAAGATATCCCCGGACGGGTTCTCGGTAATCCGCACCATCCTAGCATGGTCACACGCTAACTCACGGGACGCCGTGATGTGGGGAGTTATAGCCGGTTTAGCTCAGAGGCAGAGCAACCGCCCTGTAAGCGGTAGGTCGCAGGTTCGATCCCGTGCAGCCGGCACCAATTCGGAAAGTTGGCCGAGTGGTTTAAGACATCGGACTTGAAATCCGACGTAGGTGCAAGCCTACCGTGGGTTCGAATCCCACACTTTCCGCCATTGAATTAATGGAGTTGAGATGATTGTAATCGACCTAATATGCTACCACCTTTATATGCTTCTGCCGTGGCATATTGCAAAAAACAAGATGGTATCAAATATTATCCTTCCTTATGCTGGTCGTTACGCTAATCGTGGTTGACTACTCAACAGTTCGCCTACTCGTTGCGCGTCACAAAGAAATCATTTGGCAGGGACGTAACATGCCGCCATTTGATTTGTCAGGTGCCGTTCTCCGCGTCAGTGACGAACGCAACCGGGCTTGGTTGAGGATTTGCAACGAGTTCGGCGGGACTGTAGCGGAGGGGTTCCTGAGAATGTACGATGACGAAATGCGAGGATGGGTAGGCGCTACGGAATACATGCCGAATGCCAAGACGGTTAAAGCTAGTGCGGTTATGTGGTCAGTCCTTCTCGGCTCGATGTTCTTCATCGGCTTCCTAATTGCATCCTTATCGGCTTGACACCAATGCTGTTTTGACATAGTGTTAAACACATTGGCTTAGTGCGTCTGGCGGTGACATGACTATTATTGTCAAGACGCCAGATGAATTGCTGTCTGCATTAAACAGACTTGCAACAGAACGAATTGAACACGCTGTGACGACTGCACAGCGTGAACTTGCTGTTTTCGCCTTCGATCAGTGGACAAGCTCAAAGTTTACGTGGTCGCCTCGCCAGCCTAACGACGTTTGGTCGGGCCAGTCGCGTGAAAGCATCAACGTATCTGTTGGCTCCCCTGACCCGACGTATGCCAGAGACAATCCGGGGCCGTGGCCTAACCATACATCACCATATGCGCCGCGTGATCCATTCGAAGCCCGTTTCAAGCTTGAACGCATCCCGGCATGGGATACGGTGTATGTGTCAAGCAACGCCCCTCACGCTGTCAAGGTAGAAGCCAGGACGCAGGGAATGCACGGTGCCGCTGAGTTCACGCGGTCGCATTTCCGTGGATTCCAATGGTCATCAGTTCTCAATCAATATTCTTCTGTTCCGTTCTGAGGTAACCAATGGCCGCTACATACGAACAAGTAGAGGCGGCGCTATTGGCTCCCTTCGTTCCCATTGTCGATGGTGGCTTGGGCGAATGGACTGCCACGAATTACGTCACCTATGAAAACACCGATTCGGACACCGAAGATTTTGGCGGATCGCCGTGGGTGATGGTTGAGGTAAACGGCGGCAATCGAAGCACCGTCGATATGTCAAAAACCCGCATTGGTTCGGCCACAGTGTTCATTGCGGCACACGTTCCGCAAGGATGGGGCAAGGCGGCTGCGCGCACCATTATTGATGCGGCGATTGCAATTTACGAGGGCCGGATTTTCACCGCTGGCACCAGCACCATCAAGGAATACAACATCTCTCGCCCGGTGCAACTGCCGTCTGACGGATGGTACAAACTCGCAATTCAAATCAGCTTCAACGTTTTCTAAACTTCCTGCCCGACACAGGAGTTAACCATGTGGGTTTTCCCTTCGCATAGCCGACCGGCTATGTGCCAATCTGTTCTTGATGCTATGGTTTTGCACGGATCGACGGCCTATGGTGCCGTTTATGCGTGTGAAGACGATGCCGAAATCGATGGATACCGCAATCTTCGCCTGCCTTATGGCTGGGAATTGGTTGTTATGCCGTCTGGTCAGCCGTGGCAGACCGACAAGCTTAACCATGCTGTCCAATATCGTCCCAATGAGCCTTGGTACGGATGGATTGCCGATGATTTGGTCGTCAAGACTGAGTTTGAGGGGCCGTTAGTCCGTGCCGCTGGCCGGTGGGGCATCGCATCTGCTAACGATGAATGGCAGGCAAGCCATAACGTCATAAAGGGGCGTATGCACGGTGCAACCGTGTTTGGTGGCGACTTCATCCGTTCCATGGGATATTGGGTGGTCCCAACCTTACGACACCAGCGCATTGATGACGCATGGGAAATGATCGGTCGTGAGCTGGGCAACTGGCAAACGCTTATGGGCGTTGTGACGGCTCATAACCACCCGTACAAGGATGGCGTTAAGGGTGACATCACGCACCACCGCGTAAACAATGCCGACGCCGCACAGCGTGACAAAGCCGCTTTTAACGCTTGGGTGTCCGAGGAATACCCAGACCTTATACATCGTGTCAGAATGGAAATGTGGGCGGCGCACGGCCTTCTAATCGAGAATGCGCGGCAACGTAGCGTGCTATTCGGCCTGCCGGTCTATGAAAAGGTTTCGCCGCAACGAGAGGCCGCATTAATGGACGCCGTTTGCGTCTTGGCGCAGTTGGGCATCAAGTGCGGGCACGCCTACGCTGTTGGCCAGCCTATCCACGTTGCCCGGAACAACATCGCTGATGCGTTCATGCGGTCTGACTTCACCGATCTGTTGTTCATTGATAGCGATATGAGCTTTTCGCCTTGGGATGTGGTGAAGCTTATTGCCGCCCCGCACGATCTGATCGCAGGTGTCGGGCGCAAGCGTAGCGAACGCGGCGACGACGAAAGCGAGGCATGGTGCTTTGGCGTGTCGCAAGAGGACGTGCACACCGACCATCACGGCATGATGCAGGTTGATCAGGTCGGCACCGGGTTTATGCGCATCCGCAAGCCCGTGTTCCAGTCCATTGTTGACGCCATGCCGGGACTTATCCGATACCGTGACGACGAAAAGAAGAAAGAATATGTCGCGTATTTCGAGTGGTCGCAGGACGCCGAGCAAGACATCGGTGAGGACTTTACTTTCTGCCGTCGATATGTCGAGACTGGCGGAAAAGTATTCATCGACCCAAGCATTACGCTTGGTCACTTTGGAAACAAAGAATGGAAAGCATCGGTTAGGTCAGTGCTTTCGTATCAATAACCGGCTCCCGCTGGTTGCGCCCATAAAATCGGGGATGGGCACCCGACTAGCAACGGCATCATAGTGGTGCCGTTTTCTTTTGAATGGAGCCTAGAAACATGGCCACGTATACAAATGCTTCTTCTACCGCAACGCTTGTCGGCGTTGCCAAAACTAAAGTTTATCTGGGGACAACCACTTCAACCCCGGACAATGACACTTTCACCGAGATTGGTGGTGTAATGTCGATCCCTTCGTTTGGCCCGAGTGACACGGAAGTTCGCACCCAATTGGTTGGCCAGGACTTGGAGCAGTTGAATAAGGGCGTAACCACCTTGGGCGGCGGCATGCTTGAGTGCGCCAAGGACGAAACCGACACAGGGCAAGGCAACATGATCACCGCTCAGTTGGATAAGTCTGGCGCGAATTATAACATCCGCATCGTTCAGCCCAACAAGAGCACAAGCACCGGCACCGGCACCATGTACGACATCAAGGCTCAGATTTTGGGTTCTCAGGTGGTAATGGGCGGCCCCAATGAAGTGTCGAAAATTCAATTTAATATGGGTTTTAATAGCCGCCCGACCAAAACTCCGGCTACGTAACCCGGCGTAGGCCGGAAGGGGCGGCGTGTGCTTGTCGGGAGCCTGCCGCCCCGTTTTGTTTCCCGACATCCTACCCGACGAGGATTGATATGACTAAACCTGTAGTTAACTTTGACGATTTGGCCTTTCTGAATACCAGCGTGTTCAAGGTTCCGCACCCTTCCGGCAAGGGCTTTGTTGGCAACATTACCGTTGCTGGCCCCGGCCATGAGCAAGTGCTTGCGTTCGAGGAAAGCGAGCACCGCCGCAAGTTTGACGAAGACGAGGCCTATGCCCGTTCCCGATTTGAGGCCGTCAAGGCTGGCGAGCCTGCCCCGCCCCACGTGCCATTTAAGACACAGAAAGAATTGCGTGAAATGGGCGCTCGTAAACTGGCGTCTTACGTCGTTGATGCCGATTTTGACGCTGTGATTGACGGCAAGACGGTGCCGTTCAATTCCGAAACCGCTCAACGCATCTTTGCGTCACCCTCCTATGCTTGGATTGTTCCGGCTCTTTGGGAGTACGTGAATAGCCGTGAAAATTTTACCGTGAACTCTGCGGGCAACTAATCAGGTTCGCGGAGTTCCAGTTCAGGCTTCGAAAGCAAGTCAAGGACAAAGACGGCAGATCGACGGGAAGCCGCAAAGAGTGGCTTTCCCGGTATGCCAAGGATAATCCGGGCTACACGGCTCAGCAGATTGAAAAGTGTATGTCTGCCGTCCGGTGTCCATCGGCACTTTCTCATGTGTATGGCTGGTTTATCGAGCTAGACAACACGCGAGATTACGGTCAGGCGGGGCCGAAGTCGATCAAGCCAACAGAGATCGCGGCTTGGAAGAATGAAACCCACCGCCGCCCTTCCCCACTCGAAATACGCATCATTCTGGACCTCGACGTTAGGTACAGGAACATCTATGCCGAAGACGACGGCGACAATCTCACGGAATACGACCGTGCGATTTTGGCTTACGTCGAAGCGGCTCAAATATCTAAGTCTTGGGGTTAAGTACAAATCAGACGCGGAGTGTGTTCCATCACTCTCCGCGTCCTACCACGCAAGCTATAAGGAGCATTGCAATGGGTTTCTTGAAGTTATCAGATAGCATCCAAAAAGAAAAGTTTTATGTATACGTTTACTACGATGTGCGCCCTGGAAAGGAGGGCACGCCTATTTACGTCGGCAAGGGAAAGAACGATAGAGCATTTATTCATATACATAAAAAGTCATCAAATAGAATATTAAGATCTTTTTTGAAAAAAATAGCTGATGCTGGACTATTACCTGATATTCGCATAATTCAATACTTTGACGACGAGTCATCTGCTTTTTTGTTGGAAATTGATTTGATCCGAAAGTACGGAAGGATAGACCAAAAGACAGGAACTCTTGCGAACTTGACTTGTGGCGGCGATGGTGTTAGCGGAATATCCGGAGAATCACTAGAAAGAAAACGAGCATCCCATAGAGCAATGTGGAATAAGTCGGAGTACAGGGAAAGAATAACAGAAGTAATAAACGATAGATGGTCTGATCCTAAATTCAAGGACAAAATGCGGTCAATACAATCTGAAAGCCAGGGAAGACCAGATGTGCGGCGGCGTCGGTCTGAAATAAGCAAGTGCATGTGGCAATCTTCCGAGCATAGAGAAAAATTCTCTAGGATAATGAGGGAGAAATATAAGGATGATGACGTACGGCAAGAAACTTATGCAACATTTAAGACAGAAGAGTACAGGAAAAGCCGATCAGAATTGGCCAAAGAATTATGGAAAGACCCTGTAAAGCGCGCAAATATGATCGCAGGGCAGAAAAAACATAAAAAAGAACACGGAATTTCCGAGGAAACTAGACGAAAGCTTTCTGAAGCATCTAAGCGCAAATGGTCTGATCCTGAACTCGCAGAAAAGATGAATTCTCATAAGCGCAAACCACGCAAGGATGCCTGAAATGTCGGATGTATTATTACAAATAGGTATCGATGTTTCAGAAGCAAAGCGCGGTCATGACCAGATCATTGCGTATAACACCGACATCGCTGCGTCGTTTGCGAAGGTAACGCAACAGCAAAGCGCGTCAACGGCAAAGATTGTTCAGGACGAACAGAAGAAGGCCGATGCTACCGTTAAGTCTGCCCGCGAGCGGATCAGCGTCGAAGAACGTGCCGCCGCCGCCATTATGGCCGGATACGTCCGACAAGGGCATGCTATGGGGGCGATGGGCAATGCGGCCAATCAGACCGGCCAGCAATTTTCCAACATGCGCGGCATCATCGGCCAAGCCGGTTTGCAGATTTCCGACCTAGCGATTGTATCTCAGATGGGTGCTCAGTCCATCGGGCAGATGGGCATTCAGGTTGGTCAGTTTCTTGGCGTTCTTGGTCCAATGGGCGCCATCGCTGGCGCCGCTGTCACCATCTTGGGTGTGCTTGCGGGGACTTATGTAAACCTCGGCGACGAGACTGAAAAGGCGAAAGAGGCTCAGGACAAATACAACGATGCCATCGGCGCCGGGTGGAAGGCTGTTGATCGGTATCTCGTTGCTCTTGACAAGTTGGACGGTCGCACTCCGACGTGGCGCAAAGAGCAAGAGGACATTTCGAATGTAAAGGAAGAGATTAGGCTTTTGGAGGAACAGCGCGATAAGCTGTTTAAGACAAAGAAGGAAAGTTTTGGCCTTATCCTTCCAGGCCCTGATGAGTTTAGGGAAAATGAATTTGCTTTGATGCGGGCTCGAAATGCCCTGTCACAGTTGCAGCGTCGCCCCGGTGAGACTGTCGAATTAGAAAAGCAAATTAAGGAACGTGATGCGGCTGCCGAACTGGCGAAAACGCTTGCTGACCTTAACGATACCCGGAACGACGGCATCAAGATTTCCGAATTAGAGGCGTCTGGCCGCGAAAAAGCCGCTGCGATGCTGAAGGCCGAGGCTGACGTTAGGTCGCGTCTCGCGGGCGCAAGCAAGGAAATCATTGACGCAGAAGTAAAGTATCAGCGTGAGAGCGCCGGTCAGATATTCGACCTGAACCAAAAGAAGCAACAAAGTGAGAAGTCAGCACGCGAGGCCGAGGCTGAACGCAAGCGCCAAATGTCTGAAATGACGAGAGAGACTGTCCGCATCGCCGAAGCGCAAGATAAAGCCCGTGGATCGGTTGACGAGTACGTTACGTCAATCAACCGGCAACGTGAGGCTTTGGGCATGTCTGAACGCGATGCGGCGATTTATCGCGCAGGCCTAGAGGCATCGGACAAACTCACTAAGGCCGGCATCCAGAACGTCGAGGAATTGGCCGCCGCACAGGAACGGGCCGGGAAGGCTGCTGCCGCGCTCTATGACGAACAGCAGGCACGCGGAAAGGTTCTGTCGAAGGACCAAATTCGAGGCATGGCCGCTCAGTTTTCGCCAGATGTCGCATACCAATTGCAGGTTCAGAACGTCCAAAAGTACCGAGAACAGCTTATCGAATTGGGCGTCACGGAAGAGCAAATCGCTTATGCCATTGAAGAGGCTAATCTTCGCAAGCTGGAAAGCTCCCGCGAATGGACGGACGGCGCGACCGCTGCGTTGATGCGATATAGCCGCGATGCGTCCAACTATTCCAGCATGGCGAGCCGCTTCGTCACAAGCAGCCTCAATTCCATGGAAAACGCCCTTGTCGGCTTGACCACTGGAACAGAGACGGCAGCTAGCGCCTTTAAGAAAATGGCCGCATCCATTATCCAAGACCTGATTAGCATGCAGGTTCGGGCGAGCATCACGGGGCCATTGTCAGGGATGCTTTCCGGCGTTGTGTCGTCTGGATTTGGAAATATCGGAACAGCATTTCAATACGGAACGAATATCGGATCAGAGCAAACGGCAATGCTCGCGGCGCAAAATGCCGGATTCAATGCCTATGCATCAGGCACTGATTATGCGCAGAGTGGTCTAGCAATCGTTGGCGAAGAAGGCCCCGAGCTAATGCAGCTTGGCGGCGGCGAACGCATTTACCCCGCAGGTGAAACGGCGGCTATTCTTTCTGGCAAGGCCGCGAACAGCAACATGGCCGGCGGCGGAAGCCTTTCCATTGCCGAGGGCGCTATCGTCGTCAATGCTCCCGGCGCGTCGGCAGAGGACGCCGCGATTATCGCTCAGCAAGTGGCAACCGCCGTGGTTCAGCAGGCCGCACCGCAAATCGTGAAAGCATCAGTTCAGCAATCTCTATCGGCCAGCAAGTCAGCGGCGGATCGAGGCGGGTCTTATGCACAGGCTATGGGGAGGCGATAAATGACAATCTACACCCTTCCGACGATTGAGGCGACCGACCTAAAATGGTCGCTGGCATCCAATACGCAGACCTTTGCATCATGGGCTACCGGAACAGTACAGCGCAGGGAGCTTCCTGGCTCTCGGTGGACCGCAACGGTCAACATGAAAAACATGCTTCCAGAAAAGCACCGCGTATGGATGGCAACGCTTGCGCAACTTCGCGGCATGGCTGGTGCGTGCTATCTGTCGCCATCGTTCGCGTTTCCCCGTCGTGGTGCCGGGGGCGGGTCGCCTTTGGTTAAGGGTGCCGGTCAGACGGGCAACACGCTAATTGTAGATGGCGCCCCGCTTTCAACAACCGGCTGGCTTAAGGTCGGTGACTATTTTAGCTTTTCCAATGGATTGGCGGAAAACGAGCTTAAGATCGTCGTGTCTGCCGATGTGAACACGAACGGAAGCGGAGAGGCGACCATCACCTTTGAACCTCCGATTAGGTCAGCCCCTGCCGATAATACGGCTGTCGAAATTGATAATCCAAAGACGGCCATGCGCCTAGTGGACGATAGCCAAGCGTCTTTCTCCATCCGATCTCCATATCTCGGCGATACGTCAATTAAATTCATCGAGACTTTTCCGCTATGACCAGAACCTTAACCTCTGGCGTACAAACGGCAATTGATAGCCCCACATACCGCGATGTGTATTTCGTATCACTGCACTATGACGAAGAAGTCGAGCGCATTTGCTCGGCACCGTTCAGCGTTTGGTTTGATGACGACGGCGATGCGGTGGAAAGCGAGTTCGTTGGCGTTGGGGCGCTTGGCAATATTTCATCAATTGAAGAGGGAAGTGAGTTAAGGGCATATGGCATCACTATTGGCCTTACTGGCGTTGATCCTGCCCAGCTTGCGATTGCGCTAAACACCAGATATCAGGGCCGGTTGGCTAAGGTTTGGCTTGGCTTTCTCGAAAACGATTACACCTTGATTGACACGCCTGTGCTGGTGTTTTCAGGCATGATGGACACCATGCCCATCGAATTGTCAGAAACCGCGACAATCAATCTCACGATTGAAAATGTCATGGCCCGGTGGGAAAACCCAAATCCGAGAAACCAGAGATATACCAGTGCCGACCAACAAGACGTGTATCCAGGTGACTTGTTCTTTGAGTTTTCAAGTTCCGTTCCTGCCAGAGAGCTTGTGTGGGGGAGAAGTTAATATGCTTACAATCAGACGCGCTAACTTAGCAGATGTTGAAAACATTGTTTTGCACTTGAATAAACATATCCAGTCTTGTAAAAATTATTATCCGGGGGCAGAAAAAGAAGCCGTTGCCTTAACGGTTCATTCTTCCTATCACCACACGTCACCTATGCTTACGTTGCTTTGCCTAAAGGATGATCAAATCATCGGCATCGCAAGCGTCGTTGCCTCACGCTATCTATGGGCAAACAAAATGCAAGCCGAAATCAGGCTTGTGTACGTTGACCCATGCCATCGTGGCGGGCGGGCGTTCCATTACATGATGCGTGACATTGAGAAGTGGTGCATTGAAAAGCAATGCGACCAAATCTCGTTTTCCATCGCGACCGGAAACGATGACGAAAATATTGCCAACATGCTAACCCATCATGGATGGGGCCGCGACGGCATTGGATTGGTAAAGCGCCTATGATCCCGACATACGTAGACGACAAATTCCCGCATGTTACGGGCAAGGATGCGTTTGAGCGGAAGAACCGCCGTGCGCACCAATACGCCGGGCTGTGGGCTACGTCTGCGTTGTGCCCGACAATCCCCGCCATGAAATATTACAAAGGCGGTGGCGGTGGCCTTATCGCGGGCATCGTTATTGGTGCGGTTCTCGGTGTTTTGACCGCTGGTGTGGGTCTAGCTATTTTCGGTGTTGCCGGGATGTCTGCCGGCATGGGATTTGGCGCGGCTACGGCTCTTGGTTTTAGTGGGATGTCCGCCGTATTGGTGGGTGGCGCGATTATGGGCGCGGCCTCGGCCCTGCTTTCCGGCGTTGCGGGAATGATCATGGGCAAGCCGTCTTCAGGCGAAGAGGCTCAGGCTCAATCTAATCAGGCGCGTGATAACAAATTCAATTCGGCAACGTCGGTTGGCCCACGCAAGAAGATTTACGGCACCGCGTATAGCGGCGGTCACGTTGAGTATCGTGGATCAACGGGCAGCACCAAAGAATATCTGCACGAAGTCGTGTCTCATGCGTCGCACCAGTGCAAGGAATTGCGCGAGGCGTACTTTAACAACCTCGCTGAGAGCAATTCGCGGTTTAGCGGGTTCTACCGTATTAATCGGCACGTCGGAACTCAGACGCAGACAGCCGATAGTGACTTGGTTTCAGAAAACAGTGAATGGACGACGGCACATCGCGGGCGGGGCGTCGCTTACCATTACTCACGCATCAAATACGACACCAATGCATGGGTGACTGGCAAGCCTAACATCTCAATGGTTGTTGATGGCGGCATCCTTTATGACCCTCGCAACAGCGGCATTTCTATATCGACGTCGGTATCCGGCAGCCCCGGAACATTTAACACCATCGGGGCTCATGGCCTTAGTGCTGGCGATATTGTTTTCATCCGAAGCCACACGGGTGCGACCTATGCATCGTCTAACGGTCGAACGGTGTCGATAACCAAGAAATACACGGTAAATTCTGTACCCACGTCGTCTTCGTTCACTCTTCTTAATGAAGGCGGAAATCCTTTGACGTTGCTGTCATCCGGCAGCGGCGGAACTGTGACAAAGTGCGGGTGGACAACCAATTGGGCGCTTGCCGTCCTCGACTTCCTTACCTCGATTGACGGTATCAATTGCCGCGAGGATGAAGTTGATTGGTCATATTTCGAGGACGCCGCCGACGTTTCAGACGAAAGCGTTTCGCTCGGGACGTCTGAAACCTTTACCGCTTCGGCTTCTGCTAATTCCATCACCTTGGCAGACGGCACCGGCTGGCAAACCGGCACTCAGGTTTACCTATCGTCAGACGGAATGTTGCCGTCTCCGCTTGTTTCTGGTTCTGCTTACTACTGGATCAGGAACGACGCCACGACAGGTCAGCTTGCGTCATCGTATGAGAACGCTGCGGTCGGTACGTTCATTGACATCACAGATGCAGGAACAGGCACGCATACCGCCACCCTTTCGATTGGCGTCACATTGTCCGCGTCAAACGACACAGTGACGTTGCCGAACGTCTCTAGCTATATCGAGACTGGCGACTATGTAAGGGTGGACGACGCGCCCCAATCCGTACGACGGGAAGCATACACAGTAATTACGCCTGACCCGCCCAATGAAGATATCGTTACGGAATACCCTGAGGCGACGATGACGCGGGTAAGCGGGGCGCCGTCCACAGATCAATATTCATATTCAAATGGCGTATATACCTTTAATGCGACCGATCAGGCCAATGGCAGGCAGGTTAAGATCGGCAGTGGCTCTTTCCAGGCCATTCCCGTTGGTTTGACAATCACGGAAGCAAACCCTCACGCGGGGCAAAGCTACTACTGGTTTAACACTGGTTATTTGACGGGTAAGCTTGCGTCGTCGCGTGCCAATGCCATGGCAGGGACTGCCATCAATCTGGAAATCGACGGTGCGTCTAAGATCACCCGTGTTTCGCAGGCTAGATATACGATCAATGGCATTATTGATCTGTCCAAAAAGCCGATTGAAACTCTGGTAGAAATGCTTGGCGCAGGCAGCGGCGTTGTTGTCTACACGCAAGGCAAGTACCGCTTGTTTGCTGCGACGGCGGCGGCACCGGTAAAGACCATTACAGAGGATGACTTTGCCGGAAGCATCCGCATCCTTCCCCATACCGCCCGCGCCAATCTGATCAATGCCATTCGTGGCACATATAAAGAGCCCGCTAAGTATTGGGAAATGACGGATTTTCCGCCCATTACCAGCGCCACATATGAAGAAGAGGACGGTGGTTCACGTCTGTACAAGGATATGACGTTCCCGCATACGATTGACCCTCAGAGGGCGCAGCGGCTGGCGTCGATTATCCTTAACCGTGGTCGCCGTGGGCTGGTCATCAACATGACGACGAAAGTTAACATGTTGGGCATTTCCGCCTGGGATTGCGTGCAGTTTGACAGCGATATTCTAGGGTTCAGCGGAAAGAAGTTTCGGGTGGTGTCGTGGCAGCTTAACGAAAACGGCCAAGGCATTGACCTGACGCTGAACGAAGAAGACGACGCCATTTATACATGGTCGCCGGGCCAAGGTTCCGTGGTCCCGCAAGTGGACTTGTCAACCCTGCCCGATCCTTGGAACGTCAATTCCCCGTACAATATCGCAGTGACTGAGGAACTTTACGTTACCCGTGATGGCGCTGGCGTAAAGGCTAAGGCAACTATGACTTGGGGCAACGATGACGAGGGCTCTTACCGTTACACGGTTGCTCGATATCGTTTACAGGGAAGCGGCGATAATGGCTGGATTTACCTAAATCCGTCCACCACTCTGGGGACGGAAATCCTTGATATCGCTCCAGGCATTTACGAGTTCCAAGCGCAAAATTACAACACGCTTGGCGCATATTCCCCATGGGATCAGTCAGAGACGGTGACCAAGGAAATCTTCGGCCTCGGCGCTGCGCCGTCACCGATGCAAAACCTTACGATCAGCGCTATTTCATCCATGGCGTTGATGCGGTGGACGCAATCGAATGACATTGACGTTCGTATTGGCGGCAAGGTTGTATTCCGCCACTCCTCACTGACCACGGCTGCGACATGGGCCGATAGCACATCAATCGGTCAGGCGATGCCCGGAACGGACACCGTTGCTGTTCTTCCATTGTTACCCGGCACATATCTATCTCGGTTTGTCGATAGCTCTGGTGTGATGAGTGATGTTGCGTCGGTCACAACCGATGGCGCTACGGTTCTCGCATACTCAACGGTAGCCAGCGTCACTGAAAGCCCGACATTTCCCGGCACAAAAACTAATCTGATCGTATCTGGCGGGTCTTTGATGCTTGGCGGGTCTGCCAACATTGACGATATCCCCGATTTTGACGCAATGCCTAGCGTTGACTTCGCGGGCGGCATCGCAACGAGCGGGACATATGAATTTGCCGCTGGTATTGACCTTGGGTCAGTCCAGAGAGTGCGTCTAGTGAAAACACTTGAAAGCATCATCGAAAACACCATTGATCTTATTGACGACAGAGATACTCCAATTGATACATGGGAAAGTTTCGATGGCGACAATACCGGCAACGCTGATGCTGTTGTCTATGTTAGCTACACATTGACTGATCCTCTCGGCTCTCCTGTTTGGTCTGACTGGCAAAGACTTGATGTTGCCGAATTCAACGCACGTGCCTTTAAGTTCAAATGTGAACTATCAACAGAAGACGCCGCGTATAATATCAAGGTGTCAACCCTAACCGTAACTGCGGAGCAACTGTAATGACTACTTATGCAATTCTCGGTGACGGCGGCATCCTTGTTGGATATGAGCGCGGATCGGATGAAATTCCGGCTGGTGCGTCTGTTTTGGTGGATGATGAATGCGACCTGCAAGTGGGCAGGTACTATTGGGATGGCACCAAGTTCATTCCTCTTCCGCCTGCCGGAAGCGCAAATGCCGCCAAAGAGGTAAACGTTCTCCGAGCCATTTTCCGAGGATTTCAGGCTATTGAAACACGGTTCCCAAACACTCTACCAAAGGAAACAAAAGAGTGGCTGGAACAGTTCTCTAAATCAATTGATAACGTAAAGGCGATCTGATATGGCCCAAGCTGATGGCATTGTTGACAACGGCTCTGGTGCTGTTGTCCGCGCGGATATTAATACACAGTTGGCGGCTGTATTCACGTTGAACAGCGGCGGCACTGCGCCTTCAACCACCTATGCATATATGTGGTGGGTAGATACTAGCGGAACCCCCATCCTTAAGCAGCGGAATGCAACCAATACCGGGTGGGTGTCAAAGGGGTTAATTGCTGACACGTTCCTAACGTCGTCGGATATCGGATCAACCGTACAAGCGTATGATGCTGATACGGCCAAATTGGACGTCAATCAGGACTGGACCGCCACGCAACGATCCCAGGCCACTCATACCGCGACGACCGGCGGATCAGTGACCATCAACCCGGAAACGTATCAGAACTTTGACTACACACTATCCAGCAACATTACCTTCGCAAATCCGACCCTGACCAATGTCATCGGCCAGAAGGGAACCATCAACATCACCCCGTCCACTTACAGCATCTCCGCCATGGGCTCCAACTGGAAACGCATCGGCTCGACCGGAGCCCCGAGCACCATCACCGGGCGAGGGCGGATTGACTACCACGTGGTTGGAACGTCCAGAATTGAATACACCTACGCCGATGTGGAGGCGTAAACAATGCCTTTCTTCGGCGATATGGTGGGGCGTGGACCGGGTATCGTCTACCCGGCGTCCCCCACGACCCTGACTTACACAGGGGCAAACCAGTCGTACATAGTCCCGGCTGGTGTCACCAGAATCCGGGTCAAAGTTTGGGGTGCCGGTGGCGCTCAGTCAATCGGTGGCAACGGCGGTTCGGGTGGGTATACCAGCGGCGAAGTTGCCGTTACGCCCGGAGAAACAATCACGGTGAAGGTCGGCCAGGGCGGTCCCGTTGGCACGGGTTCAGACGTTGTGTCCGGTGGTGGCTTGTCAGGCATCTTCCGGTCCACAACTCCGCTCGCCGTGGCCGGTGGCGGTGGTGCAGGCAACTACAACAACGCGTCAGGCACTGGTGGTCCTGGCGGCGGCACCACTGGCGGAACTGGTGGGAACTCTGGTGCCGGTGGAGGTACGCAATCCGCAGGCGGCTTGAAAGCCGGTGCATACGGCACTGATGGTTCGTACTTGGCTGGTGGTGTCGGCGGCGATCCGTCTTGGACTGCGCGCACATCCGCAACAGCCTATCCGAATGGCGGCAAAGGTACATCGGACGCGGCGACCGCTTCTGGCCAAGGTGGCGGTGATGGCTACTATGGCGGTGGCGGCACGTCCAACAACGTCGGCGGCGGCGCTGGTGGTGGCTCGGGTTATACGGGCGGCATGGTTAGCGGCACCACGACGGCAGGCAGCGGCACGACACCTCCCAATACGGGTGACAGTGATTATTCTGCCGGAATCGGAGTTGGGGCGTCATCAAACGCCACGGCTGGTGGCAACGGTAAAGTCGTGATCTATTGATGGAGCATATCATGCAAAAAGCTATCGTTGACCCTACCGGCGCGGTAGTGTCCACTACATTTGAACCTCGTTCGTTCGTAACCACCGATGGGTTGCATTGTGGCTCAGGTGTTGTGTTTTCCGGCGCTGTCCTGCCTGGGTATCTGTGGCTTGATCTGGTCGACGAACCGCCGCCGGACACCCGCTTCGGGCACATTGGTGCCCCCGTGGTTGTTGTTGAAACTGATCGGGTGGTTCGTCGGCGTGAGTTCACACCGTTTTCTCTCCACGACGCCAAGGCCCAGTTCATTGCTCAATGCAAATCGACTGCGGATTCGTTGCTTGCTGCAAGCAACTGGAAAGTTATCCGTGCGTCCGAAGGCGTCAAGCCGTGTGACCAAGCCACGATTGACTATCGTTCGGCTATTCGTGATGCCAGCGACGCGCACGAGGCGGCTGTCTTGGCTTGCAACACTGTCGAAGAACTCGCGGCGCTGCCGCCCGTGGCCTGGCCTCACCCATAAACGTGAAAATATAACTTAGGCGGTGTGCAATGATTATTCTATCGTCTGACTGGAAAACTATCCTGAAAAAGGCGTGGTCTATCCGTCTAATGGCGGTTGCCTCCGCTTTGTCTGGCGTTGAAATCGCCATGCCGATGTTGGATGGCGTGCTTGACATGCCTCGCGGAATGTTTGCGGGACTTTCCGGTATCGTGACGGCGGCGGCGTTCGTGTCGCGCCTTGTGGCCCAAAGGAGCATGAACGATGCCGATGCCATCACCAAAGATTAAGGCCATCACAGCGGCAGCGGCGATCATTATGCCGTTGACGATGGCGGCAGAGGGGTTGCGGACTAAAGTCTATTTAGACCCAATTAATATTCCAACTCAGTGCTTTGGTGAAACGCTTGGCGTTCGTATGGGTGACAAAGAGGCTACGCCAGAACAGTGCAAAGAACTTCTTGGAAGCCGATTGAGCGAATACGATATAGGCTTGCAAAAATGTCTATCGCCAGACGTACCACTTGAAGTACGGGCATCATTGCTTGACTTGGCGTATAATGCTGGGACTGGTGCGGTATGCAAATCAACGGCAGTTCGCAAGGCAAATTCAGGTGATTACCGAGGGGCTTGTGACGCGCAATTGGCGTGGACTAAGGCAAGATTGCCGACAGGTCAGGTCATAACGCTTCCTGGCCTTGTGAAACGTCGTCAAGCCGCACATGATTTGTGCATGAAGGGGGTTAAATGATCAATCCATACATGATGCTAGGTGCTGCGGTTTCGGTTGTTGTGATTGCTGTTTCTGCTTATTTTTTCGGCAGCAGTGTCAAAAATGATGAGTGGCAAGCCAAGTGGAGCGACCGCGAGGCATCGTTGCAGCGTGAATATTCCGATAGCCTTGCCCAGGCGAACGAGCGAGAACGCATATTGCAATCTGCATTTATGGGCCTTGATGAAATGGGCCAGAAGGAGTTGGGCAAGAATGAACAAACTATCTCTAGCCTGCGTGCTGATGTTGACGCTGGCAGTAAGCGCCTGCGCGTCGCCGCCGCTTGCCCCGGCGCGTCAAGCGTGCCCGGAGGTTCCGCCGGTCCAGGCGTGGATAATGGAACCGGAGCCGAACTTAATGCCAACGCTCGACAAGATTATTTCGCCCTTACCGGCGGCATTGTCAGAACCCAAACCAAATTGACGGCGTGCCAAGGTATCTTGCGAGAAATTCAGGCAAAGATGGGAATTGGCCATGATTGAAATTGCTGTTGCGGTAATCGTCGCGTTCGTCATCGGCGCTCTGCTGCGTCGCGCTTTTGGCGGATGGCTTGGGATGTCCCGTGTCGCCTTGTTGTCGATTATGGGTAGCATCGCTGCCGGTGTTGCTGGGTGGAAGTATGGCCTTTCGTGGGAGCCGTTGGCCATCGCCGCGTGCTGGTCGTGGTTGTGGGCCGATGGGCATGAGTTTGATCCGCCCTCTAAATCCCTTTTCTACCGTTACCTTGCCCCCATGGCAGTATGCGCGGCGATTGTAGGCTTGCCCAGCCTTGTTTTGATTGGCCAGGCCATCTTTGCCTGTTATTGGCTTTCATGGCGTCTGTGGCCTCCGTATCGGGCTGGTGGGTTTATTGACGGGGTGTATGCATACGCAGAACTCGGTGCAGGTGGCTTTGCCTTTGCAATTCTGACGGCATCAATGCTAATGTGACTTGGGCCGAGCCTACGATGTTTCAGTATGGAAGCAGAAACCCCGCCCTAATTGGGCGGGGTCTTTTTTGTTTGGTTCTTAATGTCACGGATAACTGCGTACCATGACTTAAGAACCATTACGGCCACAGGCCAAAAGAATGCGATGACAAATAACCCGAATGAGTATTCAAGGACCGTCGTCACATTCAACGCTCCGCATCCCGTGCGCAGTCAATGCACAAGATGGCGTGAGGATTGACCTTAAGCCGGTCATCACCGATAGGGTCATCACAGTTCAAGCAAAGCCCCTTGTTGCCGGAAACCGCCACGTATCGCGGCATACGCGCCTTTTCGATAGCATTGCGGCGGAAAGCCTCTTCACGCTCCGAAGCGTCGTCAATGATATCAGCCATTTTCCGTTTCTTCCCATTCAATGCGGACAAGGCTAAATCCATCATGATTGTATGGATTGCGGTCTTCTGCAAGGCTTTTAGTCGCATATACAGATGATGACATTCGTATTGGGTGGTTTCCATCGCTAATAAACATCCACCCCTCGCGTTTTACCTTCTTCGGTCGGAGGTTGCGGATTGAGAACCCTCGTGTGGTCCTAGTTCCGTTTAATTCTACCGCTGTAACAAATTCCTCTCCGCCGTTTTTAATGGCAACCAAAATTGGAAACTCTAAGCGGTCAACTCTTCCGATGTATCTAACTGGCCTAGGATTGTTTTCACAAGTTTCCAGAGGTTTATCCCAATCCACCACATCAACCTCCCACGAATTCAGCAAACTTCAGGAACGGAACCCGGCAAGCGTAGACGGCATTGCCGCCGTATTGCAGCGCAAGGCCGATGACAACAAAAGGAAGTGCCGGAACAGCGCAAACCAGAGCGGCGGCAAGGCGGCACAGGACGCCGAGGCGATACCAGCGAGTGACCATTACTTCACCTCATCAATTGAAGTATCTTGGTCGTCTAGTACCATTTCACACCGTTCCGCAAAACGATCACCGTCAATATAACACACTGCAATGTCGTATGCCACGTCACTCCAATCTTCGTCGTCGTTTACAACGCTTTCGTCAAGCGTAACGATGATTTCTTGTTCGCGGTAAATCTTCACAGAAAACTTGCGCTCCATTTAACCCTCCTTTTCCGCGTCAACGGCGGCGGCGATCTTCTTAAACTCTTCGTGGAAATCCTTCATCGCATCACGGTCTTCCGGGATGATCTTCGTCCAGAACGCCTTGTATGCGGCTGTGCCTTGTCGTGCAGCGTCTTGGCCGCGTTCCTCGATGGACTTTTGAGGCTGTTGCGGGGTGGCGTCATGCGACAATTCACCCCGAGCCCAACGCGCCAGCAACTCGCCGTGACGCTCGCTCAGTTGCTCGCCGTGCTTGAAGATATCGGCGTGAGCGCCTTCCATCTTGTATGAGGACTTATCGGACAGGTCAATGATACCCTTGGCATCTTGGGCGAGGCGGAAAGATACAGTTACCTCGAACGGGAATGCTTGATTGCAGACACTCTTGAACGTCTTCTTCTTCGTTTCAGGATCAATACTTTCCTCGCCCCGGATTGAGAAGATGATGGGGATTCGGCGCTGCAACAGGCTATATACAGCCGCCTTGTGCGCCATCTTGGGCTTGATCCAAGATTGCAGCTTGTTGGCGTTTTGCGCCTTGTTTTCGTCAAACTGCCAGCCACGTTGCATGGCGGTAGCGCGCTGGCGCTCAACAGCGGCTTCAAGTTCTTCAGCCTGCCAATCGAGGATGCCGCCGATTCCCGTCCATTCCATTGACCAACTGTCAATTAGAACGACGTCATATTTGGCATCTTCAGCGGACTTGCACGCATCGGCAAACCGTTCAGGCCGAAACGGCGGTTCCATCACAAGGGCGTCAAACTTGAAATCGTTCTTCAGATGGAGGGTGCGCCCACCTTCAGAATCAATCACGGCAATCTTGCCATTTTTCCCGGCAATTCCGCGAGCAAGGCGCAGCGCAGAGAAAGTTTTCCCTGCATTGGTGCCTCCGGTCAGGGCGACAAAGCAACCATGTCCGCTTGAAATCTCGTGCGCCGGTCGAAACGTAAACCCGCTCATTTGTTTTTCCCTCCGAAAGCATGTTCCCGCGCAAGTCGTTCCTGAAAACGGCTAAAGTGCCAAGGCGGAAACTCAACAAAGCATGTTTGTTCAGGATAACCCGGCCACTTGTTTGACGCAAGGCATTCTGACCATTTGGCGAGAGCCCATTCTATTTTATGATCGGCGAATGCCTGGATTTCGGGCGGAATGCCGACCACGGAAACGCACCATGGGGCGTAACTTTCGACGCAGACAAACCGGAATTGCGGCTTGTCGCAGAGGCCAAGAGCCCGGATGCCTCGGCGGTAAAATGCCTCTTGGATATCCCACCCCTGATCCGATGCAAACCGGCCAAGAACCTCCGGGTTGGCGGTGGTGCCGGTCGTCTTCAAGTCCCCCCAGATGCCGTTGTAATCGGCTGGCACGCGGTCAAGGCGAGCCCGGCACCAGACGTTATAATCAGGCTCATGCCAGATTATCGTCTGTTCGCTCTTTCCTTCGGTAAGCCATCCGCTCATTTCCTTGTGCGCGTCAAGCTGCGCGGTGACGGCCTCAGCCATCGCTTGGACTTCTGTCAACTGCGATGGCAGCAGCGGAACCTTGCCCGCCGCATACGCCAAATCGCGGGCCTCTCGGATTGCCGGGTTGGTGTACCCTTCCGGCACGTTGCCGTTCTTAGCAACGTACATTTCAGGGTGGATTAGCTCGATGCCATTGCCTCCTTCCAAAAGCAACGCATGGACGGCTGAACCGAGGTTAAATTCCTTCTTGAATTCATCCGGCTCCCAATCCGGGTTAAGCCTCGGATGTGCCGACCAAGCATGTGCCATCGTCTGACGGTCCATGATTTTGATGATTGACGACGATAGAGACGCGCTGTGCGACACAG
>JACCDR010376941.1_pt1 | contig 29795 bp, 45 predicted proteins | sample 7446431 | NCBI WGS metagenome assembly JACCDR01 (sample SAMN15323443, study PRJNA562643) | freshwater metagenome | isolation source: river surface water | place: USA:Blue River Watershed | collected 2017-08-17
ACCGAAAGCTCCCTGAAACGCTCCTGTTGATTCTGACCCCCTTCCCCCCTTTTTGGCTTTGAAGAGGAACGGCTAGCCCTGCATACCCCCAATCACAAACCCCAAAATGAGGGTCCCCTGATTGAAATCAGCACCACCGCCCATGGCGGCCTCATCCATGAGGTCAACCGCCCATGGCGGCGCCGGTTTACTATTCCCCCGGTGTCCTGACCGGTAGAGGTTGAGGGAGGCTGATAGAGGGGTTGAGGGCAGAACATGACATGACCATCAAGTGTTATATTATAACGGTTTACACGGTAAGGCGGGGACGCCTGATTTATTTATCAGATCACTGAAAATATATTGCCGGGTAATGCAAAATATGAAGCTATTTCTATATAGGACGTTTGCTCTTATTGAAAATCGAATGCATTTCAACAATCCAAGTTAGATCTAATTATAGAGTCCGGTAAATCATGAAGGCACTGAGAGAGGCCAGAGTGGTGATTACCAATTGAGTTTCCAAACCTGTGACCCAATTCAGGAAGAGGAAGCCAAGGCAAGAAGGGAAATAATCAACCCCTTTTATTAACATAGATCTATCTACTGATCTCTCCTTCTTCATTCAACCTAATGGATCAAACCTAGGGAATATTCCTAAGAGGTAGTATCAAGGTGAATTAGTAAGAAGGTTTGATCATCTCTTATTACACCATCTTATTAAGATACTCTAAGGAATATTCATCAAGCATATCAATTAAGTTAGATGTTTATTTCCCTTCTTCAGCGTCAAAGGAATATTCCTCATAAGCTGCCACTTTTAAAGGGGCCGTGATAGCCCCTCTTCATTTCGTTGTTTCGTTAAACCTTCACCTCCTTGGCCTTGATTTTTGCCTTCCGCTCCTCCTCCCTGATCACCGCCTCAAGCTGATCTGCAAGCTGGTGATAGTTGTACGCATCAGCCCCGGTATTGGCGCTGGCGCTCATGTCCTTGGCCCACTGGATGATATATGGGACCTCCATCAGAACCGCCCCACGTATTGGATGTCTTCAATGGTCACCCTGCCGTTGTTTAGGCGCCCGTACATAGCAGCGGCATCTTTCACAATGGCCGGGCCGAAGTGCTTCCGTATCTCCCGGTAAAAATCATCACCGCTCGGTCGCCAAGACAGGGAAAAGGTTCGATACATGGTTATTTCGGTCGATCTAGTCTGGCCCTTCTGCTTGTACCCGAATACAATCCGGTAGTTGTGGTTGCGTCCGGTCACCTTGGACCACAGGTAATCCAGCGTCTGGATTAACGTCTTGCACTTCGTCATTTCGTCATTTCTCCATTTCGTTAAGTCTAGCTTGTGGCTAGTGCACGGTATAGCAATAGTGTGTCGGCTTTGGCATGCTTGGGCAGAACTCCGGGTCTTTCTGCTTACGCTTCCGCTTCGCCTTGACCCCACACAGCAGGCCTTTCAGTGTGCCAAGGCTGATATCCCATTTCGAGTACATCACCCCACCTCTTTCACTGAGGTTACCCCAGAACCCAGATACCCACCCATCTGGACCGGTGTCCTCCAAAGACCGGTAAGTATCCATCCCCCGCAGCATTCGAACAAGCGGGGTATCCGCAGTCGGGAACTCGGTGGCAACCCATATCCCGGAGTTGGCAAAGATCACCTCAGTGTGGCCGTCCACATGCCTGACCACCGCCACCGGATTGGGATCGACAAGGGCCGGGTGCGACTCAACGGCAAACACATCCCACACATCATCGCTCAACCCATCCAGAAACGATTCAGGAACATCTGGCAACCCGGTAGCACCAACCGCCACTTGAAACGCGCCTGACGCGCTCCCAGCTACGCTCCCGATGAAGTCTGAGACAAATCTAGGCATCACCTCAAACCACTGAGTCAGAACTCCATCACTGTCCACCCTGTAACCGGACACAACGCCATGCTTTGCGTGAGTCTTGAGGAAGTCACTGATCAGGGGGTTAGCTCGCAAGAACGAAGGACGAGTGAAGACCTGAAAGCGAGTGGTCAGATTGGTGAACGTCACGGCCAGATCACCCGGAACGAACGTAGCCATATGCCAGCCAGCCTTCGGGCGCTGGTGAACGGCCTTGACACCTGCCGCCTCTTCAATTTTCCGCACCAAATCACCCGGCGCGTAATCTCTCCAGTCCTTACGCTTCATCATCTTCACCTTCTCGTGTCCGGTCACTGTAAATACCCTGTCCAACCTCCCGGCCATCTTCGGTCATCTGGTAAGCCAGCGACAACTTGGTCGGGTGCCTGAATTGGAGCACCAGCCCGTGATCCACCATCGTCTTGAGCCCTGCCCGGAAGTTCGACCCGGCAACCGGCGTTGACCTCTGCCCGTTGATCGCCTTCAGCATGAGCGCAGCCGGAACCGGCCCCCTCGCGCCTTTCGCCTCAAAGGCTACAAGCAAGAACAGAACATCCCTCTGATTTCGTGACAACCTCATATCAAAGCCCTTATTCATTCCTGATATGAATTATACACACCTCCCGGATTAGCGCAAGAACCTTAATCATTCCTCGTATGAATTAACCATCTATTGTGATGCCCTCCTGAATCGCCCTGCGCGCCCTTGCATTGCCTTGCCCTTGTGTTGGCCTGTCTTTGCTCATGAAGTTGCTGTAATGCGCTCCTGTGAAGCCTACTGTTGAGTTCGGTTGAATGCCCATCCCCTTACTGCTAAGCCGGGGCGAAGCCCCTTCTTTGAGGCCTCTACACTGAAACCGTCCCGTGAAGGTGAAAGCCTTTGGCGCTGAAGTCTATCTCGTCCATGCCTACCTGTTCAGCTGTACGCCTTGAGCGTCAAATGCTCGTGGCCCTGCCAGCCATGGGGCCCGCCGCTTGCGGTGGGAAGTATCAAATCTTTGTCAGTGTCTTTGGCACTTCTCCGAACCGGCGGCAAGCTTGCTTGCCTGCAAGGTCGGGCATTTTCGGGGCGAAGCCCCTATCTGATATCTTTAAACTGATATCTTTAAGACTGATATAATCTGGTGCCACTTATTTGGTAGTGAACCTGACACCTATGTGGGGGTGAAGGTGACAGATATCTATGTTGAGGGGCTAGATAAGTGGCACTGTGTGGATATAGTTATCCACAGGCCATGGGGCTAGATTTGAGCAGCACCAAAGATGCAGAAAGCCCCAGCATAGGCCGGGGCTTTGGTGCTCTCTACGTGCAGCTGATGGGCCTTATCAAGGGGTCCATTGCTCAAGCTTGGGGAATGAGTTCATAGCAGAGTGCATGGCGTGGAAGTCAAGGCCGTTGTTGATCAGGTCACGCTGGAAGCTTGCACGGGCCTTGTTGTAAGCCTCCTGCTTGCTCAGTGGGTTGAGGGCCTCTATGGCTGCCTCGGTGGCCCCAGCCTTTGCCGCCTTGCGTTGCACACCCTCTACGGCCTTAGCCTTGGCCTGTGCAATCAGCTTGTCGGCCAGTGTGTCGCGCTGATGCTCCATGGTCGGCTGGCGGGTCTTGACGCGAACCTCTTTAGTCTTGGCGTAGTGCCCAGCTCTGGACTTGGCAAGGGCGGCCCTATCTTTCTCGGTGCCACCCATCAGCATGACGATGAACTCATCGCTCACCTTCTTGATGGCTGTACCGGCCCTGACGGTGCCGTGGGCTGTCTTGAACGTAGTCCGGGTGGTCTCCATCATCCCAGAGCGACGAATGCGTGAGAGGCACCGGGTAAAGCGCCTGTGTGGCTCATCTGTGATTGGGTCGAGCAATCCAGCCATCTTGGCGAGCTCGTAAGTGGATCGGTGAACAAAACCCAGCTTGGAGTTAGGGACACCAACGAGCAGACTGGTAAGGTCCATGCAGTGCAGGATAGCAGAGATAACCAGCACTTCAGCCTCTCTTGCCTCAGAGCGATTGGAGCGCTTCCCGGCTGTCACTTTCTTGTCGCTGACGTCGAGCTCTGCCAGTGGCCGCAGGATGGACCGGTCGTAATAGTACGCCTGAAGGTTCTCAAGGCACTTGGTGATCACTGCCGGGAGCTTGCCCCGGCGATTGGGGGTGTAGTCCAGCTCAAGGCGGGGATTCTTTGGATCGTGATCGCAGCGGTTACCAGACGGGGACAGCTGGACCACCTCGGCAATTTCGAGGGTGTCAATATTACTAGCCAATTTTCAAGCCTCCGGTGAGAGATTGTGCCCAGTTTTTGGACCGGGCAAGAGTAACCACTTATCATTGATTGGGCAAGCAATTTTGCCCTGTTATACCTTTTTCCCCTTCTGCTTTTGGGTGGCCTCGTGATCCTCTGTTGTGAGAGATAACGAAGATGTAGAGAAGCCATCTCCTATCTTATGGGTGACGCTTTCGACAAGCCATAAACCGTTAGCCGTCTGGCGATGGCCGATCACCTTCACCATACCCGGCGACACAATGGCGGGTGACAGGGGGCGCTCAAGCTGCATCGTCGCCTTTCCCCGGCCAAGTGAGCTAAGGGTTGCCGCAGCCGCCTGTGTTGCCTCCTCCAGATTGCGGTACTGTTTCTTGAGGGTGGTCGGCGGTGCCTTGTCATCTTCCCCCTTGACTGTAACAGTAACGTGGCGCTGAAGGTCTGCATCAAAGTACGTCACCGTCACCGATCCGAATGTGCCTCGCTCCTGAATGGTTACCCTGCCTGAGCTTTCGCTGGGGTCGGAAATGTCAACCACCGGCAACGGCTTGCCATCCGCAGTCTCTCCAGAACCCTTTGGCGTGATCATCAAAAAGTTGTTCGCCACCTTCATCATGAAATCGTGCTTTTTACACAGCCGGGTTAGCAAGTTCATGTCTGATTCTGCTTTTTGAACCACATGCCCAAGCGAAACATCGCGGCACCGGGGGTGGATCTTGGCGGTGTACTTGTTCTGGCTGGCGATGGTCGTGGCTAGCTTTTGGAACGTGAGCGGCTTTTCCCAAGTCCGTGTCTTCTGGCTCTTGAGTGACGCCCCTCCCTCCCCCAGCATGTCGGCAGCCTTACCACTGATTTCAAGGTCTCCGTTATCAAGCCCCTCTGAAATCTCGTCCACGACATAGGTTCCCTTGTCAAACATCCTCCCTTCAATACCTATCCATATCCTCAGCTCTGCGCCGGTCTTCTGGAACTTGATTTTGTCGTCGCGGTTGTCAAGAGAGAGGGCGAACGTGTCGGCACTATCCCCGGCTGAATCTGTCAGGGTTAGACTGATAAAGCGATCAGCAATCGCCGCCGTGATGTCGGCCCCCTCGGCTGTTATTTTAAAAGTTGCTCTCTTCACATCAGCTCCATAGCGTCACATAGTCAACTTCAGTAACAGGCTCAGGGGGCAGGGTTATCTCAATACCCGTTGGCAACTTTGCCTTGAGTCTGGAAAGCCCACGGTTTGCATTGAGCACCATCTGCAATGGCTTATGTGACCCATAGTGGCGATAGACGATCTCATCCAAAAGCTCACCCACTTTTGTGGTGTAGATATAGGATATGCCCTTGCTCATAAGGCGGCATCCTCCCCATAAGACCTAATGGAAATGGTGGCATCGTAAAGTAGTGCGGTGCCGTCCCTCAAGAATGAGCTCTCGTCGATATCCAACCCAGTGATCACCCATAAGCCAAGGTTTGATCCAGCCGCTATTGTGGTTACGCCGCCGATTGGGCGAGAGTGCCCAGCCATAAGTTGCAGCGGCTTCCCCTTGCCTGCCACTTTCTGGATGAATGGCAGGAAATCCAAATCCTTCCCAGTCTCGGCGATGATGGTGATCTTGAAGGTTTTGGACACCGAACCGGGACCCTGATATTGCTGTGCCGGGTCGCGCATGTATCGGTTGCGCTCCTCCCATCGCCAGCTCATTGACGTGGCAAGAGACTCATACTCTTGCGTCCCCATGCCAAACCGGATATCCCCAAGGGCCATCATCGTCGTGTTGCCAGTGGAATAGAGGGCCTGATTAAGGCCCTTGTATAAACTTCCAATTGAGTTATCAAGTGTCACGGTATGCCCCTCTGGCCTCTCTCGCCGCCTCTCGGTCGCGCTGGTCAAGCGCAATCTTAATTTGACGGGCAATCTCGTTAGCATCCCCGCCGCTGGCGTTAATTGTAATGGTTACCGGGGCGGGAGTCACGTTCACTGTCTGGTGCTTGGTCTGGGTGACTTGGCTCCCCTTTGCCAGCGGCTTGCCGTCAACCTTTGGTGATGTGTCCCCGGCCTTCGGGGCGTCCTTAACCTGTTCGACCACCTCCGGGTCAAGCATGCCAAACCCGCCAGTCGCCCACGAGCCAAGAGCTGAAAGCTTGTCCCCAATCTTGTTGAAGACCCCCATAAAGGAGTCCCAGATACCACCAAACAGACCAGTGAAATAATCCCCTACCGCATCCCATGCGCCCTTGATCATTTCCAGCGGATTGAACCCGACAAACTCAGTCACCTTGGCCCATAGGTTGTCGAATATCTCCGGCAGGCGCTCCCAGTTCTCATACAGCCACACGCCAGCAGCCACCAGAGCGACGACAGCCATCACCACGGCACCGATGGGGTTAGCGGTAAGGGCTGCATTCCAAAGCCATTGGGCAGCCGTCAAGGCGACCATGATCCCACGCATCGCCACACATGCCACATTCCACGCCAAGATGGCCGTTTTGCTGATGGCGAACCACGCAAGCATCGCGGCGCCCCGCAAAAGGAACATCGACACAGCCCACGTTTTCATGGCGATTGCCTTTATGGTACTCCACACCATGGTTCTAAACAGGAACATAGCCAGTCGGCATTTAGCCATGATCAACCAGAGCGAGCCAAGCACCACGATCAGGGTCCCAGTAACCGACAACAGACCGCCAATAGCCGCCGCCACAAGTGCCAGTGCCCGTGCCAGTTTGGGGTTTTTCTGCATCCAGTTATTCGCAGCGTCAACCGCCACCATGGCGAGCCGGACAATGCCGCGCATCATGTTATCCAGCAGGCCGCCAAACTCAATCTGGGCATCTTCAAGTGAAGATTTGAAGTTTTCTACATCCCCCCACAGGTTGTTTAGGCGGTTCCTCGCTGATCGATCAGCGGCGCCTTGGCTGTTCTGTAGTCGCTTTGTCTTCTCTGCGATAGTGTCGCCAGCCTTATCAAGCAGCGTTGCAATCGCCGCCGCTGGCTCCTCACCAAACATCCGCTTTAGCAGCGCCAGCTTGTCGCCAGAGCCCATACCTTTCATCTTGCGCTGGAGCTCCTCAAGAACATCAGGCATGGCCCTCACATTGCCGTTGGCGTCCTTGGTTGAAACCTTCAGCTTGTCAAAGGCTTTCTGGGCATCTCTGGTAGGGCCAGCCAAGCGCAACATCGCACCCTTTAGCGCAGTACCAGCCATGGAACCTTGTATACCAACGTCACCCAAAAGGCCGGTCATGGCGCCGATTGACTCAAGGCTCTGTCCTGTCTGCTTGGCGATGGGGGCAACGTACTTCATGGACTCGCCCAGCATTTGCAGATTAACGTTATGGCCGGATGTGGTAGCGGTAAGCACATCACCAACACGCCCCATTTGGTCAGCGCCAAGCCCAAAGCCAGACAAGATATTGGAACTTATATCCGCAGTCTCTGCCAGACCGGTTTCGGTGGCAGCAGCCAGATCAAGGACGCCCTTGAGCGATTGCTGGATCTGCTCAACCTTAAAGCCAGCCGCCGCCAGATATCCCTGTGCCTGACCAGCCTCGGCAGCGCCAAAGCTCGACACCTTGGCCTCTGCTCGGGCGGATGCAGTAAGGGCGGCCTTTTCAGCGCTACTGAAATCACCCAGAGCCTGAACGGCAGACATCTGTTTCTGAAAGCCGTAGTTTGGGGCCCCAGCAGCGACGATACCGCCAGTGAGCGCAGCACCTGCAAGAGCCATCTTACTACCAGCAGCCATGGCCTTATGGGACTGCTCCTCGGCCTTCGTGTACCGCTCTTTGGCCTTGGTCAGGTTGTCCTGTTTCTTGGTGGCTGCATCCAGCGCCCGCTGTTGCTTGCGCAGTTCGTTTGTGCTGGTTGCCTGAGCCTGATAGTTGATCCGGGTTGCGTTGGTAAGGTCGTTGGTATCAACCCCGGCCCGCTTCAGTCCAGACTCCAGCTTGTGCAGGGCATCCTTATGTGCAGCCGTGGAAGCCTTGGCCCTGTCATGCTCTTTGGTGGCACGGTTGATCGCCGTTTGCATGGCGCGTGTTGGCTTCTCTGCCAGTGCCATCTTGACCTTTAGCTCACCAACCTTATCGCCCAGCTCCTTGGTTGTGGCGTTATGCTTTGACATCTCGCCGCGCATCTTCTCAAGGCTCTTGATGTCACCGGCTTGTTTGTTGAATGCGGCCAGCTTCTTTTGAGTGGTGGTTACATCCTCACCCATCACCTTTAGCGACTTGGTGGCGTTAGTGGCCGGGGTGGTGATCTTGTCCACCATATCCATGATGAATGTTAGGCGCTTATTCTCTTTCATACGCTCCCCATTAACGAAAAGGGCCAGACCAAAACGGCCTAGCCCTGTGATGCTTCGTGGCGCTTGATGGCTATCTTGTGCCACATGTCCAGCTCTTCCAAACTCATGGCTTCTGTATCACTGGGGGACCACCCTGTAAACACCATGAAAATATCGGCCTCGGTCTCTGCAACGTTGGCCGGGAGGCTGGTTATTCGACGAAAAAACCGACCAGCTCGCTCTGGATTGCCAGCAGGGTTTTTGGGTCCATCACGTCAATGTCGTTAGCCGTGATTTCAGGGCACAGGCGGGGGATCAGGGTTCGATGAGCTGCATACTCCATGCGGAGCACGTCAACAGTGCTGAAGCCACGCAGATCGCCGCCCTTTGGCTCTCGCAGGTGAATCTCGGTGATCTCTTTGTCGCCACGTTTGATAGGGGTCGGGAGGGTGATTGCCTTCATGCTTGAAACTCCGATTTAGTGAAAGTGGGGGCTGACTATGCCAACCCCCAGATAATACCACTGGGTCTACTATTGACCAAGGGCAGCGCGAATCTCGCTGTTGCGATCAACACCGTTGAAGCGGCAGATGTTTGACATCTTGTCGATGTAAATCAGCTCGCGCCCATCGATCTCCAGCTCGAAATGCTCGATAGCGACCATTGATTTGGTCTCCAGCTCGCCTTCAGGCTTAAATTCACCAAGGTCCAAATCCTTCCAGAACCCGGAGAAACGGACGGTAAGCGGCAGGATGGCGCCATCTTGATCCAGAGCGCCGCGCAGTACCAGCACCTCATCACGAGCGGCGTTGGAGCCAACGAGACCGATCACACGAGGGTGGAATGCCTCCATTGACACCTCGCTTTCCATCTTCTCCAGTCGGCCCAGCGAGCGCTCAATTGCACCAGCAGTACCAGAGGTGGCCTTTTCCACCATCTTCATGACGAACTTCGGCATGGTCATCTTGTTGATGATACCCGCGAAAGACTCGTCTACCAGAAACACATTCATGTCAACAAGGACACTAGGCAACTTTGCCATCTTCATTACCCCTTAAATTGATGGCCCCCAACCCTTGCCGGGGGCCTGATTCATTACGCAAAAATCGCCTCGTTGTAAGAGCGATTGATGGACTGGCGGAAGGTGCAACGCTCGGCAACATCGTAATAACCAAGGTCGTAATCCCAGATCACTTGGCCTGTGCCGATCATGGACTGGTTCAGCTCGCCATCTACCCAGCACTCACCACCACTGATAACCTCTCGCAGGTACAGGCGGCGCAGCAGGGCGTTAACGCGAGTCTTGACCGACTCCACATAATTCGCCGTAACGTTCCGGTCCACAAGGTCTTGATGGGCCTCTTGAATGCTCATGCCGACGATATACCGGATCCGCTGGTGCGGGAGCATCATGGACTTTGGACCAGTCAGGCGGTTGCCGTACAAGTAGAACCCGCCCTTTTGCTGGACGATGCACGTCACATTCTTGCTATTCAGTATGTTGGCCGTTGAAGTGGTTGAACCAATCTGGTGATCGACAGGCTGTTTCATGCCAGACAGACCCAGAATTTTACGGGAACTTGGGGAATTCCAATAACCCTCCGTGTTATCAACCCGCAGGATGTGACCAACTACGGTCGCCGTGGGGTCTCGATAAATCGGGGCGCCCTGAGCGTCTTTACCGAAAAAGCAGGTGCCATATATGAAATAGACACCATCCATATTATCGGCAGCAGCCTGAGCGGCGGCGGGACCACCTTCCAGCATGGACACAACCGGGATGGCGTGAAGCTTGTCGGCGATCACGGTCAGGGCCGGGACGTGAGTTGTCAGATCCTGCTCACCAACTGCCAACATAAGCAGAGTGGGGCGCACACCAACGGCGGACTCGGCAGCCAACAGGGCTTGCAGGCCGGTATAGTTGCCTTCGTCATCAACACCACCGACAACGGGATCATTGGAGGCGTCAGGATCTTCAGTCTTGGACACGCGAACAACGACACACAGCGCACCGGCTTGGCGGTAGATGTCTTGCAGGGCTTCATAGAGCGGACCAGTACCAGCCTTGGCAAGCATCTTGTCACTGTTTACCAGCACAGGCTTGTTAAGAGGAAAAGCGTCCTTGTCGGCATCGTCACTGATCGCCACCATGCCCACTACAGAGGCCGCCATGACTTCTATTGGGCGCTCCATGTCTTCAAGCCAGAAGTGCTCAACCCCGTGAAGGAAGTCAGCAGAACGGGCGATGCCGGAGCGGACGGCTACGGCGGTTGTGGTTTTCTTCATTATAACCCCTACTTGTTAATTTCAGCTTCGAGCGCATCAAGGGCGCCCTGTAAATCCTGCTCAGCCACCGCCTTTATCACTTCAGCGGCAGCGGCAGCCCTTTCAGTGGCACGGGCCACAGATTCAGAACGATATGCGTCCCGCTCTGCCTTGTGGTACTCACCAAGGGCGCGCAGTTCGTCGAGCTGATTGTAAGTCATCTCAAGTGGTACGGCACAACCACCAAGGGCCAGCGCAACAGCGCAGATCAACACTTGTTTTTTCATGACAACCCCCAATAAACCGGCCCACTATGGACCGGCAGATAATACAACAAACTGATTTCAGTTACACGCGAGCCGGAAGATCAGGCCCCTTGGCTCTGGTCAAAAGTATGGTGTACATCTCCAAACTCTCAAGCTCCGCCAGCTCCTCCTCGGTTGCCATTCCGAACTTGCGCATGCGCTCAAGGGGGGCGATCAGTGCCTCAACCCTTGCCAACTCAGCTGCGCGGCGGGATGGAAACGTCAGCATGGCCTCCTCCTCTTTTGATGGCCCTGCATATGGAGCAACTGGCCCATACTCGCCTGACTTTGCCCTTTCGAACAGCTCTCGACCATGCTCCTCTGGATCATCAGGTCTCGCCGCGAAAGGCACAGCCTGATCAGGGAGGGTGCTAAATGTCACCATAAGACTGATGATGGTTTGCTCTTCGTTTGCCCAAGCAGGGGCCGAAGCCCCCAGAATGGTAATAATTGGTTTCATCGTCATTTATTCCTTTCGTTACATTATCCGCATAAATAAAGTAGTGCGGTCGTCCCACTTGTCATCATTGTTGGCAGCTGAAAAAGCCCCCATTGCCATCCACGTCCCCGGAAGAGTTATACCACGGTTCTCGCTATATTCCGCGACACCTGCCGGATGGATATTAGCCCCAGCAACATGAGATCCCGGAGTGACGGCGTTAATGCCTGACTGGGGTTGGACGTTGCCAAGGATGTGCGACCCAATCTGATAGGCGGCGGTGATCAGTGGGTGAAAGTTAGTCCTACACCAAGTTGCAATTGTTGAATCGCCCCCCCATACAGGCCCAGTCACCATACCATTAGCCAAGAGCAGGGCGGCACCACTACCAGCACTCAACACGCCGGGAACCGTCAGGCTACCAACGCTACTGAAAGTTGCAACCACACCAGCAACAGACCCCGAACCATTGGTCTGAATAAGTCGCAAGGTGCCATCGGATGGCTCTGCATACATCGCATAAGCAGACTTTCCGGGGCTGTGAAGCTCCACCATTGGATACTCGCAAGTGGACCTCAGTATACTGTTCGAATTCACGAGACCATCAGCATGAACGGTTCCAGCAAAGCCCGCATTCCTGTAGAACGTCAGTGCGCTTTGGTGAAAGTTCGCATAAGTTACAAGCTCTGCGCCCGCTCCATCCGATTTAGAGAATCGCAGATTTCCGCCACCCGCATCAGTATACATCATGTTGGCAAACTTGCCCGGAATTAGCATCTCCATCATCGCCACGTTGGAGTTGCTAACGAGATTCTTACCTGACGTAATCCCACTGGTGGTTTCAATATGCCCATTCAGCTTGCCGCCCGTAATTGGGAAGGCCCCAACATCGCCAGCGGTAGGTTTGAACCCTTGATGGTAAACCCTAGAGTCCCCATTACCAACGTAAATTTCGCCAGCCTGAAACTTGGTAATCTTGTGGGTCGCAGATCCCCAATCCGTCACCCCGGTGTGAACATAAACGCCGTCATTGCCGTCACCAGCTATGTGTACACTCTCTTGGCCTGAGCTGGTGTTAGCTGCAATCTCTGCACCACACTCACCAGCAGCAATCAAGGTGCGGCCCCGGTTGCGGGTATCGGTGCCGCCAACAATGGTGTGGCGGATGTTGTTTTCGTCAAGCTCGGTTCTGATTGGACCCTCAAGCAATTCAGAGTTAATGAGGCCGCCCTCACTAACCAACACCCCACTGGCGGCATTCACAAGCGGGGCGTTAAGCCTGACGTTTGATGTGTTGTAACCAGCAGTACCAGAAAGGGTGCCACGGTAGCCTAGGTAAAGCGCGCCCGCAACACCTTCAGAATTCAGTCCGCCAGAAAGAACCACGTTACCATTTCCGAAGTCACGCATGAACACGGAATTATTTGCACCAATAATGGCGGAGCTATTCATCTCCAGCTTGGCAGCGGCTGACCCCATCGAGAGGGGGCCTAACATCGTATCACCAGTCTTTGAAACTGCACCAACGTCAGCAGCAGTCAGGTTAATGTCAGAGCTCAGAGCCTTCCCGTTAACGGCTCTGGTGGTCGGAACGTAGTTGCTATGCGAGTGGTTGCTAGGGGCGGCCCCAACATCATCAGGAGTCAGCGTGATGTCAGCATCCAGCGCCTTGTTGTTTACCTTCCGGGTCTTCGGCACATAGCCAGACAGATCAACAGCGGGTGGCGGGTTTGCCGTGTTGTACATCATTACCCAGTCTTGCCAAACCCCGTTTACACAACGGCGGGTGTGGGTGCGATCAACCGTGTAGTCATAAAAGACTTGATGGATGGCGTTACCACCCCAGCGGACAACTTGCATGGTGCAACCAGAGGGGCCTGTGCCCTTTGGGGTTTCCGTGGTGGCGTTGTTGATGCCATACCAACCAGTCAGCTGGGCATCGTTACAGGAGGCTGCCCCAAGTGACGGGGCGTTAGTGCCAAGGCCGAAGCCAGAAGGGGCGGCGTTAACGTCGTTCGCATTCAGGATGATGTCAACATTCAGGCCCTTGCCGTTCACACGACGCTGCACGGGAACCCAATCACCCAGCACCAGATTAGCGCCGGTACTTTCCACGGTAACCGACTCGGGTGGAATATCGCTCATCACGAAATCCATACCGATCAGGAGAGTGGTGCCGCCAGTGTGAGATATGATCGTTTCGGTATTGCGGTAGGTTGAAAACAGGGTGCCATCGGCCAGATAGAAGCCAATGCCCTTTACCTCCATGCTAGGGAAGGTATCAGGCAGCAGGGCCGACACGTTCACCTGAAAATCGCTGATCACCTTACCATCAGCAATATCAACCTTTACCGCACCGGGGAGACTGGTATCAGTTGCGGCGCCAGTGCCACCGGTAGCAGTAAGACCAACCTTGGTGATCTTCACCGGAACGCCAAGGGTGGCCGCCTGACTGGCAGCGGCGAACCCCAAATTGGTAATGATTGGCCGCATCAGGGGGGCGGCTGCTTTTGTTTCGCTCATCGGGTGTCCATTATCAGTCGTTGGGTTTTGACTATTCGCAATGCGGCTATAGCCCCGTATCTGGTTCCCAGCATACCCTGAACCGAAAGGGTAAATGGCCGGGATGCTGGCTTTGCGCTATCTATCACTGCGCGGATATCGTCGGTAAAACTCGGGTCTATCTGCCCATCCTCGCCTTGTGGCGATACGTGGGCGGTGATCCTGAATGTTCCCGGCTCCATCTTCAGTTCTGGCTTTTCGAACCACTCCAGAATCTCGCATCTAACATCGAGAGATTTTAACGCATTCTCGACGGCGGGGCGAGTACCGCGAATGCGGTGCAAATCCATGGAGCCAGCCACAACTTGCCGCTTTTGCAGCTCAGGCCATGACTCAGACCAAACGCTAACCTTGACGGCCCACGCCAGATAAGGGAGTGCTACCAGCGGGCACTTGTAAGGGTCCCACAGGGTCGAGATTGGGATCTGCACCGACTCAATGTGAGATAGCGCAATGTCCAACTCCTTTTCCAGATCGCTGGACTGGAAAGGCAATAGAGGGGCTTTCGCCCACTCCGGTAATTGTTCGCTCACTCGTCAGCCTCCTGCCATCCACCAAACGTCACGCTAGCACCAGTGCAGAACGGGGCGGCGCTTGCTGGGCATACAACATCAGTCCAGTTGCTTACCCTGACCTCCTCAACCCCCGGAACCATCATGACAGCATGCAGAGCCGAAAGGGTAATCTTGCCCTTTAGTCGGTGCTGCAACTTCACATATGAATCGAGAGACGCCTTTGACTTTGCGGTAACGCCTGCCGGGTCGCTGTTCTTGATCTGGAATATCTCAGCATCAACAGAATACTCAACAACGTCAGCCGGGACGGCTTCCACCTGATCGGTTAGCGGGCGTCTGGTCCACAGGTAACCCTCAACAAGGCGGCACTGTTCAGCGGTGACGATGCCTGACCCCTCGCGCCCCAAAAGATACATCTTGATCTTCACCGGGGCTGGAGATATGCAAAGCGCCTCCTTGATGTTCGGGTGCGCTGACATCGCATGAAACTCATATGCGTCCTTTGGCCCCGCCGTAGACAAACCTCCCGGAGAGTTGTGAAGGCGGTAGCGGTAGTCCTCGTCGTTCTCGCCATCTAAACGCACCACTGGCAAACCGTCTGCCTGCCGGTAGTATGTGACCCCGATATTATCCAGATCACTCCCAAAAGCAGAGGCAAGCATCACGGCGCGGCATTGCTCATCAGCATCCTGACGCAGCAGCGTTTCACGATAAGACCCAGCCAGCATGGCCCGAAAAGCCGGGTCTGATGGCGTCATCTGATCGAGGTTGCCTATCTTGCTCATTTCCGCCTGAATCTCTTCATGCGTCATCTGCTTTACTGCGCTCAGTGGGGGCAGCAACCCCAGATCAATTCCCGCCAATTCTAATCCCCTCCAAAGTCACAGATTCCTGATTAGGCACATACGAGCCAGCGATCACCATTTCAACCCAGTTATCACCGACCGCACTAATTCCAACTTGGGTCATTTGGAAGTCAGGCAGCCCGTTGTCTTGGTCCTTGAGGGCCTCGCTGACAGCCATAAAGGCATTCATTGCAAAGGATGGCCCCATGTTCCTATCAAGCATCTCGATTACGTCTGACCCGTAGCCACGGCGGCCAACGAGCGCCCCACGGGGGAAGGATAGGCAATCTCCGATCCGCTGACGCAGTGAGTCTAGGCCGTCAATATTTCCACCTGTAATACGGCTCATCACCCTAATGGTGTTGCTTTCGCTCATCACGTCACCTTATAAGTTCCGGCAGAAGATCCAGCGGTCACTTTCACCTCTGCACTGGCCTTGATTTCTTGAACAATGGCACGGCCAATGGCATCCCAGAACGGCTTGCTTACCTGATGCTCACCAACCGGGACGAACCCTTTGGCCTGCAACTGGGCGACAATAAAGCCGCCCAAACGATCCCCATCCAGTGCCATACTATTTCCCCGCCGTTACCGTGCTTGAGCAATCGCTGTGCGGCTTGCCGCTGATCTGGCATAAGTGCGCACCAGTGACCACCCCCTTTCCGCCATTCAGCTTAATGTTGCTGGCATCTGCGATTATATCACCGGTTGCCTTAACTCTCACGTTACCAGCCACAGTGACGCTCAATTCATGCTTTGCCATGTCATAGACAACCCTTGTCCCGTCAGGCCACTGGATCACGGTCTCGTCGGGGCTGGTTGATGGTGCTGGCATAGAGCTGTGATATGACCCCAGAAGGACCTCACCATTTGCCAAATCACCATCGCTGATTATGGTACACCCCTCCCCCACTTGAGGCGGTGACCACATCGTGACATTTCCTGATCTGGTAGGCTTCCACTCCAGCCAATCAGACACCGACTCATCACCAAACCTGACGCGAACCCGATGCTTTCCGCAATCAACGGCCTCAATGGTCCCTCTAACCACCATCTGGTCTAACCGGCGCTCCAGCTCTTCAAGTCGCTCCATTACCCCCATTTGGGAAATCCTCCAGCTTGTGCAGCTCATCATGACAACCAGCCAAATAGAACCCTTCAGCGGCGTTGACGTCTAAATCTTCAGGCTTCCACTCAGTGCCAAGGTGAACCTCTTGCTCCCACGTTACAATCCAACACTCAAGGCCCGGCTGGTCATTCTCGAAGACACCCGGCACGGCGGTAATGTTGGATGGTCTGCCAACTGCATCATCAAGCCCCCAGCGCTGACCGTCAATGGCAGCAGCAACCACGGCGGCCATGTTCCTGACCTCCAGCTCTGCCCTTGGCGTCTTGGATGAAAGCAGGCAGTAGGCGTTAAATATGCAGTTCATAGCAACTCGGCCCCCTGTCACCCGGCTGCCAGATGCCATTTCATCCATGCCAACCAGAACGGCGGGAGTGGCGATCTTGTCGTCCGGCTTATCCCGGTACGCATCAACGGTAACCAGCAGGGGTATATTTTTGCGTAAACTACCCTCCATGTTGTCGTGCAACTCTGTGAATGTAGTGATCATTTTGACCTCTTGATATTCCGTAACTCATGATCGAATCGAGCAACAAAGCGATCATAGGCTTGCTTCTCGAATGTCATGGTAACAGCATTCGCTGAAATACCTAAGTCATGCGAAATTCGCAGCAGGGGGAACTTGTGACGCAGTGGGCCGGGTGGCGTACCTGACCTCTCATTCAGCCCCGGCAACTTTAGCCCAAGGTCCTTTGCTCGCTTCTTGCGGATCCAGCCGCCCATACCAGACTTAAAAGGCGACTCATAGAAACCACCCTTCACCACCCCACCCTTGTGGACAAGACCTGCCCTGTTCTGTGACACAGGGCCAGCCACATCATAAGGCATGCGGTTGAGGCCGACAAACAAGACCCATTGCGGCGTCTCACCATTCGAACGCTTGAACGTCACACGGGTTTTCAGTTTGCCTTTGGGGATGCCAAGCTGGTCGGATATGGTCGTTGCGATAGCCCCTCTCAGATACTGCATGGTGCGGCGGGCCGCTCTATCTGAGGCGGTTTTGATGTCTTTTGGGGAGGCTGCCATCTCAGAAATGACAGCCTGTAAGGATTGGGAGAAGTCAGCGCCAGCCATGCGGATCAACCTCTGGGTTTGTTGTTGCTTGCCAAGGGGCAAGATAGAGAAGCGTTGCACCCTCATCTAAGTGGTCCCATTCAGCGGCAAAATACTTCACGCCACCAACTGTGATTTCCCACTCCTGACAAACCCCTATCACGTCCTCTGTTAGAACGCGCAGGCGCTTACCGGACGCCTTGAAATCCCTGCCGCCTGACCCCTTCCCGACTTTCCGAATCTCTCCGGTTTCCTCGTTATTGGACCAAACAGCAGGGATAACAAACACGCCCCCCTCTCCGGTGTTGATACTCGCCGGGGAGTGTCTACCAACCCGCCGAATAACTCGACGGGTCGCAGCCAGAAAGGGGTTGTGCATTACTTGGCCTTGGCGGCTTTGGCAGCTACCGGCTCACCATCTGCAACCGGCTCACCATCAGCAGAAGCAACAACCGGGGCCACTGCTTTCAGCTTCAGCTGGCGAACGGCCAACGGACTGGTACAGACGTTAATCGGGTTGCTTTGGCCCTCAAGATCAACACCCTTGTTGAAGTCCTTCATTTCAGCAGCGGCATACAGCGGCAGGCCAACGGTATTCACGGTCTCGGCGTAGTCAGCCGGGGCAAACCGGGTAACGAACAGGCCGGGATTACCGATTGGAATCAGGCGGGCCTCACCTTCTGGGATCATCAGGTCACCGTTCGGATAGGTTTCGGTATGCTCAACCCAGAAAACGCCATTCCAGTCGATACCCTTGATGCGGACCTCTTCACGGAATGCCTTGCCTGAATCTTGGCGCTCGTAAGCCTTGGCGAAACCGGCATCTTCCAGCAGGCCATCCATGAAGGAAGCGGAGCACAGGGCGACGTATTCCTCAGTGGCTACACCGGCTTGGTGCTTTTTGGAGTTGCGGACGGCGGCGCTGATCTGGTTGCGAGCACCCTTTGGCAGATTGAAATCCAGCTCATCAATCGCGTCAGCAGCATTCAGGCCGAACAGGGTGTATAGATTAACGATGGTGTCACCGGAGGCGTCTTTCACAACACCAGACAGGGCGCCCATGCGGTGCATTTCCAGCGTCAGCTCCAGAGATTGGGCCATGCGGGTTGTTTCTTCGTTTACCACCTCATCCCAACGCTCTCCACTGTTACCGTTGTCGTACTCTGCACCGAACTTACGGACGTCGGTCAGGGCATCAGCCATTATTTCACCGGAAATCGGCAGGTGAACAGCTCGCAGGGTTTTGATATCGCGGGCGGTCTTTTCGAGCTTGTCGCCCTTTTCGCCACGTGTCTTTTGAGCGACCAGCATCAGCTTTCCGTCTTTGAATTCAAAGTCAGCGGTCTGAGTCTGGATTCCCTTTTCTTCAAAGATGCCCAGTTGAGCCAGCACGCGCTTGGCGGTCTTGGCCTTGTTGATAGATAGGGTCAGGTGTTGCAGGGTAAATTTGCCCGCTTCCGCAGCTGCATTAACACTCATTTGTTACTCTCCAAATGGATGGAAGCCCCGCCATGGGGCTCCTTTTGTGGTTACACCCGATTACTTGCGGGCTTTGTAAATGTCGCCATAGTCAATGCCAGCTGCACTCTTGACGGGTGTCTCAGGGTCAACCCCGTCAGACTGCGCCATTTGTGCTTGGGCCTCTTGAATTGCAATGGCTACCATCTGCGCGGGATTATCCGACTTTGCCAGCACAGAAGCAAGCGACCCGGACAAACCAGCAGCTGCCAGAACGTCATTGAGGCTGGATGCCATTGATGCCTTTGCTTTAACCTGATCCATAGTCATCCCCGGCTTCAGGAACTCGGATACAGAAGCAGAGATACCAGCACCAGCACACAAGGCGACCACCTCGGCGGCATTATCCAGCGCCATGGCAACGGCCAGTTGCTCCGGCTTGAAGTGATCAGCAAAGGCGGCCTGAACCTCTTCTGACTGCTCAGCCATGAAAGGAGCAACCATTTCAGCGGTCATGCACACAGCTTTACGTTCACCACCCAGAGCCTCGACCAGACCCGGCATGGCCTCGGAGACAGCGGCAACCGCATCATCCATGCTCATTCCTGCACTCATGTTCAGGGATACATCTTGTGCCAGAGTGGCACCGGTCTTGATAGTCATACCAGTTCGTCCTTTCGTCATTTCTTTAATCAGCCCCTCAAGGGAGCCAAGTTTATCTGCCATGCCAGCGTTTACAGCCTTCTGGCCCATTAAGCACCAACCTTGCCCGAACGACTCCATTACAGCCTCGGGAGTAATGCCGCGATACTTTGCCACCCGATCAATGAAAACATCGCTCATTTCGTCGAGGGCTTGTTGGTACATTTCCCGACCTTTCTCTGTGCGTGGATCGAGTCGCTTATTCGGCGACTGGCTCGAAACCAACTCCAGCGTTTCAAGGCTTTCATCTTTCTCCTTGCGGAATCTGAAGGACTGGACAGTACCAATTGAGCCGACAAATGCCAAGGCATCCATCACCACTTCATCACATGCAGCTGTGAGCCAGTAGCCAGCAGATGCGCCATTGCCAGAGACATACGCCTTGATGGGCTTTCGGCCACGAGCATTGTAGATCATCTCTGACAGCTCATGAATCCCGTTCGCCTCACCACCCGGAGTATCCATCACAAGGATGATACCACGGCAAGATGAATCCTCCACGGCAGCCGTGATACGGGTCGCCAGCGTCTGGGTTGATGTGCCGCCACAGATCTGCTCAAACATCCCAGCATAGCGGCTAATCACGCCGGTCACCGGGATAATGGCGATGCCATCTCGCATTTCAATCCCAGCCTGATTGATCTGACCCCGCTTTGCAGATACTGCCAATGGTGCAGGGATTAGGCTTGCCATCTCCTTGAGGTCTATTCCGTCGAGGTCACGAGCGGCAATCGTGCCCATCACCTCCATGATCCCCGGTGATATGGCCCATTGCTGGGCCATCAGGAATCGCAACGCTATTCCAGTTTTCATTCGGCTTGCTTCTCCTTCTCGGTGTTCATCGTGTTGAAGGCTGACACCTCGCTAGGGTCGATGCCTTCCTCTTTGCAAATCTCTTTCCAGCGACGAACAGAGCGGGCGGTTGCCTTCATGTTATCGATCAGATCAGTGCCTCGCTCGGCGGCTTCACGTTCCGGGTTGCTCACCATGTTCTCGACTGCCTTTTTAGAGGCATTCTGTTCCTGCTCTGGGTGCAGGTGACGCCAAGAGTCGTGACGAATATCAAGAGCGTAATACCTCCACGGGTTCGTGGCAAATCCGGGGGCGCTGATCTTGCCAGTTAAGATGGCTGATTCTACCACCCATTGCCAAACACTTAAACAGACCTGATAGCCCATCAAGTTCGTCTGGTCAGCTGCAACCCCTCTGCGGTACTCGTTGAGGATGGCCCGGATAGTTCGATCGCTCAGTCCGTCCCAGTCTCCAGAAAGCAGGGGGTATGGGATGTCCATCGCCGCTGCCAGTTGCTGAACCTGCCACTTTGCAAACTCTGCATATCCACCGCCCTGATCACCGGGGAACAGCTCCAGCTTTTCACCAGCCATTCCGCGCAGGATTGTACCAGCTTGGACCGTCTCGGAGTCAGCGGGAGGAGGTTCAACCGATTCCCCATCCTCATCCTCAAACAGGCGCTTGCCGGTCTGGGGGTCAAACTCAAGGTCTTCATCACCAAAGCCGTCTCGATACAGGAAGCCAGTGAACCCTGAACGGGTCAATTTTCGGTTCAGCTCTGCATCAGAGTAATCAGCAAAAACCTTATCCTTGAGCAGAGCGGCGCTAGTGTCTGGCTCACCCCTGACCTGACCCGGACGGGAGGCGCTGAAGTGGTGGATGATGTCACGAATTGGCACCCTGACCAAATCAGTAAGGCTGATTGTTCCATCAACAGAGTCAGTGGGGTGGCGCCTGTGCAGCCAGATGGCAGCCTTTCGAACCCCGTTGAACTCTACACCCTGCACAATCCGGCGAGTCTCACTAAGCTTTTTGTTGAGGCCCATAGGGCAGAATTCCGACTCCAGAACTTGCAGCTGGAAAGGCAGTTGCAAGCCGAAGGTCATAGCAACCGGGATTCGGCGGATGAACACCTCTCCAGCAGTCTTGCGAGCCCGGCAGGCTTGAGCCATGATGCCGCCGAATGGTAGGTCACCCCACGGCGAAAGCTGGTACTGGTGCTGCCTCCACAGCTTGTTAAGCTCATCCCTTACCGTGTCGTCATCACAGATAGATGCCAGAACAGCTCCTTTACCCACCTCACTGGTCACCCCCTTGGAAATGGCAGAGCGCAGCATGGAAGAGTTGCGGTAGGCATGCCGTGAGCGATTGCGCAGGACTGCCCCAGATGAAGCGACAGCCTGATTAGGCCCAATCGCCCCGGCCTGCCATAAAGCCCCTCTGGGGGAGCCGGTGGCCCCCTCGTATGGCTGACTGGAGGTCAGTGGCTGGCCGTCCAATCCGATTATGTTGGAAGTGATCAACGGATCCCCCGGTCAATTTGAACCCTGAACCCAGCAAACGGTTTTGATTGCTTCTTCAGGCTCTGAATGATGTGACTCTTGGCTTTCAGCAGCTCCGTAATGGATCTGTAAGTGATAAGCCGCCCATCAATAGTAACACTCAGTTCACCAGAGGCAATGGCCCCGTTGATAGCGTCAAGGTCGTCAGTTGTGAACGCCATAAATCCCCCTCGTTAATTGGGGCCAGAAGGCCCCGGTTATGTTGTCCGTCTACGGCGGCGGCGGGGCTTAATTTCTCTAACCTCATCCTCACCATCGGTCGGCATGAAAACCTCGGCGTTACTGTCAAAGTCTGCCATGTAGGCCGGTAACTTGCTATCCCACTCAACTATCTTATCAGCCTTGAGCATGTGCAGCACCGCCCAGTTGTACGCCACCAAGTCGAAACCTTCGTTTGACGCTGAAGGTGAAATCTTGTCCCAGTGACCGGACGCATCACGCTCCTCAGACATCAACTCACTGAAAAACGACTCTGGCAACCACTCAGGGAAAGACACATGCCTAGGGCCAACGTCCAGCCTGTTCAGTGATGCGCTGGCTATGTCCTTCAGCTTGTCAGATTGTAACAGATAAACCGGCACATCCCCAGAGACCTTGACCTTGCGATCATTACGGCTGGTGTTGTCAGGGAATGTCTTGGTTACCATCGGCGAACCTTTGCGGGCTCCACCCTTCACCAGAAAGAATTTGTGATGCAGACCCATTTTCTTGAGGCGACGCCAGAATTGATACGCCTGATCTGTCACCCCATCCTCGCCGTTCGAGTCACAGCTGGTCCGGTATATCCCCATCTGACGGCCTGAGCCATCATCGATCAGGTAAGATTTATACATCACCTTTTCGATGAGCAAATCCCAGTCTTCAGCATAGACGCCGGGGTGAACCCTGACGAACCCCTTGGGGTCATCCTCCCGGCCTCGGCGGCTTCTCACTATCTCGAATCGGTCGATGATTGCAGAGCGCAATCCCTTACCAAATGCCTGAACCTGCACAACCCAGCGGCGATTTTTACCGCCCTGCACGTCGATGGATGCCAGAAGGAATCGAGCCCAGTCAGGGACAACCTTAACGCCTATATCCTCACGCCGTGCAGCCAGACCAGCCGGATCCCTATCAGCTGAACGGGGCGGGGTAAATGGCCTGCCTTGGTCAACGTTGATAGTTACCCGCAGCGCCTCAAAATCCCCTGTCTCATCGCTGACCTTTTTGGCGGTGGCATACTTGAACACCAGTTGACGCCATGTCTGGAAAGTCGCGGATGGGCCGTGCTGCCAAAAGCTTGCTATCGTGCTTTCTCTACGCTCGCCGGTCATTGCGCCATTCTGGTCAAGCTGACAACCTTCAGGAACCCAGATCCCCCGGTTGTTCACGTAGCGCTTGAATGGCTCGCCCTTGATCATCTGGTTTTCCTGAAACACAGTGCCGCAGTGCGGGCATGGTAGCTCTACCGTTTTCGATGCCTTGGCCGGGTCACGCTCTTCAGTATCCCAGAGAAGGTCAGCGAAAGTGGGTGAATGCCACTCCCCGCAGTCAGGGCACTGCCAGTAATACAAGCGGCGGTCGCCTTGGTTGTACAGGGCAAGAATCCCACCGGCAACAGGTGGCGCTTCATGCGGGGATGCCGGTACAAAAGTCGGGTCGGTGATGTCAAAGCCCGGTGAAGACTCGGCCAAGACAAGGGAGCTTGAGCCATAGGTCTGGGTACGCTTTGCAGCCTGATCGAACACCGCACCCTCGCCGTTATCCGCTGGCATCCGGTCATAATCTGTCATCAGTACGTTTTTAAATGTGGATGATGCCAGTTCAGCCGGGGAGGGATGAGCGATCTTAATCAGGGTTCCATTCCGCAGGATGATTTCTGATACGTTGTTATCCCGTGGTCGTGGTGATAGCGCCGCCCTTACTTCAGGGCTCGCCCTCAACAGGCGCTCAAGCTCGGTCTTTCTCCACTCTTGCGCCTTCTTCTGGGTCATGTGCACAAACAGGGTGTCACCGGGAGCGCGGCTGATAATGTGGGCCAGCGACCCCATGATATTGGCGGCAGTCTTGCCGGTACGGGCTGGGCCAGCAAATATGACAGATGAATACTTGCGGGCTTCCGGGCCAATGGCGCAATCCATCGGGCCTTTCATGTACGGGGTCAGCGTCAGATCGAAAGGGATCATGTTGCCGCCGCCGTTGTTCACATAGAGCACCTCTTTGGCCGACTCACTGAGGGCCATTCGTGAAGGTGGCAACAGCAGGGCGATGGTGTCTTTTAGGATGCTCTCGGCCCTTGCATATCTCGGCTCAATCACTCGTCAAACTCCATCGTTATTTCGTTATGAAGACTCACGCGCATTTCATCGGTTACCTTTTCCAGCTGTATCAGCTGATCAGCCGTGAACAGGCCTGAGCGGTCCATCTTGGTGATGCAGTCGTCGAACCATGCCGCTATCCTCTTCAGTAGGATTGCCTGCACCTCTCTGGTGTTGTCCGTCTTCACCAACTCCCCAACGTTCTCCAGATACTTCAGCTTTTCGTTGCTGCCCTTGTAGTAATCCAGCATCTCTTTAGGCGGGAGCTTGTCCGGGTCAGCTGCATTCGAGCTGCCCACCACTTGGGCAAACACTGCCTGTGACACATCGGCCAGCGAGTACAGCGGGGCGTTACCCTTCTTGCCGACTGGTGAAACTCCAGCCTCACCTATGCGCTTGCGGATAGTGTCGCGGTGAATCCCCAGCATTGCAGAGATAACCGTCAGGTTGTATTGATGCTTGTCGTTTGACATACCTCCCCCAGAATCCAACCTATGAAAAAGGGCAGGGCTGCAAAGCCCCGCCCTCCTCGGTCAACCTAAAGCCTGTCCCCGCCTATTGTAAGATAATTAAATCGCGGTGTCGCGGGCGGCCCATGTAGGTGATACGTGAATGATACACAGGGAGTTTATTCCCTGCAAGCGACCCGGTTATACCTTGCGCTTGAATGTAACGACTCGCGTAATAGTGCCGATCACCCGCTTCGTTTTATCCTTGGGAAGGAACAGCGCCGCCACACCGGCAACCACCGCACCACCCAAAGCAACAGGCCAAGTAATGCCACCGGTCGCAACCGCCACCACCAAACCCAACGTCTCCTCTGTCAACAGAGAATCAGCCACATCAATAAACTCATTCATGTTCTTTTCCTTTTATTATCCCGGCAAACATCCCACACAAAGCGGGCCACAACTACAAAAAAACCACCCAGTGCCACACAATCACCAATTGTAATTTGAACAGCAGGAAGATGAACGGCCATCAGCGGGATAGTTCCCGACCCTGACAGCTCACCAGCTTTTGTGCCAAGGGATACAAACCCAACCCCAGAGCCTCCCAGATAAGCGGTAATCTGCCCATTATCCAGTCTCACTTTTACCTCCCCTCATACGAAAAAAAGGCCCCCACAACCGGGAGCCCCTATTGAGTCGCTCAATTATACATCACCCAATAACTGTCACCAAGCAACCCAATGTCGCAGAAAGGAGACACTTATCGCGCTTTTACAATCCCCATTGCTGCCATGATTGGGAACATGATGGAGCGAATTGCATCAGCGCCTGTTGCCTTGACTGCTGACAGTGGTCCCTTGTCTTCGTACGTAACGCCCATAAAGTGCCCCGCCGCCTGCTCCTTGAATACCGCCGTAAGGCCACCGACTGCCAGAGGGATGTTGTGGTGGCACTGGTCGCGGGTGTCGCGGTCATTGCAGACCAATATGTTTGCCACACGGAGGTTCTTCAGCTTGACCCGGACGGTCTTACCGCACCCACCGGCACAGGGGAATTCAGCGACGTTATCTTGCACCTTGTAGCCGTAGCGGCGGAGGCGGTTGCGAACATGGGTTATTTCACGTTGACGGGCAATTAGTTCACGGTTGCTAAAGTTTGCTGCTGGCATTTCATTGATCCTTTGTTCTGAACATTAGGGGCTCTCGCAAGAGCAGTTGTTTTTCTTCACGGGTTATGGCGCATCTACCCTCACCCTTGAATGACCCACCACACCCACCGGGCAATGGCTCACCGCAATACTCACAAGGCGCGTCCTTCAGCTGGTCGAGCTGTAGTGCCAATTTGTCAGTATCCATTTCAATCAGGGTCTGTATGTACTCTTGCACCTCGTATGGCCCAAGGTTACCCCCTCTAATTTCGCATGCCTGTTCGAGCTTTGTTGCCAGATCAGGAGGTAGGCGTAACTCTACGCGCTTCACTCCGAGTGTCCGGTCACGCTCTCTTTGAGCTGCCTTTCTGGAGATAGGGGCCGGAGCCCCAGTCTTATCAGCCAAACATCACCTCCAAACCCCACACTGGAACAGTAACTATCCCCACTGCAATCAGGCCAACAATGCCTGTAAGAACCAGCGTTACCACTACCGGGTAAACCCAATCCCTAATAAACTCACTCACACCTTGTACCCCTCTGCGATGCTGTGTGATAAGCCGGACTTAATCCGGCGTGTCCGGTCACCTTCAGGGTCCCAAATATACCACGCATATTCGCAGCTGTCTGTCCCTTTCTTGCTCTTGTCGAACTTTGGACGGGGGACCAGTATCGGCGTTTTGTCAGGGAACCCCACATCATTCCAAAACGCTATCCGCTTCTTGCTCCCAAGCCAGTTGATCCGTTGCAGGAATATCAAGGTTCCACCCGGAGCAAGCAAGTTCTGGCACTTCTTCAGGAACTCTTCAGACAGACTGAACGGCGGATTGGTGATGATCACATCGTATCGCCTATCACCAAATGCCATACCAAGGAACTCCCGGCCCGCCCGTATCTCTGCCCAGTCCTTTTTGTACTCAGTCACAGGAACAAGGTTGTATATGCAAGGCGTTGGATTTCCATCTGCATCAACAGTGTCACCACAACACGGCTCAAGGAAAGTATCACCCGGTTTGAAATCAATCATACTGAGAAGTGACCTAACCGCCGCCTCTGGGGTAGGGTAGTTCTCGTTTTCTATCACATCGCCGCTTGTGCTGCTCATCGCCTTACCTCTGATTTTCGTTGTTTCTTCATTTCTTTCAACTTGGCAATCACCGTGGCGTCATCGTAATTGCCGGACTCATTGATGAAGTAGAGGATCAGGATTGCATCCACCGGACTTAGGCTGGAACCCGCCTCCCCGTAGCGCAGGCCGCTCAGTTCATCAAGGGCCGCATCAGCTCTGGACTCCGTGAACCCGCAGCCCTCGTAATGCTCACACAGGGCGGTGAAGCGGCTCTCAAGGTAGCCAAGCAGAGAGGCGGCCTGACTCGCCGTTAATTGACTGTTCATTCACCCACCGCCTGCAACGACTTGAACCAAAACGCCTTCGACCACTCCGGGTTGAACGGGGCAACCACGAAGACCAAAGCCATGAGCAGCACGAAGACCAGCGACATGGCAACAGCGGCAACCATCAGCGTAAGGGGCTTGAGCATCCGATCAAGGATGAAGATTGCCACCGGCCTCGGGAAGATGCTCAGGGCACGGACCATACGCAACACGCTCTTATTCATGTCGGGCATTATTTACCACCTTTTTGATTTCTTCAATGATTGCATCCATGTCGTTGAAGTTCTTCAAGCTCAGCCCAAATCCTGCCTTGTCTCGGGTTACCAGCTCCAGAATCATGGCCCAGTTATCCCGACTCAGGTCTGACTGGGTGAACCTCAGTGAGTGATACATCCAGTAAGCGTGAGCCGTTGATAGCTCAGGCTCAAGGGACCCCATCACCGACGCATTAATCAGCTTTATCAGGTTGTGAAACTCAAGCCGCATCCAGTTTGCCACCTGAAGCGCCTGCTCTTTTGTCAGGACGTCACTGGATGGTTGCGGAGCCTGACCAGCCTTGAGCTTTTCGATCATTGCCTCGTGGTGCTTAACCATGGCGGCATAGCCAATCAGCCGGTTTCTGTTCGCCTCGTGTTCGTGATAGGCGATTGCCTTTTCGGTCTCTGTCACTCTGCATTCTCCTGATTAGGTACAACGTGCCAGCCAGCCCCGATGAACTCGGCCAAGCCATCCAGTTTCGCTTCAAGGCGCTGATACTCAGCAATCCGTTGACGGTTGTTGAATTCATTTACCACGGCAAAAGTTGTGCAAACCGCGACAACCATTAACAAGTCCAATATTAACCGCTTCATTTTTGAGCCCTCTTTAGTGCCTGTTTAAGTGATCCCGGAACTTTAACACCAAGTCCACCGCATGGATATTCGAAATTGTCAGGGAGGGTGTATTTTCCACCCTCTCCCTTTACCAGCTCAGCCTCCTGCCGGTCCATCAGGTTATCCGTGTCGATGCAGTAGGCCGACCTGACAAGCTGGAACTTATAGCGGCGATCAGCAACAACGTGGAACCGGTCATCAATGAATCGGAACAACCGTGGGGCCGACTTTTCAGAACAGACCAGCTCCTCAGTATCAAGAGCGACCTCTCGAACAACCCAGCGATACTCAATGGTCCGCCTTCTGTTAATCATGCCAGCCATGGTTAGCACCCGAATATGAAATTGAACATACCGACGAACGGACCAGCCGGGGTGAATTGCAACAGGACCTGAAGACCCACCACCACGGTTTCAGTGACCGGGGCTGTCTGGATGATGTATCCCCACTGGTAAAGCCAGAAACCCATCATCGTGAAACACAACATAAACCCCATCATGCTTACCATTACTCGTCCACCTCGCTTTCGATAATAAGCTCCAACCCAGAAACAATTGAGGCCATACACTCCAGAGCCTCCGGTTCACCATGATCAACCCCAATAGTATCAGCAACATGCTTTATGAATTCTGCGCGGCGATCCTCGACGAAGGTCAGAAGCGCCAAGGCTTGCACTGCATCAATATTTCCCATCACTCGGTCCCCTCAATCATTTCCAGTATGTAGTTGTTTGCGTGGACTGCCTCAGTCAGCTGGCGGGTCTCTTCAGCAACCTGCCGGTTTGATTCTGCCACTTCCAACAGAGCGGCTTTCTTGTCCATGTGCTGGTAGAGGCTCTGGGCACTAATGGCAACAGCTGCAATCAGTAGCGCCAAGTTTACTTTGTTCATTGCCCAACCTCTTGCTCATCTTCTCGCTCTTGGTTTAGTCGCTGGAACTCCTGAATCTCTATTCGTGCGCACTCATCGCGCTGCTCATCCGTCCACCCTTTGGAGTGAACGTAGTAGGCAGAAGTCATCCCGTAGTCAATAGCCCGCTCAATACTGTCAGGAGCGGTCCCTTCAGCACCCAAGGCGTGATAGGCCTTTTCAGCACAGAACCTTGATAGGGTCATGCCAGCTGTTTGGCTTACTACCTGAGCCACAGCTGCATCCTTAACCTCTTGCGGGGCCTCATATGCCTGAGCGGGGGAGGCAAGAACAGCCAGCGCCATGGCAACATATGACAATCTTTTCATTTCGATTCACTCCTTTGTGTCCGGTCACACTTGACCATGTGTAGATGCTACACCCGCAGTGGATTTGGTGCAAGGGGTTTTCGAAAATAAATGACAGGTAGGTGAAGCGGGCGGACTGCTGACGGCCTTAATCGCCAGACAAAAAATTGATTTGGGACCGTGAAACATGGAATAAGTGGTCAAACAAGGGGCATTTCGGCAGTCCGATCAACAGCTGGGTGATGAGGGGTGTTTTGAGGATCTGCGCGGCTTCAGGTGAAATGGCAATGTTGCAAAACACCCGGCCTGATAGGAAAGGCCCCTCTGGACTGCTGAAGCCCTAGAGAGGCCAAAAAAATCTCAGAGCTCCGGGGTCGAAGCC
>JACCDR011306841.1_pt1 | contig 29774 bp, 38 predicted proteins | sample 7446431 | NCBI WGS metagenome assembly JACCDR01 (sample SAMN15323443, study PRJNA562643) | freshwater metagenome | isolation source: river surface water | place: USA:Blue River Watershed | collected 2017-08-17
CGAATCCGAGGCCGACATCGACGCGGCCATCCCCATCGTGCGCGGCGCGCAGAAGGAGCTGTGACATGACGAAACCCCTGACCGCGGAGCAGCAGGAGCTGCACCGCCTGTGCGGCGAACGGATCCTTCGCGAGCACGCCCAGCGCACGCGCAAGTTCACGCCCGACGTGCTGGCCGATGCCCGCCGCTGGGCCGCTTTCCCGAAGCTGCCGCACGCCCTGAGCAGCGGCGAGCCGGTTCCAGATGAGCAGCTGCCGGCGTCCCTGCGCGGTGGTACGTTGGAGGTGTTCTGATGCCGCACCAGCACGGCGCCTATCTGGGCGGCATCCGCACGGTCGAGGACCTGCGCAAGCGATGCCGCGTCGACGCCTTCAGCGGCTGCTGGCACTGGGGCCTTGCCATCGTGCAGGGTTCGCCGTCGGTGCACTTCAAGGCGCCGGACAGCGGCGAGAAGCGGAAGATGCGCGGCCGCAAGGCGGCGCTGTACCTGCACCGCGGGCACGACCTGCCGGCCGGGCACCTTGCCTGGGCGGTGGCTGACTGCAAGTCGACCGACTGCGTGAACCCGGCGCACTGCCGTTCAGGCACCAAGGCCCAATGGGGGCAGGCGATGGCCCGCTCCGGTGAGTGGCGCGGCATGCCGTCCAAGCTGCTGGCAGCCCGCAAGGCGGCCAAGGTGCGATGGGCGAACCAGGCGCTGACGTCCGAAATGCGGCGCGAGATCCGCGAGAGCACCGAGAGCACACACGCGCTGGCACAGCGCCTCGGCGTCTCGCAGTTCAGTGTCTGGGCCTCGCGGGTCGGCAAGTACGGGCAGGAGACGGTGGCCGGCTCCAGCGTGTTCACGTGGAGGCCGCGATGAGCATCGACCGCAACGAGGTTCGCATGGCCCGCGTCGGCCTGGTGCTGATCCTGCTGCCGCTGGCTGCGGTGGCATTCGCGGCCGTGGTCGCGTGGTGGCTGCGATGACATGGGTGCTGAGGAACAGCGTCACCGCGCCGAAGTCCGGCAGGTCCTTGTCTGGCTTCGCGAGCGAGGCGCCCAGTGGGTCAAGGACTGGCTCGCGGGCGTGCACAAGCACCGCGGCCAGGCCGCCGCAGATCGCCTGCGTGCCGACTGCCGTGCCCAGTGGAACGCGGGCAACCGAGGCCAGCCCGGTGACTGGCGCTGAGGTCGTGCTGACGCTGCCGTACCCGGTGAGCGCGAACCGCTACTGGAACGCGATCACGATCCCGGGCCGCACGATGATGGCCCCGAGCAAGGAGGCCAAGGCCTACCGCAAGGAGGTGGCGGCCATCGCCACCGCCAGCGGCATCGCCAGCCCGTTCCCGTGGCGCGTGGCCGTCGAGCTCGACCTGTACCCGCACCGGCCGCAGGACTGGGCCCGCCGCGCGAAGCGTGACCCGATCGGCTGGGATGACGACGTGCGCTGCATCGACCTGGGCAACGCCGAGAAGGTGCTGAGCGACGCGCTGCAGGGCATCGTATTCGCAGACGACCGCTGGATCTGGGACCTGCACAAGCGTCGCAAGGAACCGGACGGAGAGGGCAGGGTCGTATTGCGCATTCGGCCGCTGCAGCGTGCGGCGGCGCAGCTGGAGCTGATGAAGTGACAGGCCGGCAGCGTTTGATCCCCTGCAGCGTGGTCGGCGGGCGCAGCCCGAAGACCGGACGCCGCGTCGGATCGCGCCATCGGTGGAGCGGAGAAGGTAATCGCAAGGGATGGGGGATCGGTCAATGTCTCTACTGCTTCAGCACCATCGAGCAGGTGCGAAAGGCTGGCCCGTGATGTCGAACCCAGCGCCCGACACATCCGAGCGCGCCGCGAAGATGCAGGTCGCGATCGCCGAGCTGACGACGGTCCTGACTTTCGCCGAGGCCCTGGAGATCGTCAGGCGCTGGGGCAATCGTCGGTTCCGCGTGCCGATGAAGGTCGGCATCGAGGACCCGCTGGCGCTGACCCTGGGCCTGGAGCGTGCGCAGCGCCTAGTGGCTGCCTACGGTGGCCAGGTCCTCGAGCTGCCGGCCGAACGGCACGCGCTGCGCCAGCTGCGCAACGACGCGATCTGGCGCCTGTGCGTGGTCGAGCGCCGCAGTCCGGCCGAGGTCGCGCTGGAGTTCGGGCTGACCCGGCAGCGGGTAAGCCTGCTGGTCGAGCAGATGCGGGCAAGTCGGCAGGAGGTGGCGACGTGTTGACCATCTCGCGCCGAATCAGGAACGCATAAGGGGTGGGAAGAACCGCACCATGAGAACGAACCGAACCAGTCCGGCCAAGGCCCGGCGCCTGGAACTGCAGGGCAAGGCGCTGGAGCTGCGCCGCGCCGGCAACGGCTACGAGGACATCGCGGAGAAGCTGGGCATCGGCAAGTCGTCGGCGCACCGCATGGTCGTGGCCGCGATGGCCGGTGCCAGGGCGCAGATCGAGGCATCGGTAGACGAGCTGCGTGCCGAGGAGATCACGCGCCTGGACGGCATGCTGGCCAAGCTGTGGCCGAAGGTGACGGACGACCCCGACATGGCCGTGATCGACCGCATCATCAAGATCGGCGAGCGCCGCGCCAAGCTGCTGGGCCTGGATGCCCCGGTGCGCACCGCGATCCAGGGCGGCGGCGATGACGCGCCGCCGGTCTCGACGGTGAGCGAGACGAAGGTCACGTTCTACATGCCGGACAACGGCCGTGGCTGAAATCCTGGCCATCCGCCCCCAGGCTGGCCCGCAGGAGCAGTTCCTATCGTCGCCTGCCGACATCGTGATCTACGGTGGCGCGGCCGGTGGTGGCAAGTCGTGGGGCCTCCTGATGGAGCCCCTGCGCCACGTCACCACGAATCACCAGTTCGCGGCCGTCTTCTTCCGCCGCAACACGACGCAGATCCGGAACCCGGGCGGCCTGTGGGACGAGAGCCGCACGCTGTACCCGCTCCTCGGCGCCAGGCCCGCGAAGGCGGTGCTGGAGTGGCGCTGGCCGTTCGGTGGCCTGGTCAAGTTCGCGCACCTTGAGCACGAGAGCACGGTCTACGACTGGCAGGGCGCGCAGATCCCGCTGATCTGCTTCGACGAGCTCACGCACTTCACGAAGTCGCAGTTCTTCTACATGCTGAGCCGCAACCGCAGCACGTGCGGCGTGCGGCCCTACATCCGGGCCACCACGAACCCCGACGCCGATTCCTGGGTGCGCGAGTTCATCGCTTGGTGGATCGACCAGGAGACCGGCCTGGCCATCCCTGAACGGTCTGGGCGGATCCGGTGGTTCCTGCGCCTGAACGACGCGATCATCTGGGCCGACACGCGCGAGCAGCTGATCGAGCGCCACGGGCGCGCGGACCTGCCGCCTGACCACGAAGACCAGCCGCGGCCGAAGTCGGTGACGTTCATCACGGCCAAGCTCTCGGACAACAAGATCCTGCTGGCGAAGAACCCCGACTACAAGGCGAACCTGGAGGCGCAGAGCGCCGTCGAGCGCGCGCGCCTGCTGGGCGGCAACTGGAAGATCCGCCCGGCTGCCGGCCTGTACTTCCGCCGCGAGTGGTGCAGGGTGGTGGACGCAGCGCCGGCCGACATCGAGGTCGTGCGCTACTGGGACCTCGCGGCTACCGAGAAGACCGACGGCAACGATCCGGACTGGACGGTGGGCATCAAGCTGGGCCGCTCGCGCTCGACGCGCCGGTTCATCGTGATGGACGCGCGCCGGATGCAGGTCGGGCCGCACAAGGTGCGCGAGGCCATCCTGAACACCGCCGAAGCCGACGGCCGGCGCGTGGCCGTTCGGCTGCCGCAGGATCCCGGCCAGGCCGGCAAGGATCAGGCGAAGGAGTACGTCGCCGCGCTGGCAATGTTCGACGCCCGGGCGCGGCGCGAGACCGGCGACAAGGTCACACGGTTCGGGCCCTTCAGCGCGCAGTGCGAGGCCGGCAATGTCGACTTCCTGCGCGGCGACTGGAACACCGTGGTGTTCGACGCCCTGGAGGCGTTCCCGGAGGCTGCCCACGACGACGACGCCGACGCCTGCAGCGGCGCCTATTCGGCCCTGACTGGCGCCGCTGGCGATGTGGAGTCGGCCAGCACCGGCGTCGCGCGCGTCAGCGCAGGCAGCCAGGCGCCCCTGAAGGAAAGCACCGACGGCTACGGCAGCCTGCGGCGCGACGAGGAATCGATGGAAGGCTTCGCGTGAGGCCCGACGGCGAAACTGCCGGCGGACAATTCGCGCGCGGCGGCGACAACCACCCAACGGAAAGGCGGGACTGACATGGCCACTGAACAGGACACCACCCCACCGGCGCCCCCGCTGGGCGAGATCGCGCCGATCGACGACGGCGTCACGCCGCTGCGGCTGGACTCGCTGAAGGCGACCGACCCGTTCGTCGCGCTGCTGGAGCCCACCGATTCGGTGCTCAAGAGCAAGGGCGGCATCGCGAACCTGCAGGTCTACACCGAGCTGCTGCGCGACGACCAGGTGGCGTCGACCTGGGCGCAGCGCCGGCTGGCCCTGACCAGCTGCGAGACGATCGTCGAGCCGGGCGCCGACGACCCGGTGTCCAAGGCTGCGGCCGACGCACTGCAGGCCGAGCTGGACGCGCTGAACTGGGACGACATCACAGACAAGGCGCTGTACGCCGCCTTCTTCGGCTGGGGCGTCAGCGAGATCATGTGGCGCCCGGCAAAGGCTGGCGACGTATCGCCCAGCGTGTGCTTTGAGCGCATCATCGTGCGCGACCGGGCCCGCTTCCGCTTCGACCGCGAGCGCCGGCTGCACCTGTGGACCACCGGCAGCAGCTGGCGCCAGATGCCCGAGCGCAAGTTCTGGTCCGTGGTGTCGGGCGGCGATCACCACGATCAGCTGTATGGCCTGGGCATCGCCAATGCGCTGTTCTGGCCGGTGTTCTTCAAGCGCAACGACATCAAGTTCTGGCTGATCTTCCTCGAGAAGTTCGGCATGCCGACGGCGATCGGCAAGATGACGGCCGGCGCGCTCGACGACCCGGAGCAGCGCAAGAAGGGCCTGCAGATGCTGCGCCAGATCGCTACCGACGCCGGCGTGCTGGTGCCGGTGAACGACAAGGGCGAGGCGATCGTCGAGCTGCTGGAGGCGGCCCGCAGCGGCGCGGCCGACTACGAGTCGCTGCAGCGCGTCATGAACGAGGCGATCTCGAAGGTGGTCATGGGGCAGACCATGACGACCGACAACGGGTCGAGCCTGTCTCAGGCCAAGGTGCACGCGGCCGTGGCCCACAAGATCGTGTCGGCCGACGCGGACCTGCTGTGCGGGAGCTTCAACGCCGGCCCGGTGAAGTGGTGGGCCGAGTGGAACTTCCCGGGCGCGGTGCCGCCTCGGGTCTACCGGCACACCGAGCCGCCGGAGGACCTGAACGCGCGCGCCGAGCGCGACGGCAAGATCAAGGCCCTGGGCTACGAGCCGACCGAGGACTACGTGCGCGAGACCTACGGCGACGGCTGGGTCAAGTCGAAGGCGCCGACCCAGGCGCCCGGCATGCCGCCGATGGGCATGCCTGGAGGCGACCCGAATGCGCAGTTCGCCGAGGGCGAGGTCGCTGCCCTGCAGGCGATGCGGGCCGCCCGGCGCGGCGATCAGAAGGCCCTGGCCGATGCCGCGGTGATGTTCGCCGAGCAGTACCAGACGATCATGGGCCGCCAGGTGGGCGCCATCCTGCAGGCGGCCGAGGACAGCGGCGACCCGGAGGTGTTCCGGCGCCGGCTCGACGAACTGCTGGAGCAGCAGCCGGCGCCCGAGCTGATCGAGAAGGTCAGCCGGGCCGGCATCTTCTCCCGCATGCTCGGCGCCCTGCGGCAGCAGCGCCGCGTGGCCTGAGATTGGGGCCGGCGATGGGCCTGCTGTCACCAATCCTGCGAAACGCGCAACACGGCGTGCTGCTGTGGTGGTGCCCAGGCTGCAACGGGCCGCACTCGATCCGCGCGTCGATCCGCGGCCAAGCCGTGGCCACGCCTGATCCGAGCGATCCCGACTGGACGCCGCCGCAGGAATACTACGAGGCCCGCGACGGCGCCTGGTCGTGGAACGGCAGCGCCACGCGGCCGACGTTCATGCCCAGCGTGCTGGTCACCTACAACGGCGCGGACGCCGGCCACGCTGGAGCGCCGCCTGCCGTCTGCCACAGCTTCGTGGTCGACGGCCAGATGCAGATGCTGGGCGACTGCACCCACGCGCTGGCCGGGCAGACGGTGCCGATCCCGCCGTGGCCGCGGGCCGAACTTGAGGGCGGATGATGGGCGCCCGGCACGACCGCATCGACTTCGTGCGCCTGGTGGAACAGGCGCAGGACATGGCCGAGCTTGAGCAGGCGCTGGCCGAGGCCGTGCAGCCCGTGGCAGCGCCTGCCGACGTGGCGTCGATCCTGGACTTCCTCGAGATCCCGGCCAGCGGTGCCTTCGACGTTCCGCCCGAGCAGGCGATCGGCTACTTCAAGGCCAAGGGGCTGAAGCCGACCTTCAGCTACGCGGACATGCTGGACTACCAGCACGACCAGGCCTTCACCGTGGCCAAGATGATGGACATCGACATGCTCGGGCAGGTGCGCGCCAGCCTGGACGCGGCGATGGCCAACGGGACCGCGTTCAAGGAGTGGACGAAGGAGATCACCCCGGTGCTGCAGTCCGGCGGCTGGTGGGGCCGAAAACAGGTGATCGACCCGCTGACCGGCCAGGAGATCGTCGCTCAGCTCGGCAGCCCGTGGCGCCTGGAGACCATCTTCCGCACGAACATGCAGTCGTCCTACGCGGCCGGCGCCTGGCAGGAGATCGTCGCCCAGAAGGACGAGGCGCCGCTCCTCATGTACGACGCGGTCGACGACTTCCGCACGCGGCCGCTGCATGCCGCCTGGGATCGCAAGGTGGTGGCGGTCGATTCGACCTGGTGGCAGACCCACTACCCGCCGAACGGCTACAACTGCCGCTGCGGCGTGATCCAGCTGTCGCACGACGAGGCCAGGGCGATGGGCCTGAAGGAGACCGTCGACCCGCCGGACGACGGCACCTACACGTGGAGCAACCCGCGCACCGGTGAGAAGGTCGAGATCCCGAACGGCCTGGACCCGGGCTTCGCCCACAACAGCGGCAAGCTGCTGCAGATGAAGAACCAGCTGGCCAAGCTGGCGCAGGAGAAGGCGCAGGCCCTGCCCGCCGACATGGCGGCCGCTGCGCAGAAGGCGCTGGCCGACGCCGAGGCAAAGAAGGTCATCCAGGAGATGACGTCGGCCGCAGCCCGGGCGCAACAGAAGGCCGCGGCGGCCGCTGGCAAGGCAGCCCTGGAGCGCGCGAAGGCGCTGGCCAATGAGAAGGCCGCGCAGTGGGCCGCCCTGCAGCAGCTCGAGGCCATCGCCAAGGGCAAGGAAACCGCCGGCGCGGGCGCGGCCTACAAGGTCAAGGCGCTGGCTGAGGCGAAGAAGGCGCCAGGCTGGGCCGCGCTGAAGCCGTCCGAACAGCTCGATCAGGTGCTCACCTCGGCGGCAGAGCTGAAGGCGAAGGCCGACCTGTCGAAGGCCCTGTCGACCTACAAGAAGGCCATCCTCGAAGGCAAGACCCCGCCGCCGGCAGCCGTGAAAGCCTTCAAGTCGCTGGAGCAGGCCGACGCCGACGCCTTCATCGCCAAGGTGGACGCGGAGAAGAAGGCCATCGAGAAGGCGGCAGCCGATGCGGCGGCCAAGGCTGCAGCCGAAGCCGCTGCCCAGGCCCAGGCTGCCGCGCCGGTCAAGCCTGCCTTCGTCGACACGCCGGAGCCGGATCCGGCCACCATGGTCGTCATCGGGCGCAAGTCCAAGGGCGGCACGCCTGGCGCGCTGTACCAGGACACGGCCACAGGCCAGAAGTGGCTGGTCAAGTTCAACGGCAGCGAGGACGCGGTGCGCAACGAGGTGCTGGCTTCGAAGCTGTACAACCTGGCCGGCGTCGAGGCGCCCGACCTGCACGCGATCACCATCGAAGGCAAGCCGGCGCTGGCCTCGCGCATCGTCGACGGCATCACCGAGGCGCCGGCGAAGGTGCTGGCAGCCACGCCCAGCGTCACCGATGGCTTCGCGGTCGACGCCTGGCTGGCGAACTGGGACGTGGCCGGCCTGAACTTCGACAACGTGGTGCTGGTGCAGGGCAGGGCGCTACGCATCGACGTGGGCGGATCGCTGCGGTATCGCGCCGTCGGCGGCCTGAAGGGCCAGGCGTTCGGGTCCAAGGTCAACGAGATCGAGAGCCTGCGCGACGGCACGAACGCCCAGGCCCGCCAGGTGTTCGGCGGCATGTCGGCCGCCGACATTGAGCGCAGCGTCGAGAAGGTGCTGGCGGTGGCCGACGAGGACATCCGGGCCGTCGTGCTGCGCTACGGGCCGCCGGACGCGGCCGACCGCGATGCGCTGGCCGACCTGATGATCGCCCGCAAGCGGGACCTCGAGCGGCGCTTCCCGGCTGCCGCCGAGCGGGTGCGCGCGCGCCTGGGCACGGCCGAGCAAGCGCCAAGCCAGGCGGCCAAGCGGGTGACGGCTGCTGAGCAGGAGGCGGTCGAGGCCTCGCGGGTGAACGGGTACGGGTTCAGCACCGACAGCGATCAGGTCGAGGACCACCAGGTCATCGTCCACGCCTACAAGCGGGCGAACGGCGACGAAGCCACGCGCGGGTTCTTCAAGCTGCTGCCGGGCGCGTCCAAGGATCTGCAGAAGTCCATCGCGGCCACCTCGCAGGGGACGGCGCCAAGCGTGAACGTGGCCAGCGCGCGCGACGCGGTGCTGTCGGCCGTCAAGTCGATCAACTTCCGGGCGGACAAGGGGCAGCCGTTCGACGCCAAGGTCGTGGAGAAGGTCAAGCTGGCGCTGACCGAGGTCGACAAGCTGCTGGCCGACATCGGCAAGATGAAGACCGCGGCGGTGCAGCCGAAGACGCTGGAGTTCGTCGAGTCCGAGTTCAAGTCCTGGCGCGAGGCGCTGGCCCAGTCCCTGCCGGAGATCCAGAAGCTGGGCCCGGCCAAAAAGGTGACGAAGATGTTCCCGGCCGGCCAGCTGCCCGACCAGGTCGACTTCCAGGCGCCGACATCGGCCCAGAAGGTCGTCGGCCCGGCTTGGCGCCGCGTGACCGGCGAGTACGCCTTCACCACCGCGAAGTTCGACCGCAGCTTCGCAACCGAGACCACCGGCCGCGCGACGGTGTCCGGCGCATCGGTGCGCTACGAGACCACGCTGCCGGACGGCACCACGGTGGTCTACTTCCCGCACGAGAGCGGCGTCGCCTGGGCGATGCAAGGCGTGGTCAAGATCGACGTGCCGGGCCGCGGCGTGGAGTCGACCACCCGTGTCTTCGGCGCGATGGATGACATCGGCCTGAAGTCGGTGCGCGCTACCGAGGTCGACCGGCAGCACCTGTACCTGAACGCTTACGCGCGCATCGCGCTGCTGCGCAAAGGCAGCGCCCTGAAGACCTTCGAAGCGATCACCGACCGCACCGAGGCGGGCGTGAAGGCGAAGCTGGACATGCTGAAGGCGGCCACCGGCCTGGATATCGAGGCGACCGAAGGCTGGCGTCAGATCGACGGCGTGCGGCAGGCCTTCGGCCACGGCCGGGCCTACCAGCTGCGGCCGGATCTGGGCGATGCGGAGATGGCCAGGCTGGACACGACGCACGTGCTGTTCCACAACCCCCAGGGCCTGAGCACGAACGCAGGCTCCGGCGTGTTCGAGCGGCTGAAGGTGGTGATCGACGGCGGCGGCATGTTCGCCAGCCTGACCGACCGCGTGCGCCGCGGCGTGCCGCTGTCGGGTTCGTCGGTGTCGTCGGACTTGGCCAGCGGCGGCGGCGACTACCACTTCACGCGCATCAGGTCGCGGGCATCCCAGGCCGGCAACACCGGGGTCTACTGGAAGACCTCGGCCCTGCGGCGCATGGACGCGATCACCTACGAGGGTGATATGTTCGGCCAGACCACGGGCGACAGCGTCGAGACGTATCGGCGCGGCCAGGATGTGGCCAGCTTCAAGTCGGTGGCCGGCAACACGTCGAACGAGACCATCTTCAAGGGCGGCATGTCCATCTTCGACGACCTCGACCGGATCGTGCTGTCTTCGAAGGCCGAGGTCGACGAGGCGATCAAGTGGATGCAGGGCAAGGGCTACAAGGCCTGGCCGGATGGGCGGCCGCTGGCCGACGTCATCATCACGAAGGACAAGCACCGTGCAAAGCCTTGAAGACGGCACCCGCGACTGGAAGGGAGCTGTGATCGCCATCGGCGAGCGCGGCGAGTTCATGTTCCGCCCGGCCGCGTTCGTGTTCGATGTGCCGGGCGGCGTGGCCTGGATCGAGCCGGCCTATGCCGATCCGGCCGGCGCTGGGTCGACTGCGTTCCACGTGTGGCTGGGCGCCAGGAGCGAGTGGAACCAGTTCACCAGGCAAGACGATCGCCTTCTGCAGGTGCTGCCCTACGACCCGGCCGAGGACCGCGACCTGGTCGGCGAGGCGCTGGAGTGGTTCGCCGGCTGGCTCAAGGCCGAGGGCCGCAGCTGGGCCCAGGAGCGCGAGCGCGTGCGCGCGCTGGTGGTCGAAGAACTGGCCTGACCGGTCAGAGCAGCCAGGGCTGCTGGCGGCGCACCGGCTCTGCGCGCTGCTGCTGCGCCCCGTGGAAGATCGACCACACCCGCATCGCGATGGACTTGCGGAAGGCCGCCTTGATCGAGTCCTTGAAGTTCGGATAGTTGATCTTCGAGACGCCGCGCAGCATCGCGTTCGCCACGTCCTCGCGCAGCACGACCGCGCGGAAGCGGTAGTCGGCGTTCGGCGTGACCTCCTCGATCACGCGCATGCCGCTGGGCAGCGGGTTCAGGAATCGCTCGACGTCGCCCTTGAAACGGCCGCGCACGATCAGCTTGCGGTCGTCGTCACGGTGCTCGACGATGGAGACGAAGGCGGTATTGGTGATGATCCACATGGTCAGGTTTCCTTGTTCAGTTCGGCTTGCAGCCGGCGCGCGTAGGCCTCCAGGCTCTCGACGTAGGCCTCAATCTGAGGCGCTTCCGGGGCGCCCAGGAAGTCCATCGCGCGGCCCCAGCAGTCGGGGCGGGTAGGCATGCCATCGGGTTCGTGCGTGCGCTGCAGGCGCGCCTTGTCGTAGTCGCGGGTCGATGCGCCGCTGCCGAAGATGGCCATCTTCATCGTGTCGACCAGCAGGTGAATCGGCGGCCCGCCAGCAAGCCCGGCCGGCGGGTGTTCGGCCATGTCTTCGTCGTGGTCCGCGATCAGGTTCGCCAGCTCGCCCACTTCGCCTGCCGTCATGTCGAGCGCGCCAGGCACGCCCATTCGGTCCAGCAGTTCGCGCGCTTTCTGTTCTGGGGTCATGGTCACGCCTTTCTGCGGCGCCTGGCCGCGAGGTACTTCGGCAGCAATGCCAGGATGGTGGTCATGTAGCGCGGCGCCATCGAGCGATGCGAGGCGGCCGACGGATCGGCCAGCCACCCCTCGACCGCCTTGACCGACACGCCGGCCAGCTCGGCGATCTCGCGCTGCATCAGTTCGTGCTCGGCCATCAGCTGGCGCAGCTGGGCCACGGGCGCCGACGGCGCGGAATCTGCGCGGCTCACTTGGGAGCGGGCAGGGCGCCCGGGTAGTGCTTGGCGATGATCAGGTTCATGCGGTCGACGAGGTCCATGCGTTTAAAGGTGACGTGCCCGTTGTGGTTCTTGAAGGTGCGGATCGACAGGTACTCTGTCTCCACCACACCGGCCTTGCACGGCCAGCCGTTCAATCCGGCGGCCGAGATTGCGCTGTAGATCCCGCGCCGGTGGTCCGGCTCGGGCTTGCCGTCCAGCACCGACAGCACGCGCACCAGGTCATCGAGCTGGTCGCACTTGCCGTGCCCGTAGCTGCCGGTCAGGTAGGTCATCACGATCCGGCGGCCGAACTTCTGCGGCAGGTTCGTCTTGTAGTCCCAGGCCAGCCCCTTGAAGCAGGCGATCACGCCACGCTCGAAGATCTCGCCGCGGCTGTCGTGCAGCATCTTGAAGGTGCTGCGGATGTTCGCGTCGGTCAGCTCGGGCACGTCGCCCGCGCTGACGGCCTTGTCCCACTTCTCGCGCGCGGCCGCGTCCATGAGGGTGCGCAGGCCCGACTGGCTCATCAGGTACTGCCACGCGCCGCAGTCCAGGCCGAGGCGCAGCAGCTTGGCGATGTCCGGATTGGCGCTGCGGTCGATGCCGGCGCGCGGGCCGTGGCGGTCCTGGCCCCACGTGCCGCTGTTGATGCGCAGCTCGCTGCTGCTGCGGCTGTAGCCGTTGGAGACCAGGAAGGTCGGCATGCCGAGGTGGGCCTCGGCCGCGAGGTCGCTGGCCTCCTGGATCAGGTTCACGGCCTGCTGCAGGCGCTGCATCACGGCGGCGCGCTGGTTCACCATGTTCGCGATGCTTACGCTGGGGACGAGGTCGGCGGTCATGGCTCAGGCCGCGCTGGCGGCGGACTTGGCGCGGGCGATGGCGCACTCGGCGACCTGGCGCGCGCGGCGCTGGTCGTCGGACTTGGCGCGCAGGGCGTCGTAGACCTCGCCGGCCAGCTTGGCGAAGGTGCCGGCGCCGCAGACGGCGTCGAGCGCCTTGTTCACGGGCAGGCCCTCGGCCATCTTGGCCATGATGGCGCGGCTGATGGCGGCGTTCACTGCGATGCGCTGGGTGTTCATGTTGCTGTGCTCCCGGTGGTTTGCTTGTTGCGATGGGCGAACTGTACCCCTGCGATGCAGGGTTTGCAAGCCCCCGCAATGCAGGGACGCAAAAAAGACTCAGACCGCTGTATCGCGTCAAACATTTGCACCTTACATAGCGCGGGGCGTCCTCCTACATTCCCGCCCCATGAAGCGGTTCCCCATCTTCCGCGCCGGCCGCCACACCGCGGCCAATGGCACGACGTTGGACTTCAGCGAAGACGCGCTGAAGGCCGCGGTCGCCGCTTACGACCCGTCCCTGCACGAGGCGCCGATCACCGTAGGGCACCCGAAGGACAACCTACCGGCCTACGGCTGGATCGGCGGCCTGTCGTTCAACGAGGGCACGGGCGAGATCGAGGTGGACGCCACCCAGGTCGACCCGGCCTTTGCCGAGATGGTCACCGCCGGGCGATTCAAGAAGCGGTCAGCCTCCTGGTATCTGCCGGACGCGCCCACCAATCCGAAGCCGGGCTCGCTGTACCTGCGACATGTGGCCTTCCTGGGCGCACAGCCGCCCGCGGTCAAGGGCCTGCGCGACGTGTCCTTCTCCGAGGAGCAGGGCGTCGTCGAGTTCAGCGACGCCAGCCGCTGGGCCTGGTCGTCGATCGCGGCCATCGCTCGCAACTTCCGCGAGTGGGTCATCGGCGAGAAGGGTGTCGAGGCCGCCGACAAGGTGGTGCCGAACTTCCTGATCGCCGATCTGGACAACGCGGCCAAGGCCGAGACCACCGAACCGACACCCGCCGCGATGCCGGCATTCGCCGAGGAAGACCCCATGAACATCCAGCAACTGCAGGCCGAGGTGGCCCGCCTGACCGCGGAGAACACCACCCTGAAGGCGAACCAGCTGCCGGCCGACTTCGCCGAGCGCGAGTCGAACCTGGCGGCCCGCGAGGCTGCAGTGGCTGCCGCGCAGGCGAAGGCCGACCGCGCCACTGTCGAGGCCCGGATCGATGTCGCCATCAAGCAAGGCCGCCTGCTGCCCGCGCAGAAGAAGCACGCGGTCGACTTCGCGATGGCCCTGACCGATGGCGAGGCCGTCATTGACTTCGGCGAAGGCGACAAGGCCAAGAAGGTCAGCCAGCGCGAGGGCTACCTGCTGGACATCGAGTCGCGCGGCAAGGTCATCGAGTTCGGCGAGCTGTCCAGCCACACCGACACCGGCGACGGCCGGCCCTCCCTGCAGGAAGCCCAGCAGACCCTGGCCAGCCAGGTGTTCAACGCCGGCAAGGCCGCGGCCTGATCAACGCCACCCCCCATCACTGACGAGGTACACCGACCATGGCAACCTACACCGAAGCCCGCCGCCCGATGGAGTTTCTGGCGTGGATGATCGATCCGGACTACAGCCTGGACGAAGTCACGCTGACCGCCTCGCAGGGCGCGCTGCTGGCCGGCACGGTCATGGCCAAGGTCACGGCCACGGGCAACTTCGTCCCCTATGACGACGACGCGAACGCCGGCACGCCCGGCACCGGCATTGCCGCCGGCGTCCTCTGCTACGACACCGCGAACAGCGGCTCGACGCAGAAGGTCGTGATCGTCGCCCGGGGCGCGATCGTCAAGGAATCCCTCCTGGTCTGGGAGGCGTCCAACGACAACACCGAGAAGAACGCGGGCATCGCCGAGCTGGTGGCCGCGGGCATCGTCGTGCGCGCCGCCTGACGCGCAGCCGGCACCCCTTCAGGAACGTAACGGAGCACGAGCACCATGGACATCTACCGCGACTACTTCAACCGCGAGGAGCTGGTTCGCACGCTCGCGCAAGCCCCCTACACGCCCGGCCAGCTGGGCCAGCTCGGGATCTTCGAGAGCGTGCCCCTGACCAGCACCACGCTGGCGGTCGAGGTCGAGAAGAAGAACGCCGGCCGCGTGCTGACGGCCAAGCCCCGCGGCGCCCCGCGTCAGCGCCAGTCCATCGACCTGCGCACGGTCCAGACCTTCACCGTGACCGACCAGTACGGTGACGAGGACAGCGTGATGGCTGACGAGGTCCTGAACGCACGCTCGGGCATCCAGGGCGCGAAGGAAGTGATCGAGATGCGCCGGGCCGAGAAGATGGCCAAGCTGCGCCGCACCATGGACCGCACGCACGAGGTGCTGCGCATGACGCGCCTGCTGTCGCCGGCCTCCAGCGAGTTCGGCTCGGCCGCTTCGGGCCAGGTCATCGCGGTGCAGACCGACGCCACGAAGACCCGCAAGGAGATCTTCGACAAGATCATCGTGCCGATCGAGACCGCGCTGGACGGCCTGATGTACAGCAGCATCCTGGTGCTCTGCAGCGACGGCTACTGGTCCGATCTGATGGACAACAAGCAGATCCGCGAGACCTACGTGAACTGGGAGCAGGCGCAGCTGGCCCGCAGCGGCATGCAGGGCGCAAACGGTCAGGTCGCCCCGCCGTTCCCCTGGGGCGATGTGGTGTGGCAACGCTACCGCGGCACCAGCGACTGCAAGATCCCCGACAACGAGGCCCGCGCGCTGCCTCTGGGCGTGGCTGACGGCCTGGCCTGGCAGGCCTTCGCGCCGAACAACACGATCGAGTCGGTCGGCGCCGGTGCGATGGGCCAGCCCTACTACGTGGGCGCCAAGCCCCTGACCGACAGCCAAGGCACGGTCGGCTGGGAGATGTCCATCCAGTCGCACTGCCGCATGGTCTGGGGCCGCCCTGGCGCGATCCTCCCGATCACCAAGGCCTGACCGAGGTCGGCGCAAGCCAGCCGCAACCACAGCAGGGGCGCGCGGCGCCCCTGTTTCACATCCGGAGCACTGAATGGCCAGCTTGATCTTCAACCGCGCGCTCGAACTCTGGGCCCGCGGGAACATCGACTTCGACACCGACACGTTCAAGGTCATGCTGACCACCTCGGCCTACACCGAGGACAAGGACGCCCACGACTTCCGCAACGACATCACCAACGAGGTCAGCGGCACTGGCTACACCGCCGGCGGCAACACCGCGACGGTGAGCGTCACGCTGGACACCGCGAACGACCGCGTCGACATCAGCCTGGGCGGCACCACCTGGACAAGCTCGACCATCACCGCGCGCAAGGCCGTGTACTACAAGGCCCGCGGCGGCGCATCGTCGGCCGATGAGGTGATCGCCGTGAACGACTTCGGCTCCGACGTCGTCACCAGTGCGGGCACGTTCACCCTGAACGCCAGCACGCTGCGCATCCAGAACTGAGGCCCGCCATGACTGACCCCAACACCACCACGACGTCGATCCCCTTGTCGGGGCTGTCCCTCGAGCAGCTGGTGCAGCTGTCGCAGGGCCTGGGCCGCCAGATCGATGCCCTGCGCGAACAGCGCGCTTACCTGAAGTCGAAGATCGACGATCGCCTGGCCAATGGCGAGCGCACCGCGTCCGACGTCGGCGTGATCAACGCCACCGCGCCCGGCGCCGTCATCGACGCCTCTGCCGCAACCTGATGCGCTGCCGAGGTGAAACTTGAACCCGCAGAGGCAAGAAGCAACGCCGAAGCGTAGCGTCATCGAGCAGCACGCCCAGTCGGTGCTGCTGGCCGTTATCACTGCCGCCGTGCTGTACAGCGGCAGCTTCGTCGTGCAGGCGCGGGAAAACTCGGTGCGCCTGTCGGAGCAGCTGGCCTCGCTGACGACCGAGGTGGCAGCCATGAGGGCGCAGATCGTCGTGATGCAGGGCAACTACGTGACCCGGGACGACTTCCGGGATCACGAGAGCCGCCTGCGGCACCTTGAGCGAGTGGCGCCGAAGTGATCACGCTGGCCCACTACTTCAGGGGCTTCGAGCGCAGCCACGGCCTGCAGCTCGGCACCGACCTGCGCACGAACGCCGCGCGCACCGTCGATCTGGCGAACCGCCTGCTGGTGCTGGCCAAGGGTGCCGGCGTGACGCTGGAGCAGATCCAGGGCACCGACAGCATCGTCACCAGCGGCTGGCGGCCGGCCGACTACAACGCCACGGTGAAGGGCGCCAAGCTGCGCAGCCTGCACATCACCTGCGAGGCGATCGACCTGCACGACCCCGACGGTGACCTCGACGAGTGGCTGATGGCCAGCGCTGACATCGTGCTGAAGGACCTGGGCCTGTGGCTTGAGCATCCGGCCGCGACGAAGGGCTGGGCCCACGTGCAGACCCGGCCACCGAAGTCCGGCCGGCGGGTGTTCTACCCGTGAGCAACTTCACCGACCCGCTCGACGTGCGCCAGGACGGCGACGAGTGGGTGACCCTGCGCGACTTCAGCTACTGGACCGACTGCGAGGAAAGCGAGGCGCCGCCGTCCGAGCGCTGCCGCACCCGCATTGTCGTGCCGGCCGGCTTCCGCACCGACTTCGCCTCGATCCCGCGACTGTTCTGGCCCCTGATCGGGCACCCGGCGGGCCGCTACGCGCAGGCCGCGTCGCTGCATGACTGGCTCTACCGCAACCACCTGGTGAGCCGGGCCGAGGCCGACCGGATCTTCCGCGAGGCGATGGGCGCGCTGGGTGTGCCGGCCTGGAAGCGGGCCCTGATGTGGGCCGCTGTTCGAGTGGGTGGACATGGCGCCTACGCGGCGCCGGAAGGAACCTGATGAACCGCATCTTCACCCTGCTGGCGGCCACCTGCATGCTGTCCGGCTGCAGCGCCTTCAAGGGCACCTTCGAGAACCGCCTGGCGTGTTCCATGGACGGCGCCGAGGCCTACTTCGTCAGCAAGTACGGCTGGGTCGGCATCAGCGCCGAGGTGTCGAACAAGGACGTGCCGGCGGTGTGCGCACCGAAGGTCATCATGCTGAAGCCGGTGGCTGGCACTTGAGCATGAAGCCCGAGCAGCGCGCGGCGTTCGTCGCCATCGATTCCGCGGCGGTCGCGATCGACGCGGCCCGTGCCGCTGTGGTCGAGGCGGCCCGCGTGCTGCGCGCCTCGCTCGCTGACGCCGAACCGCCTGCACCTGTTCCCGTAGATCCTCCTGCGCCGGTAGACCCACCCGTTGAGCCGCCGGCGCCTGTTGACCCGCCGCCAGCCGGCGCCTTCCAGCCGCCCATCCAAGGCGAGCCGCAGATCCGCCAGCACCTGCTGGACGACTCGCGAGGCGGCCCGAACTACCAGTATTGGTCGCAGCACCTGGGCATCGAGTGGCAGCACTGGGGCACCGGCGACTGGACCGATGCCTTCGGCGTTGAGCAGGGCCCCGCTGCATACGCCAGCGTCTCGCCTGCCGCCGGCAGCGCCACCGTCAACGTCACGGCGCTGGTCACGAAGCTGATCGAGAACGGCAACCAGGGCATCCTGCTGTCGGCCGTCGGCGGGTCGTTCATGCTGTCGGGCCGCGTCTCCGAGGCGCCGCCGCGACTGGTCGTCACCACGTCAGACGGCCCGGTCGAGTGCCCGTGCATTGCGACCCCGCAGTGGTTCACCAAGTCGCGCACCGCGCTGACGCAGGATTCACGCGCCAGCGTGGTGGTTGACGCCAGCGGATCGTCCGCGGCACTGCAGTTCGACCTGCGCGACGTGGGTGACGTGCTCGACGCGCAACTGACCATCAAAGTCAAGGCGCGCTACGGCTCGGCCCCTTCGCTGCGGCTGTTCGCCCTTCGCCTGAGCCGCTTCGTGATGGGCGCAGACAGCGGCCCGGTGTTGACCGGCCTTGCCGCCGAAGTTGGAGAAGCCGCGCTGCCGCAGCATCACGACGTGCTGGCCGCGGGCGACTTCTCGGGCTCCTCCGTCACGCTCTACGGCGCCATGACTCGGTTGTTCGGTCGCGTGAACAACAGCACCGGCGTGCCGGCTGAATTCCTGCCCGACCCTGACGCGCCCGGAACGACCATGTGGCGCGGCACCTTCGTGCCCGTCACCTCAGCCACCGACCCGCGGCGCGGTGCGTTTGACGGCACGATCCAACTTCAGAAGCCCGACTTGTCCGACCCGCTGCGCCCCGCTGTGCGCCCGCTGGAAGAGGCGTTCTACCGCATCTACTTCTTGCTTGAGGACGACTTCGGAACAGCTGCGGACGGCAACAAGATGGCCATCACCTGGGACCTGCGCCTGGGCTGGTGGAACGACGTGGGCTACTGGCAGTCCACCACGGGCAACGGCGGGTCGCGCGGCGACGGCCGCAAGGTCATCCGCACCTTCGCGGACGGGTCCAAACGGTACGAGTACCGCGGCCACATGCTGCGCATGGAGTGCGGCACAGCCACGCCCAACCCGGGCCCGTACAGCGACATCCGCCCGCTCATTGGCTACAACTACCACATCGACCAGGGCAGCCAGTTCCCCGGCGGCGACACCGACCCGCTGGGCGGCGTGGTGTACGGCAACGTGCTGCCGGCCAAGATTCAGAAGGGCCGCTGGTACTGCGTCGAACAGCGCTTGAAGATGAACAGCATCGACTTGTCGTCGCCCGACGAGCTTGGCAACGGCGAGGCGCGTGCTGACGGCATCCTGACCACCTGGCTGAACGGCCGCCTGATCGACCACCGCGACAACTACCGCTGGCGCCGCCACCCCGACATGGGCATCGGCGGCGTCAACAGCAACTGGTACTTGGGCGGCCGGCAGCCGACCTCGCTGCCTATGCATTGGCGCATCAACCACGTCGCCGTCGCACGGCGCTACATCGGCCCTCGGGTCGCCTGACCCGGTCTACAGGAGTACCCATGACCCCCGAGCAACTAACCGCCCTGCGTGCCGCCTGCTTCGCAGACCCCAACGCGGCGGCCTTCTTCGCCGCGCCCGGCAACGCGGATGGCTTGCGCGTGTACCTGAACGGCGCTTCGACCACAGCCGGCTGGAACAGCGCGATGCCGACCGAAGACATCATCAACGCCACTGTGCAGTCTCGCTACACCCCAAATGACAGCGTTGCGCAAGGGAACACCGACACGGCTTCGCTGATGCGGCTGACAAGCCGGGCGCTCTACGCCCAGACCAAGCTGATGGTGTTCCAGAACTTCGTGCTGTTCCGCGAGCGGTTGGACATGCGAAAGGTGCGAGTTAGATCTGACCTGCTTGATTGTCTGACCAATGTGCCGTGCGGGGCGAACGGAGCGCTGGTGCACCCGGGCGGCGCAGAGGCTGCCACGGTCCTTTCGATCTGCGTGCGCGTCATCAAGCGAGCCGAGGCGATGCTGGCGGCAACCGCCAAGGGAAGCGACACGACCGGCACCGTAGATGCTCGCGTCACTACGTTTGAGGGCGATGTCGAAGAAACCGAAGCCCGCCAGTTGATCTTCAAGGCCAACGGCGACCTGTGGACCGCCCAGGGGTAAGCGATGACGACGCACGGCAGAACCATTGCCTACGCCATCGCGGAAGGCACCACCAACACCGCGGGCAGCACACAGCGCGGCGCTGTTGACGTTCGGGGGTGCGACGCCGGCACGGTGTTCGTCAAGATCACCAACGGCGCAACCGGCCCGACCGTGCAGGCCGAGGCGCGCATCATGATCGCCGACACCGACGGCACAACGCCGGCAACGGGTGCGGCGGGCGCAGACTGGAAGACGGTCGTCTCTGGCATCACACCTGGCACCGGGAACAACGCTGTGCGCGAGTTCGCATGGCCGTTCGGCCCCGGCATGGCCACGCACATCCAAGTCGAGATCACCGGCAACACCGGCCAGTCGGTGACGTGCGAAGCGCTGGTGATCGAGAACGCGCTGTCGTAAGCCATGGCGCTGACCCTGGTCGAGGCACTGCTGCAGCGGACTGAGCTTTCGCAGGACGGCGCACGTCTCGACCCGGCCAACCCGCTTGCGCAGCGGTTCCAGGCCGCCTACCTGCCGGCGGTCAGCGGCGACAACCTGGGCTTTGGTGCGCAGGGCGCCATGCCGTCGCACGCGCAAACGCGCACAGCGACCGCGGCGGGCCCATCTGTCCTGTTTGCTTCGACAGTTCAGGCGGGCCGATCTTTCGGCCCGACGCCGACCTACCCGATGACGTTTGTCGTCGTGGCTCGGCAGACTTCAACGGCAAACGCTTCTCTTGTTGAACTTGCGGGCGCGTCTGGCCTGATCAGCGGCGCCTCATTCCGTATTGGTGGCGGCAGCAGCACAACCATCAACCTGACAGCCCGGGCCAACTTCTCATCAACGGCGACGGCAACCGCAACCGTTCCGGCCGATGCCAACGGCAACCAAGCGGTGAATCAAGTGCTGGTGATTGTTGGGCAGTCGCGGTCGGCCACTGACCACCGCGTTTGCGTCAACGGCTCGGCCGTTGCTACGTCCACTACCAGCATCGGCACCCTGCCCGCGTGGGACCGGTTGCTGTTTGGTACGGCGTCTGGCAATGCCAACGTCTCCGCGGCCCTGTTCGGCTTTGGCGGCGCGCCGCTGAGCGATGCCGACATGCAGCGGCTGTCGCGCAGCCCGAGCGAGGTGTGGGCGCTGTTTGAGCCGCAGCGAATATGGGTGCCGATGAAGGCGGCTGGCGGCGTCAATGGAACGGCCGCTGGCGTCACTCTTACTGGCACCTCGTCGCTGATCGCTGGTGCGGCCACCGGTCAAATCAACGCCACAGCGGCTGGGCAGACCCTCACCGCCGCCTCAAGCCTCATTGCAGGCGCCGCGACAGGCCAGATCAACGCAACGGCGGCAGGCCAGACACTGGTCGCCGCGTCTTCTCTTGTCGCCGGCTCGGCGACTGGCCAAGTCAATGCAGCAGCGGCCGGGCAAACGCTGACCGCGACATCGTCGCTGGTGGCTGGTTCTGCAGCTGGCCAGATCAATGCCACAGCCGCTGGCGTCACGCTGTCGGCGACGGCCTCGCTGATCCCGGGCAGCGCCTCGGCAGCCAACGCCGGGACGGCCGCAGGCGCCACGCTGACGGCGACCGCATCGCTGGTGCCCGGCGCGGCGACTGGCGAGCGCAACGCCACAGCGGCGGGCGTCACGCTGACGGCAACGTCCAGCCTACAGGCGGAGGCGGCGACTGGCCAGACGAGCGCCACCGCTGCTGGCGTGGTGCTGGTGGCCGGCACGACGATCGTCGCCGGCACCACGAGCGCCGCGAACGATGCGACCGCGGCCGGCGTGGTCATCCAGGCTGCCGCCACCTTCATCGCGGGCGCGGCCACCGGCCCATCCGGCGCCACGGCGGCCGGCGTCGTGATCAGTCTGCAGGCGGTGATGCTGCGAGGCAGCGCCTACGGGCCCAACCTGTCGGCGACGCCAGGCTTCACTGCAGTCGGCAGGCTGCGGCGATTCACGGCCACGCGCGACAAGCCGAACTTCGAGGCGGCGATCGGCGCCGACGGGCGCAACCTACCAAGGCGCAGAGCATGACCACGCGATTCGACACCAAGGACCCGGGCGAGGAAGTTCGGGTCGGCTTCGACTACACAAAGATCGGCGTGCCGGCGAACCCCGAGGTGATCGTCGCCGTCGGCGTCGGCGAGGACGACAGCCCCGACGCGATCAAGTCTGGCAGCCCGATCGTGGTCGGATCATGGGTCTACCAGGCGGTCGTCGGCGGTCTCGACGGCGTCGACTACGACTTCAAGTGCTTCGCGGACGTGGGCAGCGACAGGCTGCTGATCGACGCGATCCTGCCGGTGCGCGCAAAGCCGGCCCGGCCCTGACGGGAGACCCGCATGACCTACATCACCGACCGCGAGTTCGAGCAGGCCTTCGGCGACGAGGAGCTGGGCGACCTGACCGGCGACGGCGCCGAGTTTGCCAAGGCTGCGGCCACGGCGTCGAGCACGATCGACGGCTATATCGGCACGCGCTACACGCTGCCCCTGCTGACCGTTCCGGATCTGGTCAAGGGCTGGGCCCTGGACATCACGCGCTATCGGCTCTGGGACGAGCGGGCGCCCGAGGAGGTGCGCCGACGCTACGAGGACGCGCTGCAGCAGCTGCGCGACCTGGCCGCGGGCAAGCTGGCCCTGCCGCCAGGCGTCGACGGCGCGCCATCGACCGGCGGCTTCGAGTCCGAGGGCTACGCTGACGAGCGGATCTTCACCGCGGCCACCCTGGCGGATTACTGACCGTGGCAAAGATCCTGATCCGCATCAGCGATGCGGGCGTCAAGGCCAAGCTGGCCGCGCTCGACAACGCCACCAAGGACATGCGGCCGGTCTACGCGACCATCGGCCGGGTCCTGGTGAACCGCATCCGGCTGTGCTTCAAGCTGGGCATCGATCCGTGGGGCAACCCCTGGCAGGCGCTGAAGTTCCGCAAGGGCCAGCCGCTTCGCGACACCGGGCGCCTGAACCGCTCCATCGTGTCGAAGGTCGACGCCAGCGGCGTGACGGTGGGCACGAACCTGATCTACGCGCCGGTCCACCAGTTCGGCGCGACCATCGTGCCGAAGAACAAGCCGCGGCTGGTGTTCCCGGGCCCGAACGGCAACCTGATCTTCGCCAAGAAGGTGACGATTCCGGCGCGGCCGTTCATGCCATTGCGGCGCGGCGCGCAGGTGGTGGCCCTGCCGCCCGACTGGTCCGTGCTGGTGGTGCGCGCGATCAGGAACTACTTGTCGAAGGCGGTCGAGAAAGTGGAGGCCTGACCATGTTCCACGACATCGAGCAAAAGATCGTCGACCGGCTGAAGGCGGTGCTGCCGGCCGAGGTGCACGTCGACACGCTGCACGAGCTTGAGCGCGTGCCCGAGCTGCGCCAGAAGGCGCCGGCCGTCTGGGTGATCTATGACGGCTTCAGCGTGGGCCCGAAGATCCCTCCCGGCACTGTGCAGCAGGTCGTTCAGGAGTGGTTCGTCGTGGTGGCCGCGAAGTCGGCCAAGGGCCAGGGCGACAGCACCGCCGCACGCGATGAAGCGGGCGAGATCGCGCTGCTGGTGCTGCAGGCCCTGCTGGGCTTCCACCTGGGCGGCGGCAAGTATTTGCACCTGTCAGATGCACCGGGCCCTGAATACAGTGCGGGCTACGCTCATTTGCCCCTGGCCTTCACCAATGCGGCCACCTTCAAGGGCCAGCCTTAACCACCGGAGATTCAAGCCATGGCGGACTTCAGCTACATCGGCAGCGGCAAGCTGAGCTTGCGAGAGATCGGCGCGGCCCTCGGCTTCCTTGAGGTCGGCAACTGTTCGCAGCTCGACTTCGGCGTGACCGAGGACACCAAGGAGCTGAAGGACTTCACCCAGCCCGGCGGCGGCACGTACAACGAGGTCAAGCGCATCAGCGCCGTCGAGGCCTCCTTCACCGTGCACGACCTGAACGCTGCCAACCTGGCGCGCGCGCTGTACGGCACCGCGTCGGTGATCAGCGGCGGCACCGTCAGCGGCGAGGCCGCCACGGTCTACCCGGGAGCGGTCTACCCGTTCGCGTTCATGCCGGCCGCGTCGCCTGCGCCGACCGTGGTGCCGGCCCAGGCCTCGGCCACGGCGCGCGCGAACACCACGGCCTACGCGCTGGGCGCCTACGTGACCCCGGCCACGCCGAACGGCTTCTACTACAAGGCCACGGCCGCCGGCACGAGCGCGGGCACCATCCCGACCTACCCGACCACCATCGGCGGCACGGTGGTCGACGGCACTGTCACCTGGACCTGCGCCGGCAAGACCAGCCTGGTGGCGGACACCGACTACCAGGTGCGCACCGGCGGGATCATGGTCTTCACGTCGGCGACGATCGCCGGCGAGACCTGGACCGTCGGCTACACGAAGGCCGCGGTCGAGCGCATGGAGGCGCTGACCAGCTCGGGCAAGGAGTACGAGCTGCTGTTCGAAGGCCTGAACGAGGCCCGCAGCGGCAAGCGCACCATCGTGCGCGCCTACCGCGTGAAGGCCGGCGCCCTGGCGAACCTGTCGCTGATCGGCGAGGACTACGGCGCGGCCGAGTGCACCGGCAAGCTGCTGAAGGACACCACGAAGACCGGCAACGGCGTGTCGCAGTATTTCAAAATCGACGTGGAGTCCTGATGAGTCGGGAACCGCTGACCGCCGAGCGGCTGAGGGCCTTGCTGGACTACGACCAGTCGACTGGCGTCTTCACGCGCAAGGTTCGAACAGCGCGCTGCATGAAGGTCGGCGACGTGGCTGGAAGCGTCAACAGCAATGGCTACGTCATGATCATGGTCGACGGCCGCAGCTACAAGGCTCACCGGCTCGCGTGGCTGCACGCGACCGGTCAGTGGCCTGCCGGGCAGATCGATCACCTCAACTGCAATCGTGCGGACAACTGCATCGACAACCTCCGCGACGTTGATCGGTCGACCAACATCCAGAACCAGCGACGGCCGCACCGCGGCGCAATCACCGGGGTGCTGGGTGTGACGATGGATCGTCGAGCCCGCTCAAAGCCCTACATGGCGCAGATCTTGGTCAACGGGAAGCGTCGCGGGTTGGGCAACTTCAAGACCCTTGACGAGGCAGGCCAGGCCTACGTCAAGGCGAAGCGAAGCCTTCACCCTGGGTGCACGCTGTGAACGCCGTGACGCGCGACGACCTGAGCGTGATCGACCCGGCGCCGCTTGGCGCCGTTGACATTGGCGACCCGGAGACCGGGACGGCGCGCCGGGTGGTGGTCAAGGCGCTGAAGGTCGGGCAGATCCCGGCCTTCGCGCGCGCTGTGCGGCCGCTGTCGGCCGAGGTCGAGGCGCTGATCGCCGGCGGCCTGACGGTGGGCGCTGTGCTGGCGCTGCTGGAGCAGCACACCGACAAGGTGATCGACGCGCTGTCGGCCGCCACCGGTGCGCCGGCGGACGCGCTGAACGACTCGTCGGTTGAGCAGATCGGCGACCTGCTGGTCGCGGTGCTGGCAGCCAACAAGGATTTTTTGCGAGGCCGGCTGACGGCAGCCCTGCAGACGGCCGCGACGCTGAACCCTGGGGCTGGGCAGACTCAATCCAGGCCCTGATCGGGGCCGGCTGGTCGTTCGCGGAAGTCCGCGACCTGACCATCTCCCAGGTCCGGGAGTTCCTGCAGGCGATCGAGCGGCAGCAGCGCGACAGGCGCTTCGGCGATGCGATCTGCGCCAGGATGGCCCAGGCCGACGGCAAGGCGTGGAAGGGCTACGTGAAAGGGCTGAGGCGTGGCGTCTGACCTTGAATTCCGAATCGGCGCGGAGCTTTCCGAGATCAAGGGCGCGCTGGCCGGCCTGAAGAAGGACTTCGCGTCCGTCGGCCAGGCCGCGCAACAGGCTGGCGGCGGCCAGGCCTTCCGCGGCGTCGAGACCGGCGCGCGCAGTGCACTCGGAGCGGTCGGCCGCCTGGTGGCCGGCTTCGTCACGCTGGCCGGCGCGATCAAGCTGATCGGCGCGGCCGACGAGCTGAACACGCTGAACGCGCGGATCAAGCTGGTCACGAACAGCACCGAGGAATACAACCGCGCCCAGGTGGCCCTGTTCGACCTGGCGCAGCGCACGCGCAGCAGCCTGAGCGGCACCGTCGACCTGTACAGCCGGATCGCGCAGTCGACGAAGGACTCCAAGGTCGGCCAGGAGGTGCTGCTGTCGGTCGTGGAGACGATCAACCAGGCCGTCCAGCTGTCCGGATCCAGCGCACAGGCCGCCGAGGCGGCGCTGATCCAGCTGGGCCAGGGCCTGGGCAGCGGCACGCTCCGCGGCGAGGAACTGAACAGCGTGCTCGAGCAGACGCCGGCCCTGGCCGACGCGATCGCAAAGGGCATGGGCATCACGCGCGGCGAGCTGCGCAAGTACGGCGAGGAGGGCAAGATCACCGCCGAGCAGGTGATCAAGGCTCTGCAGGCGCAGCGCGACACCGTCGCCCAGCAGTTCGCGCAGCTGCCGCTGACCGTCGGGCAGTCGGTCACCCTGCTGAAGAACGCCGGCCTGCAGCTGGTGGGCGCCTTCGACCAGACCACGAGCGCGACGTCGGGCGTGGCCAGCGTGATCAAGGACCTGGCCGACTTCATCGCCAGCGATCAGGTGATCGGCGCGGTGATCGAGTTCTCGGCGACCTGGTCGAACGCCTTCCGCGGCCTGGCCACCGACGTGCAGGATGCGGTTCGAATCATCGAGGACGCGACGGCGAACATCACCGGCGACGGCGCGGGCCTGTTCGAGTTCCTGGCGCGCGCGTTCCGCGAGCTGCCGGTGAACGTGCGGGCCGCGGTGAAGATCGCGACGGTCGAGGTGGCTGCCTTTGTCGACAGCACGATCGCCGGCTTCAAGGGCGTGGCCGACTACATCCGGGCGGTGTTCGACCCGAACAGGACGGTCGCCAGCGTGCGCACCGCGCTGCTGCGCACCCAGGCCGCGATCGAGCAGGCCCGCCAGGAGAGCATCGACGAGGCCCTGCGCGAGCGGCAGACGTCGATCGACGACGCGGCGAAGGCCCGCAGGGACGCCGAGACGCGCCGGCGGCAGGGGCGCAACGCCACCGGCAGCACGTCGACGGGCACGTTCAAGACTACCCAGACCGACGAGCAGAAGCGCAAGGCCGAGGCGCTGCGCAAGGCTGAGCTCGACGCCCAGGAGAAGCTGCTGAAGGACGCCTCGCAGCGCGAGCTGGGCATCCTGCAGGACCTCTACCAGGACGGCCAGATCGCGGCCGCCAGCTACTTCGAGGCCCGGGAGCGCATCGAGCTGGAGGCGCTGGCCCGCAGCCTGGACATCGAGCGGCGGCGACTGGCCGGTGCGTCGGACCCGGCCGAGCGGGCAAAGGCCCTGGCCGAGATCGAACTGCTGGAGCGGCAGAAGGGCGACATCCAGCGCAAGCGGGTGATCGACAGCGCGCGCGAGCAGCGCGAGATCGAGAAGCAGATTGAGCAGCTGCGGGCGCAGGACCTTGAGAACCAAGGCCAGACGGCGGCGGCCACGCGCATCCGGCTGCAGGCGCAGTACGCGGATCTCCTGAAGAAGCTGGGCGCCGACAGCGAGGGTGCGCGGCTGATCCAGCGGCTGATCGACACCGGCGTGTCGAAGGCGCAGTTCGACGAGATCAAGCGGCAGGCCGAGGCCGTGATCGCGGACCTGGAGCGCCAGCGCGGCCGGATCGCTGGACTGGTGAACACCGGCGCGATCACGCCGGAGCAAGGCCGCACCCAGGACCAGGCCGCCCAGGTGGACGCTGCCGCGCGCCTGGCGCCCATCAATGCGCAACTGCAGGAGCTGGCCGCGACCCTGAAGGATCCCGGGCTGGTGCAGGCCGCGAACGAACTGGGCGACGCGATCGGCCGGATCGGGCAGCAGCAGATCACCGGCCTGCAGGCGGCGATCGTCGGGCTGCGCAAGAGCCTGGACGATATGCAGCAGCAGTTTACGCAGTCGGCGGTCAACGCAGGCACCGACGCGCTGACGAACCTTTTCACCGACCTTGCTAGTGGCAGCAAGTCGGCCGGCGAGGCGCTGCGCGACTTCGTGGTCGGCTTCGCGCGGTCCATGGCGCAGATCGCCGCCCGGGCCCTGGCCACCTACGCGGTGCTGCAGATCCTGGATGCGGTCTATCCGGGCCTCGGCAAGACGGTCGCCGCCGGCATGTCGGTCGGGGCGAACGTCAAGCACTCCGGCGGCATGGCCGGCACCGGCCCGAGGCGCCAGGTGCCCGCGCTGGCCTTCGCCGGCGCCCCTCGCTTCCACAATGGCAGCGGCGTCTTGGGCCTGAAGTCCGACGAGATCCCGGCCATCCTGCAGACCGGCGAGCGGGTGCAGTCACGCGCCGAGGTGGCCGCGATGCAGAACGGCGGCGGTGGCACCCGCATCGTCAACGTGATCGACCCGAACCTGGTGCAGGACTACATGACCAGCGCGGCCGGCGAGCGCACGATCGTCAACGTGATCCAGCGCAACGCCGGCGCCGTGCGCCAGTCGCTGGGGTGAGGCGGCCGCATGCCTGCTGATGTGGTCGTCGACGGCGTGACCTGCGTCCCCTGGGTGTACCGCCCGGGCGACCAGGTGCTCGAGCGCCTGGAGTGGTTGACCGACGTGATCCAGTCCTACGACGGCTCCGAGCAGCGGATCCGGCTGCGCGGATCGCCCCGGCGCGCCTTCGAGGGCGAGTACCTGCTGAGCGGCCGCGACCGGCGCACGGCCGAGAACCTGCTGCACGGCTCCCAGGCGCGCGACTGGGCTGTGCCCGTGTGGATGGACGCCCAGCAGCTGGCGGCGCCCGTCACGAGCGGCACCAGCACGCTGGCGGTGGACACCACGACGCGCGACTTCCACGCGGGCGGCGCCGTGTACGTGGGCACCGGGCCGGACGCCTTCGAGGTCAAGCCGATCGCCAGCCTGACCTCGTCGGCGATCACGCTGTCCGCCGCGCTGGCCTCCGGCTGGCCGGCGGGCGCCGAGGTGCTGCCCCTGCGCGCGGCGCGCATGCCGTCCGACTTCCGGGTGTCGCGCTTCGACTTCGACTCGATCTATGGCCGGGTGCGCTTCGAGTGCATCGGTGGCGGCGACGGCATGACCGGCGTCGACCCGGGCCCGGTCTACCGCAGCGCGCCGGTGCTGACCCTGCGCCCGAACTGGGTCGAGGACGTGGACACCTCGCTGCTGCGTAAGCTGGCGGCCCTGGACGCCGGCACCGGGCCGCTGTTCTACGACGACGAGGCCGGCGGGCCGATCCGCCAGCAGTCGCACCGGTGGATGCTGTCCGGCCGCGCCGAGATCCATGCCTTCCGGCAGTGGCTGTACGCCCGCCAGGGGCGCCTGGTGGACTTCTGGCTGCCCACCTGGGCCGACGACCTGCGTCTGGTGGCCAGCGCCGGATCTGGCGCCACGCAGATCGACGTCGAGAACTGCGGCTACACCGACCGCGTCGCGCGGGACATCGGGCGGCGCGACATCCGCATCGAGCTGGCCAGCGGCGCGTCGATCACGCGGCGCATCACCGACTGCAGCGTGGTCAGCGCCAGCGTCGAGCGGCTGACGCTGGACGCCGCGCTGGGCACGGCCATCGCGCCGGCCGACGTGGTGCGCACCAGCTTCATCGACCGGGTGCGCCTGGACGCCGACGCCGCAGAGATCGCTTGGTGGTCGTGGAACGTGGCCGAGTCGCGGCTGCTGACAAGGGGCTCCCGCAATGACCTATGACGCCAGCGAGCGCAGCCTGGCCGGCGGCGCGCCGGTCGAGCTGTACACCTTCGTGACCGGCGCGATCACCAGGCGCTACACCTCGGCCGATGCCGACATCGTGGTCGACGGCAACAGCTACACCGCCGCGGTGCTTCAGCGATCGGTGATCGCCACCACCGC
>JACCDR011972711.1_pt1 | contig 29774 bp, 53 predicted proteins | sample 7446431 | NCBI WGS metagenome assembly JACCDR01 (sample SAMN15323443, study PRJNA562643) | freshwater metagenome | isolation source: river surface water | place: USA:Blue River Watershed | collected 2017-08-17
ATTAAATTAGCTGAATTTATTGCTATTTGACAGGCAGGAAATATTTTATCATTAAGTATGGCATTATATTTTAAAATAGGATGATTACTTTGCATAAATATTAAATTTTTCTAAATGATTTATGTCGATTTCGGATAGCCCGATTTTTAATTGATTATTTTTGCTTGTTGGAATCGAACCATCTGCCGCAATAAATCCCAACCAATAAGCTTTATCATGATTATCAATTGTAGAAAATATATTATCATCACAATGATAATGTAAATTAGCTTCTGATAATGTGCGTAATTTTACATTATGTATTAATAATCTTCTTTTTATAGTATTTTTATTTATTTTAAATAGCCGAGCAATTTCTTTTTGAGAATATCCATCGTTATATAAATTTATAATTTCTATTTCAGGTAACTTAAGTTTTTCTGGCATATATTATATATATCAAACTGTATGGGGAGGCATTATCCTCCCCATACTTAAATATATAATATATTAACCTTTAACTCTCGATCTTATTAAATCAAGATTGTCATTTATTAATAGTTTACCATTTTCAAAAATGGTTCTCATAAAACTATCATTCTGATATCCGTTTATTGTCTGATATTTACCATTACGGAAAACTAAATCAATTTTTCCTGCCTTAGATTTCTTTCCAGGATCAGTGATGGGATCTTTACATACATCGTACCAAACACCATTTCGACTAACGGCGGAAAGCTTCATAGCAAATTTACAAGTATCACGATCTAATTGTTGGATCATTCCTCCACCCATACCGAAAGCAATATTTGTAGCAGACCAATTATTTGCTAATAATACATCTAAAATTTGAGAAACTGAATGTTCATTAATACCATCACCTTGAATAACGGCAACATTATTTAATACTTTAAAACCTTTAGAATTTAATGTATGACCATATCCTTTATCTAACAGTTCTACAGTCTTTAAAACGACTTCATGTGGTATACCACTATCCGGTCTAATAATAATTTTCGCACCACTATTAATAACCTGTTCTTTTAATTCTTTATTCCAAATATTTTCAATGCAATTCCAAAGATCATAAGTGTCGGATACACAAGCTAATAGTGTTCCAGATTTAGCAAAAGTTTTTAATCCATGTTTATAAGCTTCGGCTTCATTTTCTTTACCCCAGGAGCACATTACGGAGTGTTCATATGCAGGAATAGAAAATCCACTCATATCACAACCATAATAATCCCGCGCAAATACAATTCCATTTAAAGTATCCGTTCCTTTAAAAGATAAAGATTCGGCAAATCCACCAATACCAGCGCTTTCTTCGCTTGAATTTCCGCGATATCCAAATGCATTCATTTTAAAATCAATTTCTGCTTCCGGATCATCCGAAGATTTGTGTAAAGCTTCCAATATAATTTGTCTTATTTTATAAGATCGACTAGCGACAGTAATTGGATACCAAATTTTAAGTAATAATGTTTCAATAAAACCTGTCAACCAAAAACATTTCGGATCTGTATTTTCTACAGTCATTAATACATTATGTGTTGGAATAACACTTCCTTCAGGAACTGCCCGAATTTTAAGAGGTAAATATCCTTTATGAACATTTAAAATATGTTCCCAACCCTCACGATAAAAAGGAACTCCATGTTTTTTTAGTAAAATTTCTGCTTCATCAATGTCTTTTTGAGTAATAGGTGTTAAAAGATATTCTTTCAAATAATATTGAAGCCCCGCAAAAACTACAAAATCATATTCTCCACCACGTGGTTCTATATAAAAAAACGTGTATTCGGTATCCGGCGGATAAAGAAATGGATGACTGTATTTATAACTATCTGAACGTAAAATTAAATTATTTGTTTTCATATATACTCTCCGTATTGTAAAAATTAATCTCTCTGATTAATTGGTTTATCTTGCCACAAAACTATCAATTATATATTTGTGGTCTTCAAAAAATTCATCTTCTCGTTTTTGTACTTCTGCCAAAGGCATCCAAAATGCTTTGCCAGCATCTGATCCGCCTTTGACTGGTAAAAGCTCCCCATCACCAAAATTAAAACAAAAAGCGTGTGTTATGGTTCTTCCACGCAAAGATCGCTTTGGGGCGTCAAAATATTTTTCATCTACAATAGCCTTTCTAAGTTCTTCTTTAGAAAGTTTAATAGAAGTTTCTTCTTTTAATTCTCGAACAGCCGCATCTCTGATTAATTCGTTAGGATTTACGAAACCTCCTGGCAAAGCCAATTGCCCTCGCCCAGGATTACCACGACGTTTTACTAAAAGAACATGCCCTGATTGAAAACATACAGCATCTGCTGTATTAAAGGTGGGTACGAACGGGCTGCCCGCCCACTGATTTTTATAATTTTGAATATAATCAAAATCACTTTTTAATCTGGCAAAATTATCGGTAGTTTTGAACTCCTCCATTTGTTCAAAAGTCTTGATATTTAAATATCGCGAATAAGACGTATCATGGGTAAAGTATCTAATACGAATGTCTTCGGATTTAAGCCATGGCGTTTCGCTTTTGAATAAGAGCTGTTTCCATTGTGGAAATAATTTAGAATAATGAGTGCCAGCATTGTTGCGTTCGCCACATACCATCGCTACTGATTTGCTGCTACCAATAATATTGGAAACTTGGTTCTGCAAATCTGTTAACCATCCATTATCATTATAAGGCTGATCTCGCACAAAGAGGAACTCTACCCGATCTTGCTCTTCCTGTGTTAATTGATTTAACATCATATCGGATCGCTCTATAGCGGTCCAAGGCGTTTCAATATTGCGCGCCTTCATGTAGCTGCCAATTACCACAATTACATTTTCGGCTTGACTTAAAGCTTGACGCAATAAGGACAAATGCGCTTGATGAAAAGGGGCAAAATGTCCAATAAAAATAGCGTATTCAAAATTAAAACTTGACATCACAAACTCTCCGTTCTTTTCTGTCTAAAATGTTTTTAAGCTCTCTCCGAGCTTGATATTTATATATCAAAATATGCGTTAATTTAACTTTGGATCTAATGGCAGTGCACTTATTTCAGGAAGCTTTTCGTTTTCATCATCTTCCTTATCTAAGGCTTCGCCGCAATCAGGGCAAGTGCTCTCTTGCTGATTTTCCCATTCTGCCCAAAATTCGTCCTCCGTCCAACCAGCGCAGGCTAAGAAAAGCGTCCATAAGGACATAAATTGTCCTTGTAAACGCTCTTCCTCTTCTGAACGAAGCTCGTTTTGTTTATACCCTTCTGGATGAAAAGCATTAAAAACGGCATCAAAATAAAAATTTACATCCTCATAACTAAATTTTTTAGTCAATTTAATCCTTTATTTTTTAAAAACGGTCTACACTTGCAGGGACAGTGTAGGTGGTTTGCGGATGAATATCCAATCTGGGTGTAGAACCAAGATTAATACGATGGGGTGTAGGGTCCCCGGGAAAACCGGTCCTATGTTCGGTAGCGTGTTTTTCCGCTAGAACCTTCTTTTTAAGATCGTCAAACCATACATATCGCATTCTAATGGTAGTAGAAAGTTGGGGTTGTCGTAAGCCTGCAACTTTCTCAATTTGTTGTGCGACATATTGCCCCGCTCCAATTGCCGGTGCAGAATTTGTTTCTTCGACATTACAATTTAAAGAATCCATTGTTGCCGTATTTGGATTAACAGAACAAGTTATTTCTGTTTCATAAGAAAACGGTTTTGCGTTTGAAGATTTTAAATATGTACCTCTAATATTTGAAGTATACAAATTATTGTAATTCCAATAAGTAGGAGGCTCAACATAACCTTCTGTAAACACGGCAGCCGCGATAATGCCTTGATGTGTCATATCACCATGCGTATGTGCAACTACACTATTATCGGCGCTTGTAAATACAAAAGCGGCTCCACCTTGATTACTTTCTGGATAAGCTTTTAATCGAAGTGTATCTTTTGCATTAACAACCCACATTTCTCCTGTAGGTAATGTAGATGCTTTTTCACCAGTTAAAATATCTACGCCATCTAATGATAACCTAACTTGGACTTTATTATATGAATGATTTTTAAATTCAATTTCAAATGGCTCGTCACCCCAAACACCAATAGTTTCAATTCCTTCTACCATGTGTTTTTTGAAACGTTTTCCATTAAATTGGGAATGTTTACTAATGATATTTAATTCATAAGAATTGGTGTTTTTTGGTTGATAAAAAGTATATGACATGTTTTTCTCCTTGCGTGTATATATCGTCTTAAATAAAAGATTGTAGGTAATGAGGGATGAATTTTACCATCTGCGAATTTTGATATAATTCTTTATTTTTACATTCCTCACAAATACTATTAAAATCAAATTCTAAGTCTGAATTTAAAATTGTATACATAGCATCATTTGGACAATCTTTTTTAGCGTTGCATTTTTTGTTTTTGTAAGCTTCTTTATGTCCACCAGTTCGCTGCCACTCTTGATAGTGAAACCACCTACTATCATCTTTATATGGAATCATACTACCATCTGAATAATCAGATATTTCCGGTGGAATTTTGAATTCTTCGAACATTTGTCTTAAACATTTTTCACATATTACAAAATAATATTTATTTAAATCTGATAAAAAATAACTAATATATTCTCCTTCACATTCAAAATGATGGCAAAGATTTAAATCTGTATAATTTTCATTATTATTCGAAGAACGTTTTTCTTCAATTCCGCATTTATTACATTTTATCATGAAAAAACTTTTAATCCGTCTATTTTAAATAAAATTTCAATTATATTTGAAACTTTGTCGACTGTATTATTAATATTTAATGATTTAAATTGTCCTAAAAATTCGGTTGGTTTCCAAATTTCTTTAAATAAGAAAATATCTTTCAACATAACGTTTTGTTCTGGAATTATAACATCTAAATTAGATATAGTATCATTTTTATTTCTATTTAATCTATAAATAGTAATTTCAATTTTATGATAAGGTTGATCAATTTTAAAAACAATATTTATATTAAAAGTTTTTAAAAAGATATTAAATAAACATTCTTTTTGATCAATATTAGAATATATTAACCTATTTTTAAATTTTGTTAAATCTAATTTTTCTTGAAAGTCAAATCTAAAATTCATTTAAAAGTTTTTAATTTTTGCATTTTTAAAAAAATATTTTCTATTATTATTTTTTCTTGCTTCGATAATTGATCCGCGCATTCAGGAAAAGTATCCCAAATAATTTTATTATAATGAGTCCAACTCCAAAAAGAAATATTTTTAATATCACATTGAATTATAATTGAGCCCGGATTTTTACATAAAATAGCGTCTGTGCTCGGAATTATATTATATAATATGTTATTTATTTCTAATTTCAATTTGAATTTTTATTCACTTCTTGATATGTTGAAATTATATGAATACATTCTTGCGCTTGCATAGTGGCATCGCCAAAATAAGCATTATTGCAAATTGCTTTTAAAAAATTTTTTATATGAGGAATTGCTACTTGTTTTATAACACCAGTTTTAATAGCTTCTTCAATTCCAATTTCTAAAATACATTCAACTTGTTGCTGAATTTGCCAACCTAAATTATTAAATTCTTTACAAATCACTAAAAGGTCTGAAATAGAAAGTGGGATATCAACTTCTTCTTCGAAAAGGAATGGTGCGGTCATGAAATTCTCCAATAAAATTGTGATTTAGAATTCAAAAATTGAAATTAGCACCTCCATTAGATTATATATATAATATAACTAAATTAGTAGAAAGCTTTTAATTTTAAAAATTTTGTACAAAATTCTAATGTACCACAACAAATGTGAGATTGATTTACATCATTACTAGTATAGAATTTTTTATAATCAATTAATGCATTATCATAGAGTGAATATCTTAATAAGCATATGGAGCAATAATGTTGTTCGCTTAGTGAATGCGTTTTTATCATTAAAAATGAACAGGAAGGGCAATTTAATTTACTTTTGGTCGGACAATTTTCTAAAATAAATTCTTTAATTTTTTCCGATTTTTGATCGTAATTCATTTTTTTATTTTAAATTCTTCTTGCCGCTTTTTATCAGCTAATTCAAAATTATTCCATTGTTTGTCCCCAGACACTTCTTTTATAATTGGAAGCCACGGAGGAAATTCAATTTTTTGATTTTTGTCTTCTAATTCTATTTCTAATATAGCTAAACCTTTTAATTTTTCTTTAAAAACATCTAATTCAAATATTTGATCTTTATATTTAAAAACAAAACGAGTTTTATAAACCATTGTTTTTCCATCTGCTGGATTTTTTAAATGTTTTTGATATTCTTTTTTATCAATTTCTTTTTCGGTTTCTTTATTAACCGATTTCTCAATAAATTTTTTATGATTAAAATGATATTTTGTATCTAAATCGCCAGTTAAACCTTCTACAGTTTTTCTAACACGATAAGCTTGTTCATCTTTAGTTTCTGGTTGACAATATAATTGTTCAATACGTTTAATATCTATTAAACAATCAAATAATTCTGCTAAATCCGACCATGATTTGGGAAATTTGACTAAAAATTTTCTTTCAATTTCTAATTGGGTTGTCATTCATGGATACGATTATATTCAATTATCCCAAGTTATCTCTACAACAATCGCTTCTATATCTCTACAATCATCTGAAGCATCCCACATATATGTTCTTGTTTTTGCTTTAAATCCTGGAATTTGATTAATTGCAGCAGCGGTCTCATAATCCGAATTAAAAATACTGATATCGTTTTCTTTTTTTAAAACAGCTTCTTTTACCATATGATAAATCAAATCATCTTTAAGATAATAATCTTTCAATGATTGAATTCTTTTCAATCGATCTTGTTTTTCTTTTGTTTCTTGTAGAATTTTAACTTGAATTGCTTCATCTTCTTTTAATTTTAATTCTTTTTGAGCCGCCGCGACAACTTTTGCAATTTTTTTATTCATTTTTTTTTACCTTACTTATACTATAAGCTTTATGATACCACTGTCAACACCAAACAAAGCTATCGCCCACAAAATTTTACAATAAAAGTGTAATAATTGGTCCGTATGAATATCATATGACCCTTCACACTTAAAATAATCAATAATATAATGAGCGATAGTTTCGGCAATTCCTAATATAGTTCCAACAATAATATATTTGGGAAATAAAAATACGACGGCACAAAATATAGCCCCACCGTGCGATAATGAATGTGCTAAGAGCCAATAATACCAAGGAACATATTTTTGCAATCCAGTATTGGCGTGTTTATTTTTATTAGTAGCAACAGTATCGCCCTGCAATGGGAAATCCATAAGAGCATGAACAACTAAAAATAGAAATAAAATTGATAAATATATCATATGAAAGTTAATATATTTAATAATTTATTATATGATGTTTTAATATTTAAATTATCAAAATCTAAAATATTTAATAAGGTAGCTTGATCTAAATCAAAAGCGTCACTAAATGGATATTCTAATTTAGGATCAAAAATTTTACAATATTGGTTTTTATTGGGGAAACGTTGCACAATATAAAAAGCCCTCTTTCTATAATTTAAATCTTGTGGATCATAAATAAAAATTTCTTTAAAATTGTTTACACAATATCTATAATGAAACTGTCTCTGACAAAAATATTGTTTAAAGCTATTTCTAGTTTCTTCTACTTTAATAAGTTGTTGAAAACAAACTGGGCATGTTTCTAGCACGATTATTTATCTTTTAAAGATTTTTTTTGTTTTATATGTTTTAATATAATTATGAAATGTATTGTGGAAGCGCCTTTATTTTTGTTAGGATTTTAAACAGTTATCAACTCCAAACATTTCTGATAAAGGAATATATGCAACAACGATTCTAAAGAACTCAATCAATCCTCTGATTGAACAAATGCATGCCTAATTGCGCCGGTTTTTGATACAAAAACATATCCAAACAAACTTTCACCTTTATTAATTTGAGGCATATAAAATTGAAATTTTAATAGATGTTTAATTTTATTATCTTCTGCCACATTTAGAAGAAAATATTGATCAGGTTTTGTTCCTTCTTTTTGAAGGTATTCCGCGATACTATCATTATCTTCCAATAATTTAGAATAATCATTATCGGGCGCCAAGCAAGGCACATTCAAAGAAATTTTTGATGCATTTTCTTCTACATATTTTGTCAATGACTTTTTCATCGTCGATAAATTAATATTTAAATGTTCCTGCAATTTTGCATCTATTTTTGAATAGAATTCTTCTAATGAAGATTTGTCCCCCGGTTTTGGAAATTCAATTTCGTCTAATTTTAAATCTTTAATGTTTTCAATTGCCATGTAATATTCCTTTACGCAAATGTTTTTATTGAGTTAATTTTTAACATTACTTTTTCGCAAGTTAACTTTATTAATTTATGATCATCTGTTGAATAAATTTTTTTATGTGATAAATAAATTTTAGTATTAATTGGATTACTTTCCTGAAAAGAAAGGCAAATTTCTTTATAAGTTTTATTTCTTAAACAAATTGATTTGCCAAATTCTAATTTTGATAAATTCCACTCCCAAACATTAATAAAAATTCTATTTTCTTTATCAATTAACATATCATTTATTTCAAATAAATTATGTTGTTCGTATTGTTTTTTATAAAACACAAATATTTCTTCAATAGAAGATTTTTCATTTATCATTTTGACCTGAAATCTTTTAAATGGACATGAATATCTTCTTCAAAAGATTTTGCTTCAATGAACTCTTCCTCCGGAGAAAAACGAAACATAATCCTTGATTTTAAAGGCTCGCCTTTCCATTTATATTCGATCCAATAACCATCTAATTGAGTCCAACCAAAAAATAAATGCATTTTATTTGGTCTGGAAGTATCAGACGACATTAACGAATGTCGAAATTCTTTAGGTAAAGATTTAATCATTCAAAAATTCGAAATTTAAAATATTTGCAGCACTTTTCTTATGAAATATTTAAATTAAATGTTCCTTTAGTATCTCTTAAATGATATTTTATCGGGATTATAAATCACTCCACAATTAAATACATATACGTAGTCATTTAAATATATTTTTGATTTTATCAAATATTGATGTAAAAGCTATTCCAGTGCCAGTATCTTCGGCAGGATTTAAATCTTGATCTTTAAATGGAAGCGGTAGCGGAGGCGATGGGTTAATTTTACTTTCCGTTGCTAATTTTGGATATTCTCCAAATCCTAACAATGTTGTTTGAGTTAATTTATGATCGCTGATTTTCCATTTACCACCAGCATTACCACTAATACATTGGAAATCACCGTTTGCTTTAACGGAATAAACTCTTCCAACATGTCGATACCATGCAGTTTTAGGATCATTTGGACGGCTCCGATCAAAAAAAATCAAATCTCCAATTTTAATTTGATACTGCTTATTGCGGACTTCTTTAATTGAATGATGTGTACCATTGTGAATCATTTCGGAAATAACTTCAATAACTCCGACACGATAAGCATGCGGTGGAATTTCGCCAGGAAGAAGGCAATTTATCATAGAAAAACAAACAGATGCTTGGCACCAATTTCCGTTATTTAAATTTAATTTAACTTCTTTTCCATTAATTAGTCGAGTGGCTGGCGCCAAATATTCGCGAATGCGGGGCGAAGTAAAAGAATTAAGTTTATCTTCACAAACTCCATTTTTTAATTCATTTTCGGCAAATAAGACGCATCTTTCACCTAAAGATAAAGAAGGATTTTTCCAAGGCTCCATAATAGTTCTCCGTGGAAAAATACAATGTTATTGTAAGATTTATATAAATGCTTTTAATTTGAAAAAGCTTTTAGCTTTTTGTAAGGCTCCAAAATATATGATTTTTTGTGTTTGGTAATTACGTATTTTTATAAAAGAATCAAATAATTCAAATTGAAGAATGCAATTATTACAATAATAAATTATATTTCTTCGAAGTTTACAACTCGATGTTATCGAATTACAGTTTAAACAATTCAAAATTTTCATAAAAATATTTTAATTTGTTTAAATTGTTTTCTACAAGTTTCAAAATCCCCGCACACAATATATGTGCCCCATGAATTTGTTTTTCCGTCGATTAATTCTCCCTTTCCAGAATAATTATTCTCCGCATCATAATCAAAATATAAATCACATTGTATACAGTCAAAGGATAATATCTTTTTATTATGAATCATAATTTGATCACAATTTGGACACAAATAATCAAATCCAAGATTTTTCATTTAAAAACCACTAATTTGAATTTTCGACTAATTTCTTCAAAAGAACCTACAAACAATATTTCATACATATTTTTAATGTCATAAAGTATTTCATTTTTAAATGAATAAACAACTAAGTAATCTTGACAAATTACATTCCAACTATAATGCATTTTATTATTACATTTTGTACAATTATATTCTTTATTCATATAAAACTTGATAATTTGAATTTTTTACAACAATCGGTAAAGGATTTTCCTTTAATTGTTTTTCCATGATTTTTTGTAATTGCATTATAAGTAATATCGAAAAAAATAAAACATTCATGGCAAACATAATATCCAGCATTAAAAGTTTGATGCATAACTTTGTGGCATTCTGGGCAATTATATTTTTTCATAGAAAAGCTTTCAAGTTAAGTTTTTTACAACATTCATTAAAAGAACCAATTAGAAAAGATTCTGATAAGCTATCCGACCAATTTAAAATCATTCGTTGAAATAAATTATCATAAGTTAATTCACAAACTTCACAACAATAAATAGAAGTCATAGCTCGTGTCTTCATATTTATGTTACATTTTGGACATTTATATTCAAGCATTGAGGGCTACACCAAATTGTTTCTTTTTTTGCATTATTTTTTCCACGTTCATTTCCTAAATTAGCCATTCCCCCATTTGCATTCCAATGAATTTTTTCCCAACCTTCTGGAAAGATTTGATTATTATCATAACCGCATAATATGATTCTTAATTTTTCATTATTTCCATTATCAATAGCCCATTGCATTACTTCATTGAAAATATCTTCGTCATGCGTATAAACTTTATCTCTTCCTTCTTGCTGATATGGTGGATCTAAAAATATACCCGTAATGTCATTCTTACCTAAACCTACATTATTATGTAGGACACTTGGCTTCATGACCCGCTTCCAGTCGCCACAACATACACGAACTCTTTTTAATCGGACTTGCAGCTTTTTGAATTCGGTGCTAACATCATATGTCAAACCATGAATTCCACCGCCAGCAGAAGACAGTAAAGGCGTGGAGGTTAAACCTTTTGCACTACTTGATAGCCAATTATCTCCGATTGACGCACATTGTCCCCACACCCACCAACCAGCCACCTTGACATCGTAAAAATCAGGGTTAGTATCCATTTCCTTTCGAAAATCATTGGTTGTTCCGGAAAGTAAGAAACGATGCCTGGCATGCAGATCAGCTTCTATGATGGGATAATCGGCATGCTTAGCAACACCTTCTGGATCGGCAGCAATCGCTCTATAAAAATTAGAAATAAAACAATTAATATCATTAACTGTTTCAATTTTAGGAATATCAATATTTGCTAACAATACTGATAAAGATCCCATAAAAGGTTCTACATAATTAGAAATTTTTCCCAATTTGGACCAAATTAAAGAAGCGACTCGTCTTTTACCACCAAAATAAGGATATGGTGGATTTATTTTGCTTGGAATATCAATAGGCATAAAAACCCATATAACAAGGATATCCACATGATGAAAAAGTATGCTCAATTAGTTCAAAAAATTAATAAGTTCTCAACTGATAGTCATTGGACTTATGGTTTAGTTAAATCGGCGGCGGATAGTCAAGAATTGTTAAACAAAGCAGAACAATTTGATATTAAAGATGAAAATCTTTTTAATCAATTTGAAACATTTATGGATGCATATCGAGATTTAGTCGAGACTTTAAAAATTAGTCCTGAAAATTTAAATGAAGAAAGTTTTGAAGATGCTGCTCAATTAGCGGGGACTTTAGAAAAACGTTATGAGCGTTTACTTAATAATCCATATTTGGTTGACGGTGTTGAAAATGATACTTATATGGAAGAGTTTAATCCTGCCGATTTTATCGGATTTATTAGTGAAGTTGCCCAGGATGTAAAAAATAAAATTAGCACCATTGCGGGCGATGAAATTGATATTTCAGAAATGCTTGCCGCCCAATACGCGAATGAGTTTAACCAACAAGTAGATCAAAGAGATCAAAACCTTCGTTGGACCGGCGATAAAGTAGAGCAGGCTCTTAAAGCACGTCAAAATCATGCCGATAAGATGAAGTTCTTATTAAAACATGCGCCTAATAGTCCTGAAGCTTTAGCGTATCGTCAACGCAGTCGTGATGCATATGCTCGTTTGAAAGCGGATAAAGAGCGTTATGAGGCATATAAAAATCGAGCAAATGAACGCGCCGCAAAAAAATATGATCAAGAAGTTCGTAAAGGTTATAGCGCTAAACGAATTTATACAAGGCTTCAAATTGGTCAAATTGCCCAGCGCATTTCCGAAATTCCAAATGAAATAACTATGGCAAAAGTTAATAAAAATCAAGAACTTGCTGATCAATTAATGCAAGAGTTAAAAGATTTGCGCGAACAGGCTAAAACTCTTCGCTCTGATTATGAAAATATTAAGCATACTCATTTAGATAAATCTAAAGAAATTGCAACCAAAATTAAACGAAAGAAACAATTCGGAGATATCGACGCCCGTTTGCAAGCCGCAATGGAAAAAGGCGATAATGCAGAAGTTTTACGCCTCCAAAATGAAAAATCAGAGTTGTTAGAGCATCATAAGGATGATGCTAAGAATCTAAAATTAGATGGTTTGGCGACAAAACTATTACAGCAAATCAATTCCGGCAAAATTATCGCTAAGCAAAAAATTACTGATAAAATGCCATCTAACGATAAGATCGGTGAAATTATGCCAGAATTTGCAGCGGAGTGGAAAGCTCTTAAAGATGCCAAACAAAGCGGCGACACATTTGCAATAGGTCAAGCAGATAAGGCGCTAAATAAAGCGAAAAATAATTTTGCTGAAAAAGATGCAAATGTTCAAAATTATGATAAAAATGCGGAGCCGTATCGCAATTTAGTATCTGCTTTAAAAACTATTAAAAAGAATAACTGGCTCGATCCAAGTATTGTGTCTATGGTTAGACCACAATTAGAAAATGTTTTGCAAGACGCAGCCGCTTTAAGTGTCGAAAAACCAAATTTCGTAGCGCACGCAAAAACCATCAAATTGATTGAACAATTCTTAAAAGAAGAAATTCAAAAAGCATTAGCTGAATCTTCTAATAATCAACAATCAGTAGAAGAGACTTCAGTTGGTGATGAAGTTGCTGCCGAATAATTATCAATTCTTTTTCCAGCTTCAGTAATATAAGTTTTGGATTTATCAATTCCAATATAGGTTTTTCCAAGCTCTTTGCAGGCTACAGCGACGGTTCCGCTGCCCATGAACGGATCCAAGATTACGTCACCATAAGTGGATAAAACGCAACGTCGCGCCAGCTCCAGAGGAAATGGCGCCGGATGCCAGGACCCTTTCTCTTGTGTGATTTCCCACACATCCCCATATTTGTTTACTTTGTTGGCAAGCTTAAATTTTGGCTTTGCAATTAAGTAAATAACTTCAAATGTTGGAAGAAAATAACCTTCGTTGAAGTTGATGCCGCCCGCCTTCTTCCAGATGATGATTTGTCGAAGAGGTAGACCTTCAAGTATTTCCGGGCGCTGCTGATAAAGTCCGTTTTGAACTCGCCATTTGTGATTGTAAAAAATAGCGCCATCATCTTTTATGATGCGCAGGCACTCTTTCAGTACATTTTTTTGCCAAGGGATGTAATCTTTTTCTGGCATATAATCATTATGATTATCGTATCCCTCGGACTGGAGTTTACTTTTGTTCCATTTTCCAGCCCAACCATCTGTATTTCCAAAGGTTTTGCGAATTTTTAGATTATATGGAGGGCTCGTAATCACTAAATCAATTGATTGATCGGGAATTTGTTGCATAACATCTATGCAATCGCCATGAATTAGTTTATTATGAAAATCGTTTGGATAAATATAACCGTCCATAAATGACTATATAACATCATGCGCTTCTACGTATGAAGCAATCGTAATTAAAATCTATCATAAAAAAACTAGTAATTTCAACCAACGGTGAAATTCTTTTTCAGTTAAAATTTTTTCTTCAATTAAAGTATCATTATTCCAATCTTTGGATAAACGAAAATATGACTCATGTGTAAATACTTCTTCTTGAAGAAGAATATTATCTATAATCCAATTATAAACAGTAATATTACTATTTGATTCGTCATAAGAAAAATGTTCAGTTGCAGTTTTTCGATAGTTTTTATTCATATAAACGCTATTAAATTCAATAAATTTTCACATTTTTCTTTAGAAATTTTAGTATAATAGATTTTATTATTATGATCATAAATAAGATGGTATGTATAATGCAATTGATTAATTTCTATAAATTCTTCTATATGGATAGTTTTATTTCCAATATACCATTCATAAATAATATCACCATATTGATCATCAACTTTACGATCGCAATAAATAATTTCATGCGCTGAACTAAAATTGATCATATGAAAACTAATAATTTTAACATATCTTAAAAAGAATTCCTTCAGCCTTGCACTGAAGGATGAATTTTTCATCATCCATGATATATAATCCTTACCGTGAGAGTCGTCAAGTATCGAATATATCCTACTAAAAACCAACAAAATTTATTATGGAAACATGCTAATACTTTAAATTGGTTATATAATTATTTTTTAAATCAAAAAATAGAAGCTTATAAAATAAATAAAAAAAATATTAATAGATTTGATCAGCAAAAACAATTAGTTAAATTAAAGAAAGAGAATGATAATTTATCCAATATTTATAGTCAAGTTTTACAACAAGTTCCGAAAAGATTAAATCAGTCATTCTTAGATTTTTTTCGTAGAGTAAAATTAAATAAGAAAAATAAATCCAAAGATCCTGTCGGATATCCTAAGTTTAGATCTTGTCAGAAATTTTTCGGAATAACATATGCTCAATACAAATCAGGTTATAAAATCTTAAACGATCATTATATTAAATTTTCCGATTATGGAAATATTAAGTATCAAAAACACAGACCATTAAACGGTAATATCAAACAATTATCCATCATTAACGAAGGCGATCAATGGTTTGTTTGTATAACTACCGATGATAATGGAAATGTTGCGAAGCGACATTCCAATAAAATTATTGGAATTGATATTGGTTTAAAACATTTAGTTGTCAGCACTGATAATTTAAAAATCATTAACGAATCTAATAATCATAATAAATATTTCGATAAGCAAATCGATCAATTAAAGTCAAAAATAGATAAGAAAAAGAAAGGAAGCAATCGTAGAAAATATTTAAGTAAGATTATCAATAGATTGTATGTGAAGAAAGGTCGTAAAATTAACGATTTTCTTCATAAAGTTTCAAGAACTTTAGCAAATAATTATGATACAATATTTATTGAGGATCTTTCATGTAAGAAAATGTCAGAGAGTAATATAAGTAATTTAAATAAAGCAATAAGAAACGCTAAGATCGGATTATTTATCAACTTATTGTCGTATAAAGTTAATAATATTATTAAAGTTAATCCGGCATATACTTCAAAAATGTGCAATCATTGCGGTTTTGTTCATAAAGATTTGAAATTGTCCTGTCGGACAATTTCATGTCAATGTGGTGAAGTATATGATAGGGATGAAAATGCTGCTAAAAACATATTTTGCTTGGGACAAGCCATGATTTTAGGATCATGTACACGATCTGATACGATCGCGGAAGCCTTTAAATTTATTTAAAGGTAGTTCACATAGTAATATTCGCTATTTTCAGAGTACCGTTCTATATGAACGTAATTATTAATATCTAAATTCCATCCATAATGGGTATATACATTATAATTTATGTTCTCATCTTGATAAGACACATCTGCGGAATTTAAATTAATCATAGTGTCATATTTCGATAGGTATCTATATACCTATCCCAATAATCTTCCGAATTTAACATACTATTAAATTCCATTCTTTTAAACTCATTTTGAACTAAATACCAATTAGGAATTCCATCCCTAATAATCATATTATCAAATGGTATTATACATAATTCAATTAATTGTTTATTTAACATAAAATTGGCGCGATTTTCTTCCTTATCCATAAATTGTTGAAATAAATCAGGATTCGCTAACAATTTTTCTGTTTTTTTCGGACCAGTAATAGATGGGATATTATCCCCCTTATCTCCACGTAATGTTTTCCAAGCCAAATAAGGATATTCGGGCGCAGCTAAATAATCTTTCTTATTATAAGAATATAATTTTATATCTTGATATCCCATTTGTAATAGCTGAATTAAATCAGTATCACCCGAAATAACTGTAATATCTTCGTCTTTCATATTATCACATAAAGTTGCGATAACGTCATCAGCTTCATAATCAGGGTGTGATATTAAAGTGCATGGATGATGTAGTAAAATTTTTACAATAGGCTCTACAGCATCTAATACTTTTTGCTTCATAGATTTTTTTGTTTCCGAAGCTGAAGCTAATTTTACAATTCGATTTGCTTTATATTCGGGATACATCGCATACCGATGTTTGGGATGCCCTTCTAAACAAAAGAATAATTTATCAGGATCAAACTGTTCTACAGTTGCCCGAAGATTTTTAAAAAAATGATATGTTAAAACATGCTCTCCTTCAAGGTCACCAATACAACCCCTATGAAGAAAGTTCATAAAATCAATAATTAATATTTTGTCCAATTATAATGAAATTCCATATTCTTTAAATTTAAAGGACGACACAATTTCAAAACATAATGATTTGGCATCTTTTACACTAACAGGTGATACGTCTAAATTAACACCACAAGACACAATATATCCACGTTTATTATGAACAGTAGTCCAAAACCAAACTTGGTTATTTCCACCACTATTAGTATCTAAATAAAACCAATTATCGTTATTAATTTTTACATTTTGTGTATCGTTGATATTTGTGTAGGCGTCTTTTAAGTTTCTTACTCCTAACAAAGCAAATTCTTCTAATGTTCCAAAAAATTCATTAGAAAGAACCAAACTAAGCATTTTATCTTCATCAGAAAAGAATATTCTTTCTATTGATGGTTCATCGCCAGCTTTTTCTGCCCACGTGCTGGGCACATTCATGCTCCAAGTTCCCGTTTCTACGTTTTGAAATGATAACTCGCCGGCATCGCCGACAGCCCCACCATTGCCACTTTCGCCAGCCGCACCGCCATTTGTCAATGAGACACCCGCCCCGGCATTTCCGCCTAATTCTGATGGTTCTTTAATATGATTTTTAGAACAAGAATTAGAACATGATACTAAACATAATAAACCAACAATTGAAAGAATTTTTTTCATTTTTATCCTATTTATTAAATATTATTAATTAAATTTTTTTGCATTTCGGCGGCTTCTTCAATAGCTTTCCGCATTTTTTCTTTTTCTATATCTTTGGCGTTTTGTGCTGCTAATTTAGCCTCTCTTGCGGCTCGTAAAATTATGCCACCTTTGGCGCCTTTTGTAATCATATATTTTTGGTGCGAACGCAAATACCATCGAACAACTCCATTATATGATTGAATATCAGCATCTGTCCAATCCAATTTTAACGCCATATCAGATAATAGTTTTGGAACTTGAACATATGGTATAATTTCAAAATTATGAAGATTTAAAACCTCTTCCACTATATTAAAAAGTGGAACGGCTTTTTTTTCATAAAATTCTTTAATGTTATCTGCCATAATATCAATTACCACTAAAGGGTGGAACTTTACCAGTTTTGGAGCCGCCTTCTAATAAATCAATAAGATCGTTTATTTCATCCCCGACAGCAGCTTTAGCTGCGCCCGCCTTAATTAATTGCGTCATATCTTGAGCAAGATATGCGGCTTCTTGCGAAGCTCCGGAAGCAAATCCTAATGCTTTAGCGACTTCTACCATATAAGTTTGATTATTATCGCCTGCACCACGAGCCGCCGCAACAGCTTCTTTTAGCTTACTAACGTAAAGATCAAGGGTCTCAAAATTAATATTATGGATCATGGATTTCATTGATTTCATTTAATAGTACTCCTATCTATATCGATTAATTTAAAATTATTATTACTATCTTTCATGATATTACGAGGTGCAATATCATTGTGATTAATGGTTGACTTTTGTAGCTGTTCATAGAACATAATAACTTGCGAAAAATCAAAGTCAAGACCTTTCGACAAACCGAATAAAATTTCTTTAATTTTCTCTAATGAATATTGTTTGTTTTTATTCATATCTTCATGCGAAAGAAGAGAATGAAAAACTTTTCCTTCATCACTTGATAATGGGCTAAGTTTTTCCATAGTGGTGGAATAAATAATAAATTCTTGATTTACGCATTTAAAATTACCATTCATAAATATTTGGTTAGAAAATTTGCCAATAAATTTATGATCAATAACTGAAACTATTATATTTTCTTTATTATTTTTAATAAATTCTATTGTTGATTTTATTTTACTATAAACTACGGAAACATCCTCATCCATCCATGAATATAAAATAGAAAATTTTATTACATTGTCTGATAATTCAAATGTTTGACCATCGGCGCCTCGACCTAATTCTTTTCCAAGATTGGCTGGAATTGAGTGTGGAGCAAATTGCTGTATAATTGGTAATACGTTCATTTTTTAACTTTCAATTTAGAGAGAAATAGAGGGATTTGAACGCCTCATCGCACCTCGGTAAGAGTGCTGGGATAGGATTAAATCATCATTTACTGCAGAATTAATAATTTAATTTATCTATCTTTATCATTTTTAATGATTAGCTTTACCATTAAGCTATATTTCCCATAATTTTTAATTTTCTTCAGCAACTGAGCCCGACAAGACTCCGTCTTTTAAAGTAAAATTAACTTTTGAAGCTTTTGTTCCTTTATTCGTACTTTCTAATTGTACACCTTCCACTACAACAACTCCTGATTGAACCGATGTTTTAACATTAGGGGACGATTTTTTAGAAGTTTTACTTTTTTTAACAGTCTTTTTTGCTGTTTTCTTTTTTGAATTTGAATTTTTATTTGTTTTCTTTTTAGAAGCCATGAATATTTTCCTTTATTTAATTTTTACCAATCTGAAGATGATCCGCCGCCACCAGAGCTTCCTCCACCAAAATCACTTCCTCCGAAACTTGATGAGCTGCCCGAATATGAACTTGAGCTTGAATAGCTTGATGATGAACTTGAACTTGAATAAGAAGATGATTTCTTTTTAGTAGGAGAAGTAATTGTTTTTGTCGGGGGAGGAGGTAATTTTGTTTCGGCTATCGCTAATGAGCCGGTAGCTATGGGCGCAACATAACTATGTTTAGTATAATTTTGTTTAACATACTGATTAGTCATATTATCTAATTTTTGATTTTCGCGAGCACGAGCTGATGACCAATCTAATGAATCTGAAGGTGAAAATCTTTTCGTACGCTTTGAATTTGATCTGAGAGTTAGAATTGTAAAAAGCCCAGCCGCCCCAAACAATCCAAATAATAAAAGTACTATCAATCCAACTTTACCCTCTCCATTAGAATATGGAGCTGAGTTTGATACGGGAGCGTCAACATTTTTAATGGGAACTGGCGATAATGCTTGCTTTCTACTTTCCATACGTGCCGTTAAAGCATCGATAGTATCATTTAAACCATCATAAAATGCACCTTTTTTAAGTTGAGGTTTTAGTTTTTGGTCTAATACGTCTTTACAAAAGAGATCGGGCAAATCGCCTTCAATTCCTTTACCAGTTTCAATTCGCATCTTTCGATCTTGTAAAGCTATAACAACTAATACACCATTATTTAATTTATCTTTTCCAATCCCCCAAGAATTAAATGTTGTATAAGCTACATCTTCTATTGAATTTCCATCTAAAGATTTTAATAAAACTATACCAATTTCATTAGCTGAATTTTTATTCAGCGTTTCAATTTTTTGATTGAGCTTTGTTTTTTGATCTTCTGATAATTTATCAGTTTGATCTAAAACATACCAACCATTCAATGGTTTGGGAGGCGCCTCATAAGCCCTACAAATATTAATACTAACAATTGAACATAAAAAAACAATAAACGAAATAAATGATTTCATCTTTAACCTTTCAAAAACTGGATGAAGAGCCACCACCGCCTGAACGTCCGCCGCCAAATCCGGAACCCCCACTAGACGAACTACTTGAACTTCCGCCACCTTTACCGCTTGTTAAAATGGCAAATAAAACTTCCAATATAGACCATAAAAATCCAAATCGGATTGCTAACCATAGTAGTGGTAAGCCCAAAACTAAACATAAAACAATTACTATAATTTCCATTATTAGTTGCTTACTGCTGGGGATGGGGTTAAATCAACTTTAGGGGCTTTTTTAGCGTCCGCATCAGCTGAAAAGAACACTCGAGGAACGAAAGTTTTTTGACCAATTACAACACGTAAAGCAGCGCCGCTAACACGACGTAATTCTGAATTATAATCCATTACTGAGGCATTATATTCTCGACGAGCGACAAGAATTCGATTTTCCGTACCCTCAATAGCTACGTTAAGATCGTGAAATTGTTGATTGGCTTGAAGTGTAGGATATTGTTCCTGAATCATCATCAATTTTGATAGCGCTCCAGTTAAACCTTTTTGTGCCTCTTTAAAAGCTTCTACTTTGGCAGGATCTGTCAGATCATCGGCAGATAACTGGATTTGTGTTGCTTTAGCGCGTGCTTCAATAACATCTTTAAGAGTAGAATGTTCATGTGCCGCCGAGCCTTTAACTACCGCCACAAGATTTGGAATCATATCAGAACGGCGCTGAAGATTAGCCTCATAATCAGCCCACTTCATATTACACATTTCATCTTTGTTTACCAAAGTATCATATTTTTGAATGCCTTGATCCACAAGACCACAACCAACCATACTAGGAATTGTAAGCGCCAGGGCAAACGAACAAATAATAGTTTTTAGCTTCATAATTTTATTTAAACCTTTTTTGATAACGAGAGATTATGGGACCCGCACGTTCGTATCGATGGGATCGGAAATATTTTCCTGTAGCTCTATTCCAGGAAATTTCATTTTAAATGCAGCAATTGCTTTAGAATTGTATTCTGGAAATGCCCCTATTTCGGAGGAAATTAATTCTTCAATTGTTAACCAACGAAGCTCTAATCCTTCCAAAGGTTCAGGTGTTCCTGTCCAAGACATTGCATAATAACAATGTGTCATAAAAACTTCACTTCCGGCAAGATAATCTGTTTCTTCTCTTACTAATATTGCTTCACAAGAAGAAACGTCAAGACCACACTCTTGTTTTGTTTCTCTAATGGCGGCATCACGAGGACTTTCACCTTCTTCTACTTGCCCGCCGATTAATCCAAATTTAGATCGGTTTTGCCTTCTACAAATAGAAAGAATTAAGCCGTCTTTTACAATTAACATTAATGATGCTGTTCTCATTTTTTTATCTCCTAAAATTTAGGATGTGAACTTTTCGTTTCATCGATAAGTATAAATACTTATCTGTGTAATCCAAGTTTACCACTTTTATAGAAGTCTTCATATTTACTTATGGCATTAAAGCTTTTCATAAACATTACCAACATTACATATATTGCCGTCCATTGCGACATATCCATTAATTCTCTCGAATCACCCAGGATGGGGAAGTTTTTTCAGTGATTAGCCGCTTTAATAAGCTTCATCTGCTTACAAGCTGATGATCAATCAGCGCCGGTAAATTTTATATAAAACTTTTTAATGTTTTATAGATCTTTAAAGCTTCCTCTAAAGTTTGATTTTCAATTAAAATATTATTTTGCGAGAATAATGTACCATTTTTAGAAATGGTATTTGTTATACAAAAATATAAAGGACATATGTTATAGTCTTGACTACAAAAATATGCATATTTATTTGCTCTGGATTGTACAAATTGTCTATTGCAAATGGGACAAATTAGTTTGTCATTTTCCATAAATCAATTTCAAATCATTAATATTGGACATAGATCCAGTTATAAACGATACGCAATCATGAAAACCAACAGGATCAATATTTAAAATTCTTTCCATATCCTCATTTACCGCCATACCACTTGCACATTCCATAACGAATGCGATGGGGTTGCATTCATATAACAGTCTTAATTTAGATTTTTTCTTTAATTGATCTTCCGGATAAGCAAAAATTCCACCTTCTAATAGAGTCCTATGAACATCTGCTACTAAACTGCCGACATAACGATGCGAATATTTTTCATTTTTACTTATTGAAGTATACCAATTTGATGTTTTATTTTTCCATTTTGGAATATTAGCAACGTTTGCAGAAATCCATTTCCCTTCTTCTGGACATTTTATATTTTGTTTTGTTTCAATAAACTGACTTTCCGTATAACTTTTATTAAGTAAAGTATATTCTTTTACTAATCCATGTGCTGCTAAAATCATGGTAGTGCGGGGTCCATATAAAATATATCCGGCTAAAATTATCTCTTTCCCCGGTTGTAAAAAATCTTTTTCTGTTTTAGTTTGAACTTTATATAAAGCGAAAATAGTTCCAACAGTAATGTTTAAATCAACATTAGAAGATCCATCTAACGGATCAATTACTACAACATATTTTGCATTTTTATTATCAAATAAAATTGGATTTTCTAATTCCTCAGAAGCAACCCCTCCACAATAATGTGTAGATTTTAATTCTTCAATAATAATTTGATTTGAAATAAAATCACATGATTTTATTTTTTCATTATATGAATTAAATTGTTCTTGAAATTTTATTTCACACCAATTATTTTGGGATAAATGATTGGATATTCTATATGCCGCTTTAGAAATTGCTTTACAAAAATCATTTTCAATTGAAATATACATTTTTCACCATAAAGCTTTTAATCTTAATGCACTAACAATACTATCATTGGCGTCCATATTTCCTTGCAAAATATCTATACTATTATCATAATGTATAATACAAAGCATCCAATATATTTTTAATTTTTTTAAAATAGATTTTAAATTAATAACAAATTATTTTTCTTCTTTTTTTTTTAAAAGAGCCTTTAATTTGAAAATTAATATATCCAGTTAGTCCAGTACCGTGTACTATAGGATAGTTGCCGCCCCATTTTGATATAGTATATCCTATATCAATTAATTCTCTAATTAAAGGCGTGGCATATTCAGTTGTTAATGCTGACAATATCACAACCATTATTAAGCCTTTCTACAATTTTTGGTAGAAGATTGTTATTTAAAGCTAAATTCATTCTAATAAAATCTTTTTTGGAATTAGCAAAATTAGTTCCTTCAATGACTTTAATTTTACAACGCTCAAAAGCAGTTAAATCATGACATTTAGTCCAAAGAAACATTCCTTGTTGATTTGGTGCTGGTTCTAAAATTGAATTAGAAATTTGTTTAACTAAGGATCTATTAAATTGTAATTTTTCGTTAGATTTATCAATAAATACATCATATGTATTTTTGAAGTGAAGCTCTTGAAGAACTTCTAATGCAAATTTTTGCGATAAAATCGATGTTCCTACAGTCATATGTTCCATATATTCTAAAACAGAATTATATAAATCGGTTTTATGCCAAACTGAATATCCCAATCTTAATTGGGATAATCCTAATAATTTAGAAAATGTAAATACTTGAACATCACCTATTGGTGGTAGTGGTGTCGATTTAGGTAAATAAATGTGATTGTAATAAGCAGCATCGTGAATTAAAGGTAATTTATATTGTTCACAAAATTTGTGAATATTTAATAATCTATTTTCGGAATGCAATTCACCATCCGGATTATTTGGATTTACTAAAAGATAAGCAGTATTTGGAACTGGAAAAACAGGAACTTGTTTTAAGCTATGCATTTTTAATAATGGTGGAAATAAACTCCACCATGGTTCATGAAGATGAACGCCTTCAAAACCAGCTTGCTTTAAAGCATAAAAAATTGCTCCAATTGCTTGTTTCGCGCCATTATGAATTATCACTGGTGCCTGGTGTTTATTTTCTAAAAATTCAACTAAATATTTATCACCCATTGGTTTTGTATATTCAAAACCATGAACAGAAGAAATATAATCTGTCAAATTATTTTGTAAAACTTCAAATAAAGTATCACGAACAATATATGGCTCACCAACAGCAGCGTTAATAAAATCTGATGGTAAATCTTCGACGGCTAATGTAAGGTTTGTCATTTTAAAATCTAAAAAAATTTAAATTCTCAACCAAATCGTGATTGATTTTTTTATTTAATTTGTCTTCTAATTTTTGTCTTAGAGAGTAGTCTATCATTCTTTGATTTAACTCTTCATCTAAATCAAAAAGGTATCCTGTTTGAACTTCATTTTCTACAGCTAATTGACAATGAATTTCTCTTACCAGTTCAATTGCGTCAACGGCATTACTGCCCATACAAGCTATTTGCATAGCGGCTAATGCGGTTCCGGTTCTACCATGCCCTTGCATACAATGGAATGCTACTTCGGTAAATGAATTTCGAATACAATATTCATGTAATGCGCTCCAAAAAGAAGATAAAACCGGAGGAGCCATAAAATCTTCCCATCCTAATATTATTTCTTTAGGTTTTTCTATAATATGATCTTTTAAAGTATCAATTTGATTGATATTGACAGCGGCGCCGCCGGAAGGAATTTTGGTTAAATTTATCACCAAATGCCCTTTAAATTCATTAATTCCATAAATATCGGCAGCATAATATTTTATTTTATCCTGTTGGTAAACAAATGTTGGTTTATGAAAACATCTACGGTTCATTTTAATATTATATCTTGTCGAATTGTTTTTTATTAATTTTGGTATTTTTAATTGATTTAATTTCATTATATAAAATATCTCCAAATAAAGCTGCCGTAAGCCCTGGATTTTTAGAAATAAAATTTACCACTTGTTTATTTGTAATTTTATTAAATAACCATCCATTATTATGGACCAAATGTACTGATTGATTGAATAAACTAATTAAATTATTAATATTTTTATTATTGAAATTATTTTCAGTTAAAAGTGATGCGTTCCATAATTTAATTATCATATCCGTTGCTCCAGCCCACTTTTTTCCGCCATAGTTTTTCCTAAATTTCCCCTTATTTAAGAAATCTGCTTGAATTTTTCTCATTTGCTTCATTTTAGTAAAAAATGAGGCACTATTATAAACAGTTTTATAAATATCATTTCTATCTTCGAAATAATTATTATTATTATTAATGCAATGACGATATTCTCCGCAAATCAATGCGCCTAAAATTTTTAGGAAAGTGCCAACCGAATATCCTAATAAACTGCTAGCTTTTTCATCATTACAAAGATAAGCCCAGTTATGCAAAATAGTTAAACTAATATTTAATTTATTTTTTAATAAAAGCTTATTATTATAATCCGGCTTAAATGCAAATTGCAACCCTTGTTTGTATTCATTAAATGAAAATTTATTTTTTTTGAAAGATTTTTGTTTTAAAAGCGTTCCAACTTTTGGCTCAAAAGAAGTTATAAATGGAATGTTATTTATAACACAATGTATAGCTGCGTGAGATCCTAATGTATGCCCTTTTCCAAAAACAACTGTACCGGTTGGTAAATTTTTACATTGTTTTTCCCACTCTAATAGATTTTTATTAGGCTGAATTACATTTGTAATTGTTAAATTTTTAGGAATAAAATCTTCAAATGTTTGAGAAATATTTGGTCCACCTCTTACTTGAGTTATTATAATTGAATCCAGATTACCATAATAATAAGAGTTATATGTTCCAAACACTAATTCTATAAATGGATTATCTGATAGTTTTAATCCGGAAGATTTTCTAACAGTTTGCGATAAAACATGTGGTGCAACCTGCAAACTAATTGCATTTTTACCACCCGTTGCGCCATCATTGCCAGGTCCAACTGATAAAGAGCCATTACCAGTATATACAACGTTATATGTTGGATTTTCGATCCATTTTGTGAGAACAATTTCTCCATTTGGATCGGTTTTTAAAGTTTCTTTTAACAAAGATTTTAATTCTATTTCTGAAGAAACAATTCTACTTTCAACAAATCCATGTCGAGGAGTTTTAGGACACGGACGTGCAAATATTTTTGATTGCGATTGGTTTATATTATATAAATCAAGATTATACTTATCATAAAATGATTTGATATCACTTTCATTTTGAATTAAAAATGGAAAAATGTTATTAAAATAAAATTCAGTATTTTGGTTCATGTTATTTCTTAACATGCTTTTGACTGTTGAAATTCTGTCGGATAAAAGTTTGCACCCTTTTAAAATGCTTTTACCTTTTTGCGTACGCGGTTTTTTTTCCATAATAAAATTCTTTCTTATACTTTGCTAGAACATTTAATAAGTTTTTTAATTGATCATGTCCTGGATATTTTGTTAAAATTGTATTTTTTTTATCATATTTTCTACAATATGCGACCATTTTTTCAAAAAATGAAATTAATTCATAAATTCCTACGACTTCAACTTTAAATCCGAAAAATATCCAAGGTAATGTTAAATAATTTAATCTCTTATCATCAATCATAATAACAATTACATCTGCACCGAACTCTTCACCTTCTATACTAATAACGCCAGGTATCGATCCATACCAGTATTGACATTTATTTAGTACTAAATTAAAATTTTGCACAACGCAACTCGGTTGAGCTTATATCGCAATGGCCATCAATTTCGGTAAATAAAGATGAATTATTCCCCATTAAAATAGAAAATTTATTTTTTAAAGTAGATAAAGTTTGAAGGTGCCCTTCTTTATCTTTTCTGCCTGAAATTAAAAAGTGAGTTTCAAGACGAACAAATTCATCAAGCATTTCCGAAATAGGATGTCCCCATTTTTCATCTAACATTCGTTCTAATGTATCTGCGCCCAAAACAAACCATGCGCCCGGATATTTCCGAGCTTTAGTAAGAAAAGTTGGATCATTTTGAGTTAAAAGGAAATTTTCATATTTCATTTGACTTGCGCGGCGCAACATTTCAGCGCATGTAAGTTGTGGTTTGTGAGTTGAATTTACTACAGTAGAATAAATAAATTGTCTTTCTGGATAAAGATTTTGAATTTTTTCAGCTATTTGTTGATGTCCCCAATGTTTGGGGTTAAAACTGCCGGGAAAGAAAATTGTAGGTTTATTTGGAATATTTTCTTCACGTGTATTCTTGCTTGAAAAATACGGGCGATTTAAAATTATTTCTTCTAATAAATGCGAAGAATATACAACATTGGATCCGAAGCTGCCAACTTTAGTATAATCTCCGACTTCTCCTGTTATATATTTTAACAATCTACATAAGCTACCATCAGCATTAATACCATCATCAATACGCGCCTCTTTGCCGACACTTTTATTTAAAATAACATGATATGTTAAACATTGTGTATTATCAATTGCCGCTATATAAAATTGATGTTCTCCTCGATGGATTTTTGTGGAGGCAACCGATGCTGTTAACCCTAACCCAATGACATTATCAGCCCGTTCGTCAAAATTATAAGCTTTCATATAAGCTTTCATTGCCAATTCAATTGCAACACTCTTTGAGACAAATTTGTTTGGCTTATATCCAAGTACTTCAGTGGTAATACGCTGATCATATGGAAATTCCGCACCAACAAAAATAGAAGAACATCCTGGAATACTCCATAGTCTATCTTGAAATCCCGCGCCAGCACCTGTTGCATATGCGTAAACTTTAATATTTTTATTTAATAAATTTTCTAGCATTAGAGAAATACTTTGCATAACTGGAATTTTTTATAGCACTCATCAAACGAGGATGAATTAATAATATTTTTATTATTTCCTTGAAAAAAAGCCCAGGGTTAGGTAATGAATTTGATATAAATTCAGTTTGAAACCCTAAACCACAACCTTTTAAACAAAAAAACATTTTATTATTAAGATTTGCGTGGTTTTCCATAAATATTTGACAATTAGGGCAAGGATAATTATTTAATTGCATTTTCGCTTGTTGTCCAATCTCTATATTCTTTGCTGATTCGGTCATAAAATCCCCAGCTTGATCTCGAATTTCTTGACCCGGTAAAGAATAATGTCCACGCCTCGCCGTTTATCAAGTCCACCCGATGAAAATCTTGGCGTGTTAGGAAGTTAAGGCTCCCTGGTTTTACCATTTTTCTAACTACACTTCCATCTGGTTTTAATCGTTCTTCGGAATAACCGGCAACTAATACAATTGAAAATGACCATTTAAATGGATGATTATGAAGTAATCCAAAATTATTTAAACCAACATCTAAATCGGAAGAATGAAAATGATGTAAAAATACATTACCAAAATTTCGATCTTTACCAAAAAAATAATATCTTGACAAGTAAGGTTTTTTTTCTTTAGTTAAAGGGTCATCTAATTTTATGGTAAAACCCGGCATCCAAGATGCCAACCATTGACATACTTTTAAAGTAAACATTATTTTCTCGACATTTTAGTTGTATAATCAAACATAGTGATACCTGCCGCCGTCGCGGCATTTAAACTTCTAACGCTACCCAACGAAGGAATTTCTACAAAATCATCACATAATTTTTTAACATCCATATGAATTCCGCCGTTTTCTTCACCTATTACAATTAAAGAATTTGACAGCCAATTATATGATGATAAAGGGTTAGTGCGTTCTGGAATATTATTATCCATCCCTACAAATCGATATTTTTCTTTTAATTGATAAACTTCATCCAAAGAAGTTAAAAATTTAACATCAGTATATTTATACGTTCCTAACGCCGCCCGCTTATCATAATGACGTCGCCCATAATAATAAACACAAGATAAGTTGAAATTGTTTGCCGTTCTAATAATTTGGGCAAAATTAAAATCACCCTCTAATTGCGACATTAGAATTGCGCCCGGAAACACGGTTTTCTTTAAAATGTTTTTTATTTCGTCTGGATCTTGACCTTTAAATCGATCTTGAACATTTGCCGACCAATTTGTCCATTTATTATGAGTATTTGTTGGCTCCAATTAATAATCCTCGTTTAAAAATTGTTTTTGTTTATTTTTACCGTTTTGACGTTTTGTTTTTTTATTTTTATGAATTGATTTTTTTACACGTTTTATCATTGCAATAACAATTGCATTTCGAGGTTTATTTTTAGATTTCTTTTTTTTAGACATTTATTTTTTTTAAAATATATGTTTTACCTTCGATAATCACTTCTTTACCATCCAAAGTATCTTTTTGATAATGAGAGAAAAATTCTTGTTCCGTTAGTAGATTGTTGTTAATCCAATATTCTTTATTACCATTAGCATATTCAATGGCAGGACCATCTTCTCGATGATATTTACCATCTTGAAGCCAACATTTATTACCATTAGCATATTCAATGGCGGGACCATCGTCTCGATGTATATTACCATTTTGGTACCAATATTTATTACCATCAGCCCATTCAAGGGCAGGACCATCTTCTCGATGGTATTTACCATTTTGGCACCAATATTTATTACCATTAGCATATTCAATGGCAGGACCATCTACACGATGGAGTTTGCCATTTTGATACCATTCTTTATCACCATTAGG
>JACCDR010100698.1_pt1 | contig 29770 bp, 36 predicted proteins | sample 7446431 | NCBI WGS metagenome assembly JACCDR01 (sample SAMN15323443, study PRJNA562643) | freshwater metagenome | isolation source: river surface water | place: USA:Blue River Watershed | collected 2017-08-17
ATCCTATATCTACGATCTTTTTAGGACCGCCCGGCTCCTTTTGCAAAATTACTTCAGGTAGGTATCCATGAACATGCAGGATAGCAGGGGCAGGTATTCCGGCCCGCTCAAGAAGATCATCGACATTCGTCGTGATGTTCTTAACAAGCCCCGGGTAAGACTTGTACCACTCCGCAACTTGGTGGTGGAAAGCATTAGGCTGCACCCCAGCCAATTCTACCCGGCGGTCATTATAAAAATCATGGGTTTTAGAATAAAAACCCATGTTGAAGGAGTGAATGTTGCAAACTTCTTCAACATCGTACTCGTCCCACAGAGACTTGCCCGAAACTTCGTCGGTCCTGAAAGTACGGATCCCACTCTCCGCACCCGTGCCCGCCCCAGAGATAATGATTAAACGTCTTGGCATGTTATTCCTTATCCATGTGTCGCAAAGTAACCAAATATTGCATTGACTTTGCATTTGAGTAAACAAGAAGGGCCATATCCATACGAGATACTTGATCAGGATCCCCTGATACTGTAACACGCAGGCTATCGCCGTCTTGAATGAAATCTTCGACTGTGAATTGCAAGTCAAACTGCTTGAGCTTGCTCTCTAAGAACTCCAGTTGATTATTGATATCCAAGCACCAGCCATAGAATCGAGGTATCTTCAGAAGCGCTAGGTATATTTTTTCTAACTGATCGGCTAAATCCTCACTTACGACGAGATGCATTTTCTCTCTCCAAATCAACAGATAAGAATGAACGATCCATTTCTTTTCCAACAGGGGCGTTAAGATAGTTGATCATCCAGCGCCCAAACAGGACTAACCCCGCGACGAATGCCACAAAGCAGATAATGTCGAGTTCTTTTTGATTCATCCCAAAGGCCACGATGCTATTTACACACTCTTTCATTTCATTCTCCTTTACCTGATTTTCTGTAACTGTAACGGTCTTCCCCTTTGTCCCAAAGGTTGGCAGATAGCCAAGGAAGCCCATACTTAACCACCAAGAAGATCCAGACAGTATAGTAACCCAGGCGAATGAATGTTTCCATCAAATCATCCCCATTTCGATAAATTTATTATCTAAGTCGGAAGTCTCCAACTTAAGGCCCGGTTGATCACTGTTTTCCACACGGTGGTAAATCAGACCTTCTTCCACATACTTGATCACCACATCATAGTAGCGACCTAGAAGGGTCTCCCATCCACATTCGTAGACAGAAACCATACACACCACCATGCCAGCTTTGGCTGATCGCCATGCCTCACGTACCGCTTGCAGGTGCTCTAATTCCAGTTCATCCATTTTAGTTATTTTCTTATTCGATAACATTATAAACATACCTCTTAGTCTCTTATCTGATGGGTATCAGTCTAATGGATCATAAAATTCATGTCAATACTTTAAATTTTAAATTTTTGAGATAAGATCTATATAAAGATCTTTGTTTTAATAGGCGTAGCCTATAAGATCATATTGTTTTAATAACTATTATGAATGGATATGAATAATAGTTATAAAGATAATAATTTATGAGTGTAACGAATAAATTATAAGATTAATAAAACCCGTACCCGGAGGGCGAACGGAGTGAGGGGTTTATGTTTTATATACTCTAGTGTGCCTTTTAGGACACATGGGTTGACAAGTCGTTTTTTAGGTGAGAGACTCAATTGGTTTTAGTAAGGAGGGTGAGTGGAAGAGTACAACATTTCCATCCCTGATGGATCATTCACACAGTTCCCGATGCAGTGGGTAGTGAGGATGAGGTCGGATGACGTTAAGAAGATGATAATCCTCCATTGGAGGTATGGTTTCTTCGCAAGGAAGGCTGTTCGGGATGGTTACCCTCTTGACCGCTGCTACTTTGAGTCACAAGCTAAGTTAGCAGAACTTTTCGGCATGTCTGTAAATTCGAGGACCAAGGTGGGGCAGTTTCTTAAGCGTATGGAAGACATGGGATACATAACTACCATCAAGGAAAACATTTCGACAGGTGACAGGGTCAAGACTCGTCTCTACATAACAGTCAACGACCCTAATATTTTAAAGTTTTCTAACTTCAACGAGGAGATAACATGATTATAGCATTTTTTGCAGGACATGCGTTGGGTGTCGAGTTCAAGACGTTCGCTGGAGGTGAGCGTAATGTACGTATCCGCCCTGATTTCCCGATTTCTTTGGAACATGACATTTCAACCATTGGTGGTTTGACTGTTCATGCACACATGGATAGTCCACACGATCCTATTGACCTTTTATTGTTTGTCGATGCGTTTAATCGTATGGGCCGTGGTACAGGTCACAAAGTGGAAAAGACATTGTACCTCCCCTACATCCCCTATGCTCGCCAGGACAGGGTGATGGTGAATGGTGAGGCATTATCATCTGCTCTGTTTGGTAAGCTTATTAACCTCTGCGGCTTTGATGAGGTGATTGTTTGCGATCCTCACTCGGATGTTGCACCATCGCATATCAAAAACGTACGAATCTACGAGCAACACGAACTGGCTCTGAAGATTTTAGGAGAGGGATTTTTCAAAGATTCGGTTATCGTTGCGCCGGACGCAGGTGCAGTCAAGAAAGTTACAAAGCTTGCTCAGATTGTGGGTCATGAGACAGTTGGTGTCGGTGCGAAGCAAAGGAATCTTGTAACGAACGAGATCACGAACACCACCTACAGTGGGCCAAGTGTCGAAGGTAAGCGGGCTATCATGATAGATGACCTGATCGACGGCGGCAGAACGTTTATTGAGCTGGGCCGTGTACTCAAAAAATTGGGGGCTTCTGAAGTTATTCTCTACGCAACACATGGCATTTTTTCTTACGGTGCTGACGTATTCGAAGGTTCCGTTGACGAGGTTTACTCAGCCTACCCTTGGATGAAAAATCTCTACTGCGCTAACGAAAAGAATATTTTCAAATCTGTTGACACAATGGTCGCTTTCAACTAACATTCATCACGTTGCCGGGGCATACCGCCCCGATTAAAAGGAGAAACACATGTTAAATAATGAATTACCTATCCTTTTCGCGGATTGGTACAAACCATCACATATCTCAATGTACAGCAAAAAATCTGAAATCGTTCAGGACAATATGACGCCCCGCTCCAGCAAATACTTTACGCACTTCAGCAATGAAGAGAAAAAAGTGATGTCTGCGGGCCTGCAAGGATTTATCAAGTGGTTCCTGATTGAACACTTCAATCGTGAATTCTTCGGTCGTCCTAAGCAGGAAGTCATTGGTGAGTTCAAAGAAACGTGTGATCTGGCTATCGGTCCAAACATGGTAGAAACATGGGGCTTTGAAAAGCTGCATGACTTGGGATACCTGCCTGTTGAAATCCGTGCTCTTCCGGAAGGTACTCTTTCCCCGGTTCAGGTCCCGGTGTTTACCATCCAAAACACTCACAAGGACTTTTACTGGCTCCCTAACTATTTGGAGTCTGTGATTTCTGCCGAGAACTGGAAAACCATTACAACAGCGACCGTTTTCTGGCAGTATCGCAAACTGGCAGAGGCTTGGGCGGAGAAAACTTGTGACAATAACGCTCACGTACCATTCCAGATCCACTGCTTCGCTTATCGTGGTCAGGCAGGTACTCACGATGCCGCTCAGTCTGAATTTGGTCAACTGATTAATTCACAGGGCACCGATACTATCCCGGCGATTCTGTATGCCAACCGTTACTACGGCATGAAAGGCAAGTTCGTATCCGGATCCATCCCGGCATCCGAGCACAGCGTTGCAACGACGAACATCGGCTTCATTATCGGTCGCCTTCGTTCTGAGCATCCGGAAATGTCGCTGGACGACCTGCGTTTCTATGCTGAAGTCGAGTTCCTGCGTGATTACATCACCAAAATCTTTCCAAAAGGTTTCAGATCCTATGTCGGCGACAGTTACGACTGGTTCCGTCTGATTACAGAGGGTGTTCGTATCCTGAAAGAGGAGATCATGGCCCGTGATGGACGTGTAGTTTTCCGTCCTGATTCAGGAGTTCCGGAAGATATCATCTGTGGGACAGTGGACTGGCGTAAAATCGAGAACCTCGATGAAGCGGGTACTCTGGAAAAAGCTGCGGATTGGGCGCTGGAAAGCGCTGTTGAAGAAGTTCGTCAGGAAACTCCGCACGGGGAGCGCGGTAATGACATCGTTGAACGCTTCTTCCTGTTCGGCGGTGAACTGTACCGCATGAGTGGCTCCATCGAGTGGAACCGTGCAGAATACACGTACTACTACACCGACGGCAGTAAAGTCACTGCCATCGAAAAGCCGGAGCTAACGAACGAGCAGAAAGGTTCCGTTGAGCTGCTTTGGGAAGTTTTCGGCGGGGATGTTAACTCGAAAGGTTACCGGACACTTGACACTCATGTTGGTTTGATCTACGGTGACTCAATCACCGTCGCTCGTGCCAAAGAGATCTTTGAGCGCCTGGAGGCAAAAGGCTTTGCTTCGAGTAACATTGTATACGGTGTTGGTTCTTACACCACCCAGTACACTACTCGTGATTCCTTGGGCATGGCTGTTAAAGCAACAGGTGCGGTGATTGATGGTCAGCAGATCATGGTTGTCAAAGAACCGAAGACAGACCCTGGGAAGAAATCTGCACAAGGCTTCCTGAAGGTTGTTCGTGGTGAAGATGGCGAACTGAAGCTGGTTGATAATCTCCAACTGGAGCAAGTCAACGATACCGACAACGAACTGCGTCCGGTGTTCCGTGACGGGAAGCTGTTGGTTGATGAGACGCTCACAGAAATTCGTGAACGTGTTACAGCTAACCTGAAATAATAATAGCCGCCCTTCGGGGCGGTTTTCTTACAGAGGTGTTTATGGGTTACAAAGTCCGGATGCGAGAAAACTGGCAAGAGGAAGGCGAAAAGGGCCCCAAGAAAGGGGAGGTGCTGGAGTTAGACTTTTCTAATGCCGTTTACGGTGATGATGGAGAAATCGAATACTGGTTCGTCCCCTATGGCGGAGAATTTTATGAGATTTATCCCTATGAGTTGGAGGTATTATGAGAAACCCAGTTGCCAAGCACAATCATAACCGTGCAGCAGTACACCCAGATCGCTCTAAAAAGCCACAAAATACCGTGGACGAGGGTTTGCTTGACTACTACGCAGAAAACGCTCAGGATGTGGCACAGGGCGTTTACAAAGAGGCTTGCGAGCGAGTTGTGCTGTCCCGTAATAGCGATGACCATGTGGTTGGTATGATGCCGGACTATTCATACATTGTACCCACGACCCTCGTAGATATAAAACCTGTCGAACTTAGCGAACAAGATAAGAAGGAGCGTATACTTCGCTTTGAGATTGTATTCACTCCTCAGAATACTGCACTCGACGAACTGATGGAAGCCCTAGCCCATCGTTGACTATCATAAGGTCCTCCAGTAAAATGATGATTAACCCTCATTTAACTTACTGTTGGACTTATGGATAATTTCAAACTCACCCTCAGCTACATAACCCCCGAATACACCTCTGAAGAGTGCATCAAGTATTTTGAACTTTTTGAAGATGCTGCCGAAGAGGCTGATGATTTGGCTTTTATTACCGTAGGTTTCCCACTCGAAGACTGGAATAATGTTGACTTCGGCGAAGGTAACCACTTATACTCATTTTACCCTAATGAGGCCGATAAGACCTCGCGTTATAAACTTTCAATCGTAAAGGAGTTAGCATGATTAATTCAGGTGGCACTGAGATCGGTTATGGTGAAGGAATTCGTCAGGCAGAAGACGTAGATGTCTTTGATGAACATCCGGACTTTATCCGCAAGGAAGAAGACTGGGGAATCTGATGCTCACCTCCGATCAGATAGACGAATCCTTGGAAGGATCGGAAAGAGATCATCCCAACGTAAAAAGCCCTTATTCACAGAAGTGTTATGGTTGTGGGAAGGGCTTTTCAGGGCCTAAGTTTAGCGTCGCATGTTTTTCTTGTTTAAAAGGCAAAAAGGCTGTTGACAAAGAATAGGTTCATCTGTAATCTCTTAAATGTTCCGAACGAGAAGACAATCAAGTAGGTGGGTGGATAAAAGGTTTTGGGAGTCAGACCTCCACCGACGTGCCGGGAGAAGAGTTATCGCAGCGATAACTTACCCATAACCAGGCACAGTGACTGACGATGAGGGCTTGTCACCCACAGGGCACCCGTCCTCTGCCCAACTAACTTAGCCCTCCCCCGGAGTAATTAAGCTACCGGACTTGTGGGGCTATTACCAACGCTTACATCGGCGTAAGAATATCAACAGGAGATCGCGATGATCCTTAATACCATGCAACAGCGTGTAGTTGCTTCTAAAAAACGTATCACCGTAATAACTGCCCAAGCGGGATCCGGTTCTTCAACCGCACTGCTTTATGCACTTATTGAGGTAGCAAAGAATGATCCTACGGGGCTGGTTCTGTTCTGTCGTGCTACAGATATTCAGTCACGAAACCAAGCCGCGATTTTTGCCGAGAGTATTCCAAATGCAAGATACTCTCCACGCTCGCAAATATTGACGGTAAGAGTAGGTCTTACCCGAAAGGTCAAGATTAAGTTTGTTGATTCACGTTATCATTTTAACGACAGCTACGTATCGGCGATAGCTTTTGACCACAATATTGATAAGGATGTTTTACGCAAGGTTCTTCTTGTTGCTGGTCGGATTTATATAAACGACTGGTCCAAGAATATCGCAGAGACTTGGGGCATCGATCTGGGGTTGGTTGTTCCTGTAGGTGACGGTTTAGATTTCATACCTGCGGTTGAGAATATAAAAGGTCTCACTGTAGATAATCCTGGCCTCCCACAGCAATACATAGATTGTATTAAATCGGCACCTCCATACTTGAAGAGCACGGATCTCTAACCTATTGACATAGTGTAACTTAAATGCTAAGATGGTTGCACTGATTCGATAGGAGGCTTTATGACTAAAGCTGCGATTGTTACTCGTAAGCGAGGCCGCCCTACCTCGGAAGAAAGTACAGCAATTGCCCTTGAAAAGGCGATGATTTCTCTGAGAGGCGACCTGGCTCGTCTTACTCCGAAGGCTGTTGCCACACTTGAAGGTCTCCTGCAAACAGGAACCGAGAAGGTGAAAGAGACCACCGCTAAGTATATTCTTGAGCAAGCTAAAGAGGCCAATAACCTCTACACTCAAGAGGATAACGAAGATGGTGCCGCTGGCGGTACAGTTTCTGCGAGTGCTCCGGTTTATTCTGGATCTTCGGAAGACGTTAAAAGGGCAATCCCTTTGACTACCGAGATTCGTGAATACAAAATGACCGGAACAGACGACGATGATTAATGATGTCCCGGGCGATATGGCAATCGGAGCCTGTTCGCCACGGGGCTTTTCTTGAGTGTTCATCAGAGCACTGAAGAAAAGTTTTAACTCGTCAAATAAGGAATCTGATGATCTCGTAGCGAGGTCAAAAGCTGTAAGCGGTGTGCATAGGCTCCGTATTCCGAATAGACTATGTGGCGAGAGATATTTGCGGTGGTGACCCGAGTGGCAAAGGGTGGGGACTGTAAATCCCCTGATCGAAAGATCTTCGTAGGTTCGAGTCCTACTTGCCGCACCAATTCCGGCAAGGTTATTTAAGAGTCGTGGGGTCCACGACCTCCTAAGGGTGGAGATCTTTTCCGCCCGTGCCGACGTTAAGTACACCTTCCCCGCCTAACGGCGCATTAGGGAAGGGATTTATTAAGGCGCTGATTTCCTCATTGAAGGTAGGACCGGAGAGGACCAGTGATAATGCCTGCGGTTGTAGGCTAATTAGTAGAATGGCTGAGTGGTTTAAGGCAGCGCCTTGGAAAGGCGTCGGCTGCGGTCTCCGTGGCCCGAGAGTTCGAATCTCTCTTCTACTGCCATTTACGGTTGTTAGCTCAGACGGTAGAGCAAGATACTTTTAATATCGAGGTCACAGGTTCGATCCCTGTACAACCGACCAAACAAAAGGTCAGGCTCTGATTCAACCTGTCCTGTCGTGACCGAGAGGTTATGACAAATGGGGATTAGCTCAGTTGGTAGAGCACTCGACCGATAATCGAGTTGTCACTGGTTCAAGTCCAGTATCCCCAACCAATTGCCCCTTAGCTCACTTGGTTAGAGCATCCGACTCATAATCGGAAGGTAGCTGGTTCGAGTCCAGCAGGGGCGACCAGAAAGAAGCGGGAGTTGAACTGGTAAATGCGGCAGCCGAAAAGGACAGCCCTCAGCCCAGACAACAGGCCAACCGCAAAGCCGTCCAATTGAAGAGCACTGTTTACGTGACGAATCGCACAGGTTTCCTGTGAGTCCAGTAGCTTATCCATCTTGAAATGGGCGCACCCTACAATTGACTCTATAGCTCAGTAGGTAGAGCGGCGGCCCGTTAAGTCGCAGGTCCGAGGTTCGAACCCTCGTGGAGTCGCCAAATTTGGCATGGACAAGGTACGGCAATCCCCATGCGACGCTGAAAAATGCAAGCCATCGAACACATAGTGTTTAACCAATAGTTCTATAAGAGCTATTCATTAAATACTAATAGGTCGGTAGATTAATAGGGATCGGATCCCTGCCGGATTCCAAACCCGGCTCCAGGGGTTCGACTCCTCACCTTCCTGCCAAAAATGCTTGCGTGGCGAAAATAAACGCGTTGGTACGGAAGTATCCTACGGTCAGTGACCTTGCAGGTTAAACTCCTGTCGCAAGCACCATCTATAGTCCCGTAGTTGAGACGGTTACAATACTCCCCTGTCACGGGAGAGGTCGCGGGTTCGATTCCCGTCGGGACTGCCATATTTTTCCGCATAGCTCAGGTTGGTAGAGCACCTGGTTTGGGACCAGGGGGTCGGGTGTTCGAATCACCCTGCGGAGACCAATCACAGCCTAAGGTGAAGAAATGTTAGAAATTTTAGCGATGGCTAAGGCAAACCCTTTACCACCCGGCCCAACAACTCTTGTAGGCAGTTATAGTCGCGCTCAAGGTCAGTTGGCTGGTTATTATGGTGAAGTACCTGAATCGGCATTCATAAGTGCAAATGATCTTCGGTCCATGCTCAGCCCGGCAGGAACTGCGATTAACGCTAACACTTCTTGGCTAAAATTCACGCTCGATGGAAAAACTCTTTTCGTTAGTCGTTTATCTCTTACTTACTCTGGCAACTGGGATTCTTTGAACGCACAGGGCCTTATCTTTGGTCAGAAAGTTGTCACTATCAAAGGTAAGAAGTACAAGTGCCGGTCTTTCAAAACTCTCCCGCCAGGACAGAGCCAAGCCGCAAGCATTCCGGCAGGGAATGAATGGGATAGGTTACTGAGCAACATTTGTACAGAGACCAATCTCCCTCGCCAAGAGGGTGGCAAGTGGGGCAGTAATCTTTTCACTCCTTCTCAACTTGGATTTAACCAAGGTAACGGCGATTACGTCATTTGCCAAGAAGTTAATACCGATCTTAGTAACCGAGTATGGATGCGTGGTTATAACTCTGTAAACAGTGCAGGCGGCGTGTTCCAAAATCAGTCTAACACATACAATAATATGGGTTGGCGTCCAGTATTAGAACTGGTAGAGTAAGATTCGCGGGCATCGTATAATGGCTATTACCTCAGCCTTCCAAGCTGATGATGCGGGTTCGATCCCCGCTGCCCGCTCCAGAAGTTAGCAGGTACAGGCAGACCAGCCTCCAGGTGATTCGCTACCTCAAGTGCGGGACGAAAAACTCCCGTGGTGACCGGGCTATCTCACCTAAACTGGACACCAAGCTCAGCCAAATTTAGAGGATAGGACGTAGTGGTACGTAACCGGATTTGAACCCCGGCCCGCTGTGGCGATCCCACGGTGACAGTTCGACTCTGTTATCCTCTGCCATATAGAAGAGTAGGAAAAAGGTAACCCCAACGGACTGCTAATCCGTGATCCCGTTGAGGGGTCTGAGAGTTCGAGTCTCTCCTCTTCTGCCAAGTTATAACAACAATAATATAATATCTCCTCTCCTTCGCCTCGTGCCCTCCTTATTGGAGGGCTTTTTTATTTGTAGGTTTGGTGATAAAATATCCAAAAAGGAGGGGATGTATGGCTTTAATCTTGAAGTACAAGAAATATTTGATTGGCGTTGCTTTGGCGATCGCACTGGTATTGGCATTTAACTTCTGGGTCGGCCAGAAAGAAGACCAAGCGTACCAGCAAGGTTTCCAGGCTGCAAATGTTCAGTGGGAAAAGAAAGGTAAAGAGTACGTTGATCTCATCGAAAAAGGTTATGCTGATAACGTTGCCCTTAATCAAAAGTTAGCCGAAGCCAATGAGGCCAAACGCAAACTGGAAGAAGAACGTGCATCTTTAGTTCATGATCAGCAGATCGACTATGCCAATTCAGAAGAAGGTAATGTGAAAGGTTTGGATAAGAAGTTCATCAAGCTCTATAATGATTCGTTGGGGGAATGATGAAAAAATTTTTATTTGCCATCGTTTTTACTTTAGCACTGTCTGGGTGTGTAGAAAAGAAATCAATTCCTGACGTGGCGTTTAAAGGTACGCAGGTAGAGGATTTGATTGATAAGCCAGACCGAGAACTGATGCGTAAGGCTCCACCAAAGCAGTACCTCGTAGAAGGGACAAGCAACGGTGAAGCCGGAGTCATTGTTAGCAATAACAATCTCCGGGCAGGGACAGTGGAACGCCGTCTCGAAGGACTCCAACAATTCGTCTGCAATCTTTTTAAAGAGCCCGTAGGGGAAGTTTGTAAGAAAACAGGTAAGTGATTGTGCCAAAAGGCCCTCCAGTCATTGGAGGGCTTTTCTTTTTTGGGGGTTTATGATAATATACCTATTATTGAAGTGTGTCAATACCCCTTAGGAGAATTCATGGCAGCTACATTCGCACCCGCGAGTCGTAAGCAACAGATGGTTCTCGAATCCAAAGCGCAGATCCTTGTTATGGGCGGTGCAGCTGGTTCAGGTAAATCTTACCTGCTTCAGCTAATGCCTCTCCTAATGATCGATGACCCCCGTACAGCTTGCATTATGTTTCGTCGTACAGTGCCTCAGATTCGTGGACAGGGTGGTCTTTTCGACAAAGCCAAAGATATTTACAACCAGCTACCGTCAGTAATTAAACCTAAGTTTAAAGAAAACGAGATGCTCGCTACCTTCCCTAACGGCGCGACTGTAAAATGGCAGTCTATGCAACACGTTAAGGATAAATTAGACATTCAGGGTCTTGAGTTTACCTTCATAGGTGTCGACGAAGGTACTCAGTTTGAATGGGAGCAGCTTGAGTATATGATGTCGCGTTTGCGATCAAACTCAAAGTACGCCTCTCGAATGGTAATTTCTTGTAACCCCGATCCTGACCACCCGCTCAGGGAAATGATTGATTGGTATCTGGATGAGACAGGATTCCCTATCCCGGAAAGGGATGGAGTTATTCGTTGGTTTGTTCGTATCGACGATAATTACATATGGGGTGATACCAAGGAAGAATTGAAAGCGAAATACGGCAAGAAAGCACGGCCTGTTTCCTTCAGTTTCATTTCTTCCACCATTTATGATAATCCCCCAATGCTGATCAACAACCCGGATTACCTTGCTCAGCTGGAAGGTCTTAACGATGTTGACAGGGCCCGACTGTTGCATGGTAACTGGGATGCCCGTCCAGAGGGCGCAAACTATTTTAAACGTACATACCTGAAAGAGGTGGATGTTCTTCCCTTAGGCTGTACTAAAGTCCGGGCTTACGATAAAGCAGGTACTGAAAGGTCAACGGGTAACAAAACCCCTGACTTCACAGCGGGGATCGGTGTTGCTAGGGATCAGGATGGTTTTTATTATCTGTTTGGTGATTATCACGAGTCTTTCGTAGACAGCGGTGATTGGTCAACAGGCACAGAAGGAAGATTCTGTAAAAAAGCCGGAGAGCGCGACAGCATAATTGCCAAGCAAGCCGAACACGACGGTGATGACACTATCGTAATATTTTCTGTTGACCCTGGGCAGGCAGGAATATCTGAGTTCACTACCTCTTCACGCGATCTTATTTCCAAAGGGTATATTGTAGAGAAAGACCCAACTCCGGGTAACAAATCTAAGCTTACACGCTTTTCACCGTTCGCACAGCTGTCGCAGAACGGGTTTGTCCGGATAGTCAAAAGATCCTTTTCTGTTGAGACGTATAATGCACTGATGAAAGAGCTGGAATCTTTCAACGGTGAACGATCATCAGGATCAAGGAAAGATGACTGGGCCGACGCCACTAGCTCAGGTATTAACTACCTGGAAAAAACCGAAGTGGTTCGAGCCGTGGCAATTCCTCGTCCTAATGCCCCGACTATGTATTCACGTCACTATTAAAGCACAGGGGTTGAGCCGTGTCCAGAAAAAATAGACGTAATCGTACTCGTCCGGTAGATATGGTAAAGGCTACTAGCGAGCAGCTTAGCGTATCCCGGATGCGTATGAGAGAGCAAGGAACTTTTGCTCTCTCGAAGGTTCAGGTCGAAACTGAGCGTATGAAGGATCAAGAGATCCGCTGGCCTCAGCTTATTTGTACGGTTGAGTCCATGAAGCAGGATGCCACCGTGGCAACCGGGCTGGACATGCTGTACACTTTCGTTGAGAAAGCCTTCAAGGATTTCAAGGTCATACCTGGCGAATCTCAGGCATCTAAAGATGCAGCCAAGTTCATTGAATACTGCCTTAAAAATATGGAAGGCCAGACAATTCGACAATTCGCCCGCGATGCGGCGACATTTAACGAATATGGATTGGCAGTTTTTGAAAAGGTATACACACAGGTTACTGTTGGGGAGCATGTTGGGAAGTTTAAGATCAAAAACTTAGGCTTTCGTCCACAAGCTTCTCTGTGCCGTAAAAATCCTTTAGTGTATAATGAAGATGGATCACAAATTGTTGGTGTTAAACAGTCGCTGAGTGCTTTTCAGAACTTCACGGGCGGCGACTTAGGCTACGTGTCGGCTTTCCCTACCGACAAACTGGGTGATGTACTGATCCCGTCAAGTCGTTTGATGATTATGACCACAGGTGGTTCAACCTCTCAAGCTTTGGGAGTTTCACCTCTGGTTGGATGCTATCGTGCCTGGCGCGAGAAAATCCTGATCGAAAACTTGGAAGTTGTAGGTGCTACAAAGGATATGGGCGGTGTCATCGAATTGAAGATTCCTTCCCAGATCCTGAATAAAGCAGCTATAGACCCGTCTTCCCCTGAAGCTGAAATGGTTAAAGGTCTGATGCAGGATGCGGCAAATGCTCACTCCGGCGAACAGTCTTTCTTCATGTTACCTTCGGACGTTAAAGATAATGCCCCTCAGTACACTATGACCCTTAAGGGCATCGATGGGATGGGCAAGCAGTACAGTACCGCACAATTGATCAGTGATCGTAAAAAGTCAATTCTCGATCGTCTTGGTGCGGGATTCCTTAACGTAGGTAATGATAAGGCGGGTTCTTACAACCTTTCGGAATCAAAGCAGACTATTCACACCCAATTCGTTCAGCGAGTTAATGAAATTATTCTTGAAGCGCTGAATGAAAACTTGCTGCCCCAGCTTTTAGCTCTGAACGATATTCGTCTGCCAGAGACTGAGATGCCTTACGTCAAATCTGGTAAGATTGTTGATGATGACAAGGAAGGTTTTTCAAAAGCTATTCAGCGTATTGGTGCTGTGGGTTATCTGCCAAAAACTCCCCAAGTAATTAACCGTATCCTAGAGGTCTTGGATATCGACCAGCGAATTGAAGAGGATATCTCTTTTGATGACCTGATGAAGATGTTGGGTGAAGATACCAGTCGTGCTGGCGATGGCATGACGAGAGGTTCTACTGGTACGGGCACTGCAAAAATGTCATCCACAAGAGACAATTCAGCGGCTAATTTAGATAATTAATCTGGTTGCCAAATAAACCTCTTGTAAAACAGTTCGTTCAGTGCTAAAATAATTATCACGGGAGCAATGATGAAAGATATTACCCTTTCCGACCTTCCTTCACAAACCTCTCTGACTCGAATTCAAAAGAGTCGGGTTGTGAAAAAGGCCAACGACCTCATGAAGCAGGGTTTTAATAAAGACGCTGCTATTAACGGGGCCGTTGGCTCCGTCCTTGTTCAGAAATCCGCAGAAGAAGAGATGATTTCTTATGAAGTCATTTATGAACCTGAAACCCCGGATCTTCATGGACAGTGGATGTCAAAAGAGACTCTGGTTAAGGCACACGAGGACTTCAAGAAGGCGCAATCCCTTGGAGCCGTTACCGAAAACCTTTACCATCTCTTCGATACAGATTCCTGGAAAATCGTCGATCACTGGATTCAACCAGAATTTGACGTGACCGTAGCCCAGACCGGAGAAGTTATTAAAGCCGGGTCATGGGTAGCCAAGGTTCAGTATACGCCAGAAACATGGGCACTGAAGAAAGCCGGGATTGTCGGCGGTCTTTCTTTGCAATGCGGCGGTCTCTTGAATGAAGAGACAAATGAACTGTCCAATCTCGATTTCAGCATTTCTTTAGAAGATGAAGAGGACGCCGAATGATCAAGCAGTGGATCGAGAAGGGTCGCAAGATTAAGTCTCGCGGCATCGCTCTCACTCACCGAGATCAGGGGTATAGCGCTAACAATCGTCACATTAGCCTCCTGACCAAATCCGAAGTCGACCCCAGCAAGCTGACGGTTGACATCATTAAATCCCTTGAACAGGTCCAGTTGACTATTAGCATGGAGGAATACCTCCGTCGCTTCTTCAACATGTGGTACAGCGATGCTGAACTACTGACCAAAGTCCTCGGTATGAAAACCGAGTTCGAGCAAGAGATTGAAGACAATCCTCCGGCTGACGATTCTTGGGCCGAAGAGTGGAATGAGCAGCATCAGAAATATCTCGATGAAAAACTCTCTTCCGTTACTCTGATCAAGAAAGCGAAAGCAGGTGAAGAACTCACCCTTTTGGAACAGTACGAACTTATCAAAGCTCGTCAACAGTTCGAAGAGGGTTGCCGTGATTACCAACTCGACTTTGGTGATGATTCAACTCTAACATCCCCCGCTCCGGAAGTCAAACCTCCTGTGGAAACACAAAAAGGTGCAACGACCCAAGCGACCACCGAAAGCTCCGCTGGAGCACCTGCCAAAACCACAAAGGAGACTCCTGTGGACAAAGAAGTTGATGTGACTAAATCTGCCGAGTTTATCGAAATGCAGAAAGCTCTGCTTGCTCAAACCGAACTGCTTAAAGCTATGCAGGCTCAGGTTAAGGATGCCGAAGAAATCGTTAAAGCTGCTAAGGCTGCTAAACGTGCGGTAGCTGTTGAGAAAGCGGCTGGCTTTACTTTCGTTGCGGCTGATCAGCGTGAAGCTGTTGCTGACCTGATCGAAAACCCTGCTCAAGCTACTCTGGTCGCCGTTCTTGAAAAAGCCGCTGCTGACCTGAAAGCTAAAGACGAAGCTCTGGTTGCTAAAGATGCAGAGATCGCAGAAGTCAAAAAATCCTTCGCTGACGGCAAGCCTGTTGGTGGTGAAGGCGAACTGACTGATATCGCTAAAGGCGCAGAAGATGCACAGGCTGCCCTGAACCGTCTGATCGCTGAACGTACTAAAACTGCCTAATTGAGGAATATCTGAAATGGCTAAACCATATGTTGCTACTCTCGAAGGTGACTACTCCGACATCGTTCTGGGCCGCGTAGTTGCTTTTGGCGATACGGGCTGGAACTTTAAAGAAGTCCCTATGACCTTCATCGCTGCTGATGCGGATGAAGATTCTGCTACCACGCTGTTTGCTGGTTTGCTGGTCGATATCGACGGTGAACCTGTTGCTGCACCTGCTGGCGTTGCTGACATCTACGGTGTGCTGGTTGACCGTAAGGTCCTGCCAGGTGTTGGTCAGTTCCGTGGTGTTTTCACCCCAGGTGAAAAAGTACCTATGGTCTTGGCAGTTCGTGGCCTGACCCTGAACGCATTAAAAATCAAATACGCTGACGGCACTCTTATCGATGCTGCGGGTATTGCAGCCCTGGAAGCTAAAGGCAACCTGGTGACTAAACACATTGTCGGCACCGAATTCATCGGTTCCGTACTCTAATAATTCGTAGGAGATATTAAATGCGTAATGGTGATTTTCAGATCCTGGACTATACTGGCCTGATCACTACGATGCCTCGCATCGACACCTTGCTGCAAAGCATGGACCTGTTCACCGAGAAGTTTGGTCGTACCACTATCGCACAGGTTGAACGTGTTGACGAAGGCGCTGGCCGTATCCCGGCACGTCAGCGTGGCGGTGAGCGTAACCATCTGGCTGGTGAACGTACCAAGCTGTTGAACCTGAACATCCCGTTCTTCCCACTGGACCGTTCTATCGACCGTGCAGACATTCAGAACTTCCGTGAATACGGTAGTGAGAATGCACCGAAGACCGTTCAGGCTGAGGTTGAGCGTCACATGATGCGTATTCGCCGCAGTCATGGCATCCTGAAAAGCAAAGCGATGTACGAAGCTTTGATGGGCCGTTCTTGGTCCCCTGAGGATCCGGTTTCTCAGTACAACTACTACGACGTTTGGGGTGTTACTCAGCAGACTGCTGATGTTGACTTCACCAAGCTGGCGATCGACCCGATCGAAGTCTTGGAAGCAGAAGGTCGTGCTCACATCATCGATTGGGCTGGTGACAGCGGTGACAACTACGAGATCGTCGTTCTGGCATCCCGTAAGTGGTTCTCTGCTCTGATCTCTCACCCTCAGGTGACTGGTGCGTACTCTCAGTACCCATCTACCCAAGAAATGCTGCGTCGTCGTCTGGGCGGTAATGCTAACAACCGTATCTTCGAACACAAGAACGTTCTGTTCATCGAAGACATTTCTGGTAACATTCCAGACGGTGAAGCTTACATCTTCCCACGCGGTATCACTCGTATGTTCGAGATGTACTTCGCTCCTTCCGACACACTGGAAGATGCGAACCAGGTCGCTCAGGAACTGTACGTGTTCTTCAAGCAGTCTGCATACATGCGTGAAGCGAAGATCGAATCTGAGACTTCCTTCCTGGCGGTGAACAACCGTCCAGAACTGGTGATTAAGTCCACTGGTAAGTTCGCATAAGAGAAAGGTCACCTTCGGGTGGCCTTTTTTATTGCCTGTGCAAGCTGTACATTTTAACCAAAATAGTGTACCATTGTAAGATAGGCTTTTGATTATCAACGAAGGAGTATCTTAGAATGGCACAATCACACTTGGAAATTTTCCCAAGCGAATATCACATGCTACAGTTCTTTGGTAAGTATTTACCTAAACTGGATGCAGAAGCATCAGGCCGCCTGTCACCTTTCCTGTATGTGTACGACGATGAACTGGTCCTCGCCCGTAACTTGTATGAGTTCCTAACCCAGATCGAAGAGATGACTGCGTTAGGTATTGATACTTTAAACTCTAGTCAGAAAGGAACTGCATTCCTGATCTTCTTCCACGACAAGATCAAAAGCCCTGAGAAATTCTTGGAGTCGGCGGAGGAAATGAAAGCATCCCGCAGTAACGTGATCGTTGACGACAAACCTAAGGTTGAAATTAAACCTGAAGAGTTGGTCCAGTTGACTGTCCCTGACTCAGTCGTCGATGAGCATAACGGCCAAGAAGAAGTCACAGACACCGAGTCTGGTCGTTCTGATGAAGACAAGGAATCAATCCTCGCACATGCAGAAACCCTGCGTAACGACAGCAAGAAAGCTGCGGCTAAAGCCGATCTCGAAGCTTACGCACTGACCTTAAACATCTCTTTAAGCAAAGGTAAAACTTTCGACGGCATGTTGGAAGACCTGAAAGCTGCTCTGTAATATCCTCCCTGCCCCTTCCACAAGGGGCATTCTTTTCTTTACTCCCTCCGGAGAAGTAAATCAATGAGTGAATACCAAGACAAAGTCGTAGAGGCTCTGGTCACTGTACCTGATCCGACTGCGAGTAGCTCCGGCGGTTCCGGTGCCCCATTCACTGGTATCGAGACGCAGGATACTGTATCCACCAGTTTAGTCGGTGATGGAACTGCATCCAATCCCCTCCAGGCGAATATCAATGTTTCCCGCCGTAGCGGAAACCGCTTGCAGGTGGTGAATACCCAGAATGAGCAGGGTCTCTTTGTAGCGGGTAGCGAAACCAAGGCATCCTCTAAAGAGGGTAACGTTGTTCGCTATATTACCGCTCAAGAGGCAACCGATGCAGGTGACCCAACACTTGAAGGAGTGTACGCCGATCCTGCCAACGTGTCAATCACCTCCCCTAATAAAACCCTCAAAATCAAGGCTGACTCTACCAACAAAGCCAAGACTCAGGTTGATGTTGTTATTGATCCAGATGCCAGCAATGCATTAAAATCCAGTGATACCGGACTGAGCGTACCTGTTTCTGCTGCTCTTGACAACAACCTTGAAATCCGCCAAGGCGCTCTGTACGTAGCACCTCGTGAAGTGGAGATCTCCCAAGACCCTGACAATAAGCTGACTGAGAAGTCTGATGGTTTGTTTGTTGAAACCGTAAAAGGGGATAAAGGAGACCAGGGTGAGCAGGGAATCCAAGGACCTGTTGGACCTCAAGGCGAACAGGGCATTCAAGGTGAGCCTGGTCCGCAGGGAGAAAAAGGCGAGAAAGGTGACACTGGCCCTCAAGGTGTAAAGGGCGACACTGGTCCGCAGGGTTCACAGGGTGCTCGTGGCGAAGTAGGACCTAAAGGACCAGCTGGCCTCGGCATTAACGTGTTGGATACTCTGGCCGCACAGGATCAGCTTCCTGCGGTGGCAGATATGGAAGTCGGCGATACTTATGTTATCGGTCAGAACTTTTGGACCGTTGTCGTTGATAACAACACTAAGCAGTGGCGAAACATCGGTAACTTCGCAGGCCCTGAAGGTCTCAGTGCATTTGAAGTTGCAGAGAATCAAGGATTTGAAGGGACGGCTGACGAGTGGCTCAACTCTCTGCGTGGTGCAGACGGTATCGGACTACAAGTCTTGGGTGCATTCACCGATCCTTCTTTCTTGCCTATGGAAGACAACAAGCCGGGTGATACCTATATCATCGGTGACAAAATGTATGTCTGGACGGGCGACGCTGATAAGTGGCAAACCGTAGGGCAGGTAGGTCCAGAAGGTAAATCTGCCTATCAGGTATGGTTAGCTAACGGCCACACCGGGTCTCAGGTAGACTTCCTTAACTCTATCGTAGGTCCCCAAGGTCCGAAAGGTGATAAGGGCGATAAGGGTGATCCGGGCGCTGATGGTAAAAATGCCAACGCCATTAACCTGCTGGGTAAAGTAGCTAATGAAGCTGCTCTTCCTGCCAACGCCGATGCTGGCGATGCTTACCTGATCGGTAACAACGTATACGTATCGGATGGGGCTGGGAATTGGTCAAACTTAGGTGCTTTCCAAGGTCCGAAAGGTGATACCGGGGCAACCGGAGCCAAGGGCGATAAGGGAGACACTGGGGCTACAGGTCCAACAGGAAAAGATAACTATGCTCTGGCTGTAGAGCAGGGCTTTCAAGGTTCTTTGACTGATTACTTGGCATCCCAGAAGGGTGCTAAAGGGGACACAGGCCCACAGGGACCTCGTGGACTGCAAGGCGTTAAGGGCGAGAAAGGTGATGTAGGATCCGGAGTTACAATTCTGGGCTCTAAGGATACCGAATCCGATCTTCCAAGTAACGCGGCAACAGGCGACGCATGGCTGGTTGAAGATGATCTGTTCATCTACAACGGAACAGCTTGGGTGAATGAAGGGCCTGTTCGCGGACCACAAGGTATCCAAGGGGTCAAAGGCGACCAAGGTGTAAAAGGTGATAAAGGCGACAAGGGAGACCAAGGCGTCAAAGGAGACACCGGATCTCAGGGGCCTCAGGGTGAAGTCGGACCGCAGGGAACAGGAATCACTCCGAAAGGGACTGTTGCCACTCAATCCGCTCTACCTGCCACTGGAAATACCAAAGGTGACTTCTGGGCAGTTACCGATACGGGCCAGGGTTATTCTTGGGACGGTTTACAATGGGTAAACACCGGAATTACTCGCGGAGCTAAAGGTGACAAAGGAGATACCGGGGCCACTGGTGCGAAAGGGGATACTGGAGCAACAGGACCTACTGGAGCAGGAGTAAACCCGAAAGGCACCGTAGCTAACGCCGATGCACTCCCTACGAGCAATAATACCAAAGGTGACTACTACGTAACTCAGGACACTGGGACCTCTTACTCTTGGAGTGGGACGGCTTGGGTTAACCTGGGGGTTGTTAGAGGACCTCAGGGTATTCAGGGGGAGACAGGGCCACAGGGAATCCAAGGTGAGAAAGGGGTTAAAGGTGACACCGGATCAACAGGACCTCAGGGCCCGCAAGGTGACATCGGACCTGGTGTTGAGATCATGGGTAAACTCAACTCCACTAGCGAACTTCCTTCAACAGGCCAGTTAGGCCAAGGTTACCTGATCGACGGTGACTTCTGGGGATGGACGGGTTCTGCCTATGAAAACTTGGGGCGCATCCAAGGACCTGTTGGACCTACTGGACCGCAGGGTGATGTAGGACCTACCGGGCCACAGGGGACTAAAGGTGACAAAGGTGATACTGGTTCTATCTGGTTGGCCTTTGCAAGGGAGCCTTCTGTTAACGATGGTCGCGTAGGTGATTACTTCGTCAACACTTCCACTTTACAATTTTACCGCAAGACCAGCGCTACGGTGTGGGCTTCCTTGGGGTATATGGGTGGTGGTAACGTTTACGATGCACCTAAGGATGGTAAGAGCTACATCCGTAAGGATCAGGCTTGGTCAGAGCTGACTTATCCTGTGACAGAGGCACCTACAGACAGTGGTTACTATGTCCGCCAGAACGGGGCATGGAAGAAACTGGATCGTTATGACCTTCGTGTCATGTCGGTTACAGGAGCTATCGATGCAAACGTTGCTCAGGTCGTTACGATTGACGGAACCACGGCAAAAACCATCACGATTGCCAACCTGCCTTCAGGAAGAGCAATGACGGTGGTTATCAAGTTCATCGGTAAAGGAGGGTCAATGACTTGGCCTACCCCAATGGCTTGGTCAGATGGAACTCAGCCAACCCTCGGAACTACCCGTGCTTATGTGACCTTCTTCTGGGATGGTTCAGAACTGACTGGTACACAGTCCCTGACTGTTAACTAATAATGAGGGCTTCGGCCCTCTTTTAGGAGAGTATAATGGCTGTAGATCCTAACAGCAAGGTTTATTTTTGGACCCCAATGCTGCGCAAGAGCGACAATAAATACCCAGTCTTTTTGCAGGATTTCCTTAATGAAAATAACGTCAGTATCGGCGATTTCGTTTGGGAAATAGAGATGCGTGATAACTGGGGATACTACATGGTTCATTCCACACCAAAACCTGACGGTGATGTTGTGACTGAAGGCTTCCCTGTTCATAACGAAGAAGACGACTTGTGGTATCAAACTTGGGAAGTTCGTGATTTCACTGACGAAGAAAAATCCCAAAACCTTATCATGGCTAAGCAACAGAGTCGTATGTTGGCCTACCAGAATTACTCTAACGATATCCTGAAAGGTGTGACCCTTGAGGGTAAAGTTTATTCGTTAGAGCCTCGTGAATCAGCAAACCTGAGAAACACTTTGGCTCTCGCTGAATCTGACTCTTCTGTAACCGTTTTGCTTCGTGCCTCTGATTACAGCTATGAGTCCCTGTCCGCCGCTGATGCAATTATCAAAATTAATTTGATTTTAGCAGAAGGCGGGAAAGTTTACCAGAAGCTAATGACCTACTTAAAAGAGGTCTATGACGCAACGGTGATCACGGATGTCCCTGAAGTACCTGACACTTTCTTAGGAGAATAACATGGCAGCAATCGGCGGAGCCTCTATGGGCTTGATCACAGGTTATGGACTTGTTGATCAGGAAACTGGAGACATCAAAACCTTCAAGGACCTGTTTAAAGGTGGTACAGGAACACCCGGCCCTAAAGGAGATAAGGGTGACAAGGGCGACACCGGAGCAACTGGTCCGAAAGGAGACACGGGAGCTAAAGGTGACAAAGGAGATACAGGGACCGCAGGCGCTAAAGGCGCAGACGGACTGGGTATCAATACCATCACGGCTGCACGTGCTGGTGATACGATAACCCTGACCTTCACTATGTCTGACGGATCAACCAAGACCGCCAGCTATGAAGATCCTGCTTCTGCTTAACCAATAGACCGCCTTCGGGCGGTTTTCTTTTATCTGAGGAGGATGTATGCCTGGCTATCTCACTGGTGATCGTTTCGGAATCTATTACGGTTACGGTCTTTACGACATCATGAATGAGAAATTCATTCCTTTTTCCAAATTGCTCGAAGAAGCAAAAACAGATTCTATCATGACAGATGGAATTCAGGATGCAGGTTTTGCCGGGAAACAACTTTTACGTATCGCCACTTCTGAGGGTATCCGAGAGTGGCTTGATGTGAAAGACGGAAATCAAGGTCCTCAAGGATTGCAAGGCCCTCTTGGACCTCAAGGCGAACAAGGAGATGCTGGATTAAAAGGCCCAACCGGACCTCAAGGCATCCCCGGCCCCGCTGGTATAAAGGGCGACCCAGGGGACACTGGAGAGCAGGGCCCGCGAGGATTGCAAGGCCCACAAGGGGAGGTAGGTCCTGCCGGACCAGCGGGCCAGCAAGGGGATCCTGGTGTTCAGGGGGAAGTTGGGCCCCGTGGAGAACAGGGGATACAAGGAGAACAGGGACCAGCAGGACCTCAAGGCCCCGTTGGAGAAACAGGCGCGTCTGGAATAGAGTTCAAGGGAGAATATAACTCCTCTGAAAATTATAAAAAAGGCGACACTGTTGTTTTTGAAGGAAGTACCTATGTAGCTATTGATACTACTGTAGGTTCTACCCCAAAAGAATCTCAAAAGTGGGTTATTATGGCGATGGAAGGTGCCAGAGGTCCACAAGGTGAGCAAGGTCCAAGAGGCCCGCAGGGAGAGACTGGTCCTCAAGGTATTGATGGAAAAGAAGGGCCCATCGGCCCATCAGGACCTCAGGGAGAGGTCGGCCCTACTGGGGTCCAAGGTATAGAAGGACCGATTGGTCCTGCCGGACCTAAGGGTGAAAAAGGAGATCAAGGACTACAAGGTGTTCCTGGTGAAAAGGGAGAGGTCGGCCCTCAAGGATCACAGGGCATTCAGGGTCCAGCAGGCGTACAGGGTGAACAAGGTCCTGCCGGACCAAAAGGAGATCGGGGCGATGCAGGTGCAACCGGACCTGAAGGCGCTCAAGGGCCGAAAGGTGATAGGGGCATTCAAGGTCTTGTTGGACAGCAAGGCGACCCTGGGCCTAAGGGAGATAAAGGCGACACTGGGGATATCGGGCCGAAAGGATCTCGTGGAGACCAAGGAGCAATTGGCCCTCAAGGCCCGGTTGGTGCTACAGGGCCTCAAGGTCCCCTTGGACCACAAGGGATTAAAGGGGATACCGGATCTCCTGGTCCTACTGGACTTACTGGAGCTACAGGCCCAGCGGGTACTAAAGGCGACACCGGGCCAGCAGGGCCAACTGGAGCTACGGGCCCACAAGGACCACAAGGCGTTGGTCTTTCTCCCGGCACACCTGCCTATCCGGCAATTCAACCAGGAACCGCATACCGCGCTCCGGATCCAGCCAAGGCTGCTTTTGTTTCGGTGATGATAGACGTATCCTACACAGTTACTGTGGCATCGGCTTTTTCGGATACAATGGAATTGCGTATCGGACCCGATGCAACTGTAGCGACAGGAGGGGGGTATCGTATTGCGTCTTGGAGAGCTGCTTTCACTGGCATAACGATAGCAATTGGTATGGGATCAGGAGATCGTGGTCAGATGGCTGCACTCCTCCCACCGGGCTGGTACTATGCCGTTAGACGTATCAACGGATCGGCAGCAACTATAGCCGAGTGTGTTGTTCAACCTCTGACCTAACAATAGCCGCCTTCGGGCGGCTTTCTTTTTATCTGTCAATGACTTTCTTTTAGAAATATGATAAGATTGAGGCTAACCAAACCGGAGGTTCTTTTAATGAACGATGCACAAGTTATTGAACTTGTCCGCAACTTCCTCGGTGGCCTGACTACTGAAGAAATGCCTGACAATATGATACTATTCTTTTGGATGAAGTGGAAATTAACTTACGACCTGGATAGACACCCTGAAAAATTCCCAATCTGCCTTTACAATACAGTTCTTGATTGTGTTCGTTGGTTGATTGCACAAGAAATCTCCAGCGGAAACTCTTCCGTGAGTGAAAGATTAGAAAAGATTGGCGACGAGACGATTTCTGTCAAGGGCGGCTCAACATTGCAAAGCTGGAAAGACTTTCTTGATTGGCTGTTGGCTAATCCCGAATATATCGATCCTTCTCTACAGTTCAATTCCTCGCTGGTGATTATTGGCGGAGTTCGTCAAGACGAATTCTACCGTGTTAAAAACGATCTTAATTCCCGCAATGGTTTCATGGAGCAAGGTATCGCCCCGACAAGAGCGGTCCCCCGCAAGTCTCCTTGGCTACCAGTTGGCCCCACTGTGGGAAGAAATCCTTGGATGGTCGAGTAACGCTTTGACTTTGTTGCGTTTGCTAGGCTATTATGGTAAAATAACTTTCATGGGGAAATGCCGTGCCGAGAAAATCTTCAACGGACATTACCGAACTGGAAAATTATTTCAGCCAACTATCTGAATTGTCTAAAAAAGAGTTAGAGTATGGCTTTTACGATGAAAAGCATTACTCTGGCTTAAACATGGCAACTCTGGCGGCTATCCACGAGCAGGGCTGGAATGATTTACCAGAACGAAATTTCATGTACTCCACCGCCATCCATTTCCAAGAAGGTCTAGCCAAACATATTAAACGTATGCATAACGGCATTATCCAAGGTCGTGGTTTTACCAAATACCTGGATAAGATCGGTAAAGATGCTGCGGATAGTATTCGTTTCACGATTGAAATGGGAACCTTTTCTAACCCCAAGGTATCGAAAGACTGGGCCAGTGTAAAGGGTTTTGATGATGCGATGGTTCACTATGGCGACCTGTCAAGTGCAGCTACCTTCAGGGTTGTCAAATATCAAGGTAAGTAAGGAGTCATAATGGCAAGAGGTTATCGACTGCTTACCAGCAGAAACCGACTGATTCCCCGCATAGAAGTTCAAGGGCGTCACAGAGAGTGGCGAAAAACAGACCCTGACTCTCCCTTCGAAAACGCAGGGAAGGAGATGTTCTATGATCCTTTCGTTGCGGTAGAGTGTAGTGTTCAACCAATGCGGGGCAAAGCCCTTCGCGATCAGAATAACCAGTTACTGCCGGGCGGTGAAGAGGACTACGATTCTTACACAGTCTATTCAGAAACGCTATTGCGTCGTGCCAAAGAGGGGACTGATCAGTTAGCAGACCAGCTTTTACTGCCAGGCTCCGGCGGAGAGAACGTTTGGTTCACAGTGATGAAGATTGATATCTACGTCTCTTCTGGAGCCCCTCGTTACAGGTATTACCTCATTGCTGTACCTGAAGGCACAGAAGGAGGTCTGTAATGGCAGAAGGTTTGGAGTTTACCAACTCCGATCAGGTTTTAAGAGAATTAAGTGACGCGGTAGGAAGGCTCTGCATAGATGCCACAGGCTATAAGGTTGTAGAGGCAGACTCGACAATACCTAAGCCAGACGGACCTTACATTCTGGTTGATCTGACCATCATGAACCCGATGGACTGGAGCACCAACGAAATTGTGGATGACGAAGGCATTACGCATGTGGCGCATAACTATGTTATTGGCTTCACGCTGACAGCTTATCGTGGAAAACCCCACTGGGCACTTTCCAAGGTCCATCAATCCTTTGGATTACCTTTCCTAAGGGAGAGATACTTCCCAACCGGATCTTTGTACGCATACTCCTCTACTTCCTCAATATCTCGACTGCGTGTTCCTTTGAACAACCAAGTGTACGAGAACAGGGCCCGACTGTTGGTTAATTTCAACGTCTGCTTTGTGGAGAAAGATATTGGTGCATTTGAAGATGTGGATAGGATCATTATCGATTTGAATGTCGACAGCCCTGGCGGATTACCTCTGACAGGGTTACAAAGCGAAATCGACAAGAACGTCAAGCCAGGTGGTGACGATCCGGGTTTACCTCCCGCTCCCAACCCACCTATCACGTACCACGATAATATTGTTACCGTGTGTATGGAAACTCCGGTTATTGATAGGCCAGAGCTTATCAGTGACAAGACGAGGGAGTATCCCTCAAATATTAGCACAACTGTGCTGGTCAATAATCGTTCAGAAGCAGAGGATTTATAATGGCTGAATATCAAGACAAGGTGGTTGACGTTCAGGTGACGCTCGGGACCCAACCGATCGACACTGTTGGCTTCGAAACCCCCATGTTCCTGGCTATCCACAACCTCTTTCCAGAGCGTCTGCGTTTCTATTTATCCACAGACAGCATGGTAGAAGATGGATTTGCCGTAGGTTCTCCGGCGTATCAGTATGCAGCAAATGCATTCGCGGGTAACTTCCGCCCACAACGTGTGGCAATTGGTCGTCAGGTTGCTGGCAATACCAAGGTTGACTTCACCGGAACAACCAACACCGAAAAGGTCATTGTCAATGTAACCTTAAACGGTATCGTGAAAACTGTCCAGATCAACGTAATTCCGGGCAACACTCCAGCACAGATTGCAACTGCTTTAGCAGACGCTGTGAATGCAGATACCGATTTTACCGACAAGCTGACTGCTGAAGTTTCTGGGACTGCTGTTACCCTGAACTCTGCCGAAAAAGTTAGCGTTGGTAAAGGCGCAGGCAACTTCAAGATTGTCAACAGTTCTCCTGAAACCGTGGCAACCACCCTGCCGCTGGTGCTGGCAGAGAACCACAACTGGTACTTCCTGTCTCACGAGGCGCGTTCTGATGCAGACATTGTTGCTGCGGCCCAGTATGCGAAGAACCAGTACAAGTTCCACATCTATAACAGTTCTGATGCAGACGCCTACGCCGCAGAGAATTCCAGCGTTTCTGTCTTTGATACGCTGAAAGCCTTGGATTACAACTCCTTGGGAACCTCTGATGCAGACGCGGATGTAGACTTCACAGAAGGCTCTGTTGTTGGTGCAATGGCCTCTAACGACCCTTCTTACGGCGACTCTCTGCATCTGAAAACGATGCCTGGTATGAAGCCTACGAAGATAACTGAAACTCAGCGTTCAAACGCTTGGTCACGTAACGCAAACATCTATCGCGAAGGTTACGGCACTAACAGCTACATCGAAGGACGCACATCGAATGGTCAGTATGCTGACGTGATCCGCTTCTCCCACTGGTTGAAATTCCGCATGGAAGAATCAATCTTTGGCTATATGAAGCGCCGTTCCGACATGGGCATGTCCATGAAGATGAGCGATGAGGATCTACCAGTCCTGAAGAGCGTGTTACTTAACAACCCGATTAACATTGGTGTTAAGAACGGCGGTATTCTGACAGGTTACGATGCGGATAACAAGGTGTCTTACGACCCAGTGTTTGTTATTCCTAAGCGTGCCAACATCCCGACTAACGACTTGGCAGCACGTATCCTGCGTGACGTGAAGGTAGAGATTGTTTATAACAACTCCCTGCACTACGTTAAGATCCGCGCCAGCGTGGTTCTGGATCGTCCAGCGGGCCAGAGCACTAGCGCTCAGACCTCCACAACCTCATCTGCCGTAGGAGCATAATGAATGTTTACAAGCAAAATCATAACGCCGCAGGCTTATGACCCAGCAAAAGTCTTAATTTTTGTCGGTGGTCAAAGGGTTTCCGGTTTTGCAGCAGATACGAAGGTTGTTATTGCACGTAACAACGACAACAACATCCCCCACGTAGGGGTTGATGGTGAGGTCAGCGTAGCGCTATCCCGTGATAACTCTGGCGTGGTTACCATCTCTCTCCAGAACACCTCCGTATGGAATGGTTATCTTGCCCAGTGGCAACGCCAAGCCAACGTGACTGGCCTCGTCTTTCTGCCTATCCAGATTGAAGGTTCTCAGGGCCTGTCCCTGAACACTTTCGGGTGGATCCAGAAACAGCCTGATCTGACTTACGGTACAGAAGTCGGTCAGATGGACTGGGAAATCGGCGTACTGGACGCATGGCTGGCACCTGACCAGATCCAAGGCGTTGCTGCCGGAGTTACTGGCCTGATTGGTATGGACCAATAAAAACGTGAGCCACATGGACGTGGCCTTTTTCACGACACGGACAATAACTGAAGACACAGGAGTGTAACATGTTTAAGATTAAGAAGTCCACAGAGATTGTTCTTTGTGGTGGCAAGCGTTTTACAATTTACCATTGGTCTCCTTCGCAAGTGATTCGCAATATGCCTAAGATTGGTCGCCTGGTTGCGGTCCCTATGGGCACTGTTGCAGGGTCTGCGATGATGAATGGTCAGGGTATGCAAGATGCGGTCCCGACAGCAGTTCTCTATTTGTTAGATCAGATTGAAGATGGCGGCGATGAAATTATCAACCTGCTGCTCGAAGGGATTGAAGTAGACAGCATGGGTGGTCCAATCGATATCGATGAAACTTTCGACGGGTACGTTCAGGACCTGATTACTCTGCTTGGCAAAGTGATCGAGGTGAATTACGGCTGTTTTTTCGGCGAGAGCGGTTTCGGGATCATCGGCGACTTCCTCAAGAAAGTGGGTCTGGTGAAGGCAGTGGAGGAATTGGATCCTCAGGAGAAGGACAAGACTCCGACTCAAGTCTGAGACCGCTAGGCACAGTAGAGAAAGCAATTAAGTACACCCAGAACAATTCGTCTCTGAAGTGGTACGATTATCTGTACATGCGAGTTATGGAGCGCTTTAAGGGCGTTAACGAGTTATCCATAGAGTCTGGTGATATGGAAGACCTGCTGAAGAAAAATGAATATTTAGATATTCAGGATTTCGTCCAGGAAGCCAAACAAAAGGATATCGACGAGGCTAACAAGCAAGCCCTCGCTGCTAACCGTAACAGGCGTGTACGGGGAAGTTAAGTAAGGGCCGGAGTCGGAAGACTCTGGCCTTTTCTTTTGGGTGTATTATGTCGCCGGAGGAGGCGCAATGGCAAGTGGAAACGTGATCGTAACTAAAACGGTCAACCGTACGACGTTTGAGGTAGACAAGGGCTCTTACGCACGTGCCGTAAAACAGATTAAGCGTGTTGGTAAGGAGTGGGAGAAAGCCACTGAGGTTGCCAGCAAGCCTAAAAACAGCCCGGCGGCGGCATATTCTAAATCCGCCAAAGAAATGCAGCTTGTCAACAAACGCCTGGCTGAAACTCGCCGTCGAGAAGAAAAACGTGCGATGGATTATAGCATTGCTTTAGCCAAGAAAGAAGCTAAGGCTAAAGAGGCCATTCAGAAAGTTTCTAATGCCCGCATTCGCCAACAGGTTCAGAGTATGACCTCTAAGAATCCTGGAATGGCAGAAATGCGTAAGTTCTACCAGCAGCAGGAAAGAGAGGCGCGTCGTGCTTCTCGTAAGATGGCAACACCCACCCCAAAAATAAAACGTATTTTAGATATACAGTTACCTGCTCGGAGTGCGGTAGGTGGCGGGATGGTGGGTACAGCAGGGCCGTATTCTCCAGCGACTGTAGCCAAGCAAAATGCTGAAATGGCTCGTCATCACAAGATTAATAATCCTGTCCCATCTCCCAAGGAACTTGCAGATCAGTCTCGTGCAGCACGTCGTGCAGCAGCAGAAGCGGCCCGTC
>JACCDR011296765.1_pt1 | contig 29769 bp, 21 predicted proteins | sample 7446431 | NCBI WGS metagenome assembly JACCDR01 (sample SAMN15323443, study PRJNA562643) | freshwater metagenome | isolation source: river surface water | place: USA:Blue River Watershed | collected 2017-08-17
ATTTACCTTGCGTTTAGCAATTGGTTTGATCTTTTCAGGATCGACATAAACAGCAGTTTGTGTACGAACAGCTGGATAGGATGATTGATAGAAGCTGTTCACTGTATCTGATCCAATATCTTTATATGCCCTCATTGCCATATCACGTCACCTATGGCCGTTAACTTACTGATTAAAAGCTTATGGGTTGCCTTTAAAGATTGTGTTAGATCCGGTACATCTCCAGCAGATGCTTTTGCCAATAACCCCAAATCGCGTTCGAGCACATCCATCAGCAGGTATGTTTCATACAAACGATTTGATGCATCCACTTGAATGTTTGACAAAGACTCTCGGAGCTTAATGTTTTTCAGATAGATTTTAATGGTTTTAACCATAATTAATCCCGCAGCAACCACACCAGCTATCGCAACTGCGCCGATTGCCTCTTTCTTATTGAGTTTGGCGAGAAATTGTCTTATTCGTTCGCCAAAAGTATTGACTTTATCATCAACAACCGGTTTGACCCTTTTAGGATCAACATAACCTTTTGTCTGTGAACGATAAGCGACATTGTATACACTAGAATTCACAACATATCACTCCATGAGGTTCCAGTCCTTTTATCAAGTTCGTGAATTGTATGCTCACCAAGTTCATCCATAGATTTTGAAAGCAATTCGACCTTGAGTGATATGTTATGAAGCGTCATCCAGAGGCTTGTTTTGTCTTTCCCTAGAGAATCAACTAACTTCCGTAATTCTGACACATTCCCTAAACCTGTTTTCGCGATAGCCATGATCTTTGAAAGATTAGTGATATCCTGATCGGCAGCATCACGTGCCCGAAGCTCTTCTCGAAGCATCACGTTTTCAAAATACATCTGCATAACTTTTACAGTAATGACGCCAGCCGCAATGATCGGGATGAGGACTTTCATTGCAACTACACCCGGGTTTTCACTAATATCCCTCAGGACTTTTTTCACCTTATCAGCAAACATTATCAGTTTACTTTTAGCAACCGGCTTGATCTTCTCAGGGCTGGCCTTCTTGATATAAGACCGTAATGCGACATAATCCTGTTCAGACCATGCTGATTTACGGGTGTAGTACGCAATCGGATTAGCGACGACACTGTGTCGTTGCGAGTAAGACGGATGATGTGAACGGGTGTATCGAGTGGTCATGATATGCTCCTTATGATGACGGTGAACGAACCAGCTTCCGAAAAACTCAATAACTCTGTTATCAAGCTCAATAACTCTGTTATCCTACAATTACGAAATATTACACACCTAGCCCTACGATAGACCGTTGATACATCTTGATTGTATTCAAGGGATCAGCAGGTATACCAATTTCCACGCCGGCACTCACATCATTAACCCCAAAGCGCCCGCCAGCTGAGGTGTCTGATTCGCGCCATGTCTTGGCGATCTGCAAACAAGCTTCAGTGATATCTGGCTCAACCAACCAGCGATAGATTTTAGTTCCTTCGTCATGGGCCGCCGCGATAGTTCCTCGTACTCCCCGTAAAACAGTCATCGTATGCGGATCGGGTGATGTCCCGGCGGTGATCTCCACAACCTCTAGAAATTCATCCTCAATTTTCAGCAGATTACCGACTGTAAACTGACGCATATAATTGGCGTCTCGTCCTGTAATGGATGTGATAGTGAGGCTGGATTGGGTTTCAGTAATCCCACCATCCTGGACGGTTTCCAAAGTGTCTACCCAGGCTTCATTGGTACGCTTGTAACCGTTATGAAATCCCCAAATCGCATCAATCTCAATGACCGGTTCTTCGTATGAGTAGGAGGTTGCTGCAAAAGACTGCCCACCCCAGAAATTTGGGAATTTTAGTTGAATAGCATAATGGGGGGTGATATTGCTTTCCAATAAAAAATAATCTGTGCCAAACGATAGTGTCCCGCCAGATGTACCATTAATTAAGGTGTGGACTTCTAAAAGATCATTATCTAAATACAGATCAGCCAAGGTAAATCGGCGCATCGACAAATCCAGGAAAGAATGGGGAATGGGGAATGTTCGATTTTCTCTCCACGGAAAGAAGTCACGACGGGTAAAACGTTTGATGAAAGCCGTTGCCCGCAGCAAGTAATCCTGGATTTTGTTTTCGCCTTCTTCTATACGCTGCTGCGAAGCACCACTGGTGCCCTGCTTGATCTGCGTGATTTGTTTGGCGATCTTAAAATCTTCCAGTGTCGCGTAGGTTAACATAATACCCTCTAACAAAAGGGGCGAGCCGCAAGCTCGCCCCTTAGATTACTGGCACTGCATCTCAGTTTTTAGCTGCGTTCACCGGCAACAAACACATAATCAACGTCAATGCTCTTGGTCGCACCAGACAGCGATTTCAGTGAAATCCATGGTGTCAAAACGGCTGTAGTTGCAACAGCGTTCGCAACCTCGGCAACCAAGCTGCCGTTGATATAGAAGAAGGCCTTACCCGCAGGTGAGATTTGAACAGCCAACTTCTGGAAAGCTGAGGTTGATGGTGCCACACCGGTATTGACAGCTTGCTGCGTTCCAGCTTTGACGGTATTTGCCGCCCAAGCCGTCATTGATGAATCCGTGTCATAACCAAAGATAGCAGCATCAGTTGCCACATCAGTCACTCCAGCGACCGAGTGATTGGAAAAGGCCAACCCACCTGTTTCTGAAAGCGCATCACTCAGACCAACTTCAATCGCGCGCAGCGTAATTGCCGTAACACTCTTCACTCCAGCTTCAAAATAGGTCCATCCCTTTGAGACCAGGAAATGCAGACCCAATGCCAAAGTAGCGTGATCATCATCATCGGTATCCGTCGTGAAACGAATGACACCTGACTGTTGAGCGTTAATAGCGATCGTTGCGCCAGTTGCGAGGTTGGTCGCCCAGCGAGTGCTGATTGCTGCTCCCAAGAAATCATCGTAGACTGCTGAATAATCAGACCCGCTGACCATCAGTGCCTGGCGAATAGCTTGGTACGTATGTTCAGTTGGTTGAAGGGTTTTCGCCCCCAGCACCATTTTATCGCCACCCTGAGGGAAGGCGATGTTAGAATTGTGTTGATGAACCATTGATCCTATTCCTCCTAACCACGTGATCCGTAGCAACGGACATAATCAACCGTCAGCGTTTTGGCGGTTGTATTGTACGTTTTCACGGTAAGCCACGGGGTGAGTACAGCGGATGTTGTCAGCGCGGCTGCACGAGCAGAACCAACAAGCGTTTCATTGATGTAGAACCCCACATCGCCTGCAATATTCACAGCAAGCGCCAGTTTAACGTAGGTGTCAGCGACCAGTGCTGTGCTGGAAAAGGCCTGTGTGGCCGTACCCGCTTTCGCTGTCAGGAGCGAAAGATTGGCGGTTGTTTCGCCCGCAGTTTCGTGATGAAATCCGAAGACGGCCGCTTCGGTCGCAACCGCGACCGGTGAAGCGTCATGTGACGAAAAAGCCAGACCATTCGTCTCCGAAAGTGCATCACTCAGCCCAAATTCAAAAGCGACATCCGTCAGAACGCTCAGTTTCAACCTGGTTTCAATCCAAGTGAGTGTTCGCAGTGCTGGAAATTCCAATGCATAAGCGAGTGTGCTGTATTCATCTTCTGTGGTGCTGGTACCCAGCAAAACTGCATGGCTGCCTGCCGCACTGTCAAGTGCCGCGGTACCATTTGCACCGGTCGCAGGATCCCATCCGCTATCCAGTGTTGAACCTGTGAAATCATCGAAAATGCCAACACCGAGTAAACTCATCGGCACTAGCCCTAAACTACGCACCAGCCCGGTTGGGTCACTCAGTGAAACACCACCTGCACCGCCGCCACCTGATCCGGCCTCTTCAGCCAGTTCTTCGTAAAGATCAGTGTTCAGCTGCGTTGTGCCAGGGCGCAGATAACAGAAATTGTTTGCGTCAAACCACAAAAAGGTTGGCGTAAGGTCCTGCACAGCGATGAACGGTTCGCCAGTGGCGTACTGTGTTGGCTGTGTAGTGATTACATTGCTCCCATTGCGGTAGCCGAGACGGGCATCAGGCATTGTATTGCTCCCTTAATTTGATTGATCATCCTCAAAAAAGGGCGGCGTCTGCCGCCCTTCCAAGGTTTTGATCATTCCGCTAGAGGTTAGTTATCAACCTCAACGGCCGACAGATAGGTTGCATGCTGGCTGAATACGCCTGGTGTCCGTAGATCGCGCTGGAAGTACATAAGACCCCAAACTTCCGCTGCCGCAGATGTCACACGTGCTTGTACCCAAGTAAAAACACTGTGACCATCTTCATCAACGATGTTGTCCATCGCACCTGGGCTGATTTCAACCGTCACGAAAGCGCCGGTTGAAGGATTAGGAATAGTTGCCGTCGCACCAGTGATCTGTTTCGCGCCCGTACCAGACGAGTCTTGAGCTTGCCACAGTTGGAGAACCACATCATTCGTGCCAACAACCCCGCCAATCATCAGGAAAACAGCGCGATTTGCACCGCGCCCATCCGCGAAAGGCTGAACCCAGGAGGCGTTGGCCCCAACCTGAGAAGCAGGTGGGTCCAACAGCACTGGCAGGTTATTCTCACTAAAGGTTTTTTCTGTCATGGTTGTGTATGCCTCGTTTTCTTGAGGGGCGGCTTACGAAGCCGCCACCTTCATAGCTTTGAACGCCGCTGGGAGCAGAACCTGTCCACCGAGACGCGCACGACCCATGAACAGGACCTGGTCATGTTCACCATAGTTGCTGTCGTCGAAACGCTTGATGGAGAATTCGACGCGACGACCGATGACATAACCACGATTCAGATCGGCGAAGATTGCAGGGAACGAATTCTCTTCAACTTCATCCGCCCATTCGTTGATGATGATTGGTTTCCCCATCAGACGATCTGGGACACCCACCGAACGCAGACCTTCATTACGGTCATCGATCAGATAGTTGCCGTTACCGTCTTTTAGTTTGGAGATCTCCAATGCGGTTGCCGAGTTCATATACCATTTCGCGCGCTGGCGATGGCCTTGTGGAAGGTGGAAGAACATCGTCTTGATGGTATCGGCTGTGACCAGACCTTCTGGCGAACCAGTTGCGACATAACCGCCGACGGTGCGAACACCAGTCGATGGGCTGCCAGTCACACGAGCATTGCTGACGATACCCTGGAGCTTACCCTGACCGTCACCCGCCCAGATCAGTTGATCGTAGGAAACCGCAACCGCTTCCGCGAAGGCTTCGTTGATTTCATCTTCGAGGCTAAAGGTTGCATCTTCCAGCACCGACATGGTCGCCGTCAGACTGATCAACATCACATGGATCGGGATGATGTTCTGGGTGTAGTTGTCCTCAACCGAACGATGATCCTGGTTCGAGCTTGGGCTTTCACCTGGCCAGCGAACCTGAGCAGGATGCGAACGGCGCGCATCGGTCGTTTCCAGTGTCGGCTGGACAATACGATCGCTGGTTGTCATACGGGTACGACATTCAGGCGCCATGCTGGTGGCCGACATGATGTTCTTATTGAGTTCATTCACCCAATCTTCTGGAACCAAGAACCCAGCCGAGCTGTCTGACCCACTGGTGTAGGTCTTCACACTCTTGGTCGCTGAGTCGTAGGCGAAGGTCGCACTGTCCCAACGCGCCTGGCCCTTACCGGAGAGGATATATTTCTCAGTGTCCGACATCATGCCGATACCCTGCATCAGATAGCTCTTGAATGCATGGGTGTAGGCACCAGGTTGATCGGCAACATCACGAACGGCCAAACTCTTAAACCCACGTTGACCGGGGGCTTCGAGCTGTTCCAGTTGGAGTGCACGGTTCTTCCAGTAGGTGGCTTGACGCTGAGCGTCATAATCCCCGTAGCCACCGGCGACACTACGATAGGCCTGTGACTGCCCACGGTAGCCTTGTTGAGAGTTCTGGCGGCTTGGATAGCCGCGATAGGTTTTGCTCATAGGTTCATCCATCGCTGCTGCAAATTCATCGGACATCATGGCATCTTCAAACCCAGCATCCATCACTGGTACTTCAGCGTTGCGATAGCCATAGTTACGACGAGCAGGGCTGTAAGCAGCAATGGTTCCTGGAGGAACAATAGTTTCTTCATCACCCATGAACGCTTCTTCACCCATGAATGCTTCTTCACCCATAATGGATGGATCATTCATGAAGGCTGCATCACCCGCAAAAGCTGCGGGATCGTCAGTAGCAAAGGGCTGATTACGCATGGCATAACCACGACGTGCCCAATATTTAGTATTGGCATCCGGAGGGCCACCCTGGACCGGTTCATAACCATCAGGTGCTGCTAAATATTCGGTCGGCGGGGCTTCAGGAATAACGGCTGGAGGGGTCAGCGGGTCGACATTGCGATAGCTAAATCCCTTCGCGAATTCAGCATCTTCTGCCTTAGTCACCTGTTCCAGTTGGCGAACTGCGCGGCGGACACCGCGACGATAGCCAGCCTGATAGGCTTTACGAGCTTGTTCAACCAAGTCCTGGTCGGCTGTTTGAGCAGCGACATTGTTGATTTCAGTGGCAACGGCCTGGTCTTCCAGAACCTGTGCGCTGGCCGGATCAGATTGATAAGCCGCGCTGCGCAGACCACTCTGGAAACCACGGTAGTAGCTCGCCGAAGCGACATCCTTGATGATTTCTTCACTGGCAAGTGCAACATCATCCGATGCAACGGGTTCCACATTGCGATAACCGCGGCGGTTGCGATAGTTCTTCAGCGTTTCTTCCTGCAAAGGCAGCGGTGCTTCAACAGCCGTTGGGGCCACTTCAACCATCGAGCCATCAGGCGTTTCAGCAATCTGACGGATCGCACGGCTCCAAGCCTTACGGCGGAGTGCACGAGCCGCAGTCGCTTCGTACTGATCTTCTTCCATTTGGGCTGCGATTTCAGCCATCACAGCATCTTCAATGCTTCCACTCATAGTCGCTTCTGGTTCTGCATTGCGATAGCCATAACCACGGCGACCACGATAAGAGGCTGCTGCTGGTGCAAATTCATCGGTCATTGCCGAGACATCTTCAACCAGATCATCGTTCATCACCGCTTCCACATTGCGGTAGCCCTGACGACGACGAGGAGTGGTGTTACGATAGGCGCGACGATTGTAGTAGCTGGCAGCCGCGGGCAGTTCGTCTTCAAAAGCAGCAGCAGCTGCCTCTTCTTCGAGTGCCTGAGCCGCAGCAGCATTCACTTCGTCTTCGATCACGCCCCCGACTTCCGCAGCAACGGCATCGAGATCATCAGATGTAACATCTTTCAGACCAAATGCCTTTGCCACGGCGCGCGAGATATACCATGCACTGTTATTCTGCGCGCTGGCGTTACGTTTGGACATAGTAGCTAGTGCTCCTTGACTTTGAAAATCGAACGAATCCGCTGCCTTGACTCCGCCACCTACTCTAGCCGAAGAAGCCAAACGTTCTTCCAGCCCTCTTAGATATTCGGAAACGGCAGGATCCTCATTCAGAACCGCTTTGTAAGCCTGGACCGTCATATAGTGATCTGCTTGATGCAGACTCTTGATCGGCCGAACAGCTGTCTTGGCGGGCTGAGCAGGCGTCGGGGTGATTGACCCCTCGATTAATGGCCAAACGAGGATTTCCCCGTTTTCCCCAATCTTCACAAGATGATCGACGCTCCCTGAAGACCACCCAAATTGTTTGGTCTTGACCATGTCATAAACAGCTTGAGCGTAACGATCGCGCAGATCCAGCTGCGCTTGAACCCATAGACCGATGTCGTCGGCCTTAATGGTTTTAAAGGTCCCAATCATTTTGAGACCAGTGGTGTTATCCATCCCGTGGTGATATAACACCGGCCGTTCATGAAACCAATCGAGACAGAAATCGGTTCGAGGTGTAAAAAATTCACCCTGCAAATCTGTGTCTTTAGGGCTGCCCCACGATACCAAATAACCCTCAAGCCAACCGTCGCTGGTGATGCTCATGTCCGACTTAATAGCCGTTGAGATCTTGACATCACCACCCGTCAATTCACGATGAATGACCAATCCGCTGGGCGCATCATTGGCTCTTACAGCGATCTGATGTTCGGATGGTTCAATGGATTTCCGGTAAGACCGAGCTGGTTCTAGTGATGTAGAGACTTGAGAGGGTTGAGTGAGGTCCAGGAATTTGTATGCGATTTTGCGGGCTTCTATTTCTTCACCACAAATATCTTTCGAGGATTGGTAGATGGTCGCCCAGGCTTGTTGCTGGTCTTGGGGGACATCAGCAGGCACTGGTGCAAAGTCATCTTTAACCGCAGCCGGGTTAAGCACATCATTGGCGATCCGTCGGGACAAGGTTTCATCCCCTAGAACCAGAAACGCTGAACGCCAAATCTTACGCCACAAAGCGTGCTGCCAACCTGGAACATGTTCCGGTACTGCTATATTGGATTTGGGTCGGGCTTTTAAGCTCACCGTCTCACCTGCTCTAGAAAATAAAAAGACCTCTACAGACAGTTGCGTCTGAGAGGTCGGGATCACATAGATGCGGACCGGTTGAAATCTACCGAATAAGATAGATTTCATTGATTTCTGACATCACGTTGCAGTATATCGCAATTTTTTCTTTGATGTCAAGCTAAACAATATCTGATAATATAACCTCAAAAATTTCACAGATTTTTATATCATCTAAGGTTTAAAAACACGTCTACCATCTGGTCCAGTGCTGGTTTGACGATTGGCATGTTTGGCTAAGTCTTCCTTTTCCTTTGGTGTCTTCGATCCAGTTGTCCGTGAAGAATAATTCAACATCTGGATATCAGCACGACGCGATTCATCCGTGAGGATACGTATAGCCTCTCGTACATTGTTACCGCGAAGTGATTTTCCTGCCCGCTCTTTTGCACGCATATCCTGCATCTGAGAACGGCGCATCACCTCTAAAAATTCGATAAACTGTCCTTGATAACGGGCAATCAGACTCTCAGTTTTCTCGATGGTCGAAAAAATTTGCATCACGCTTGCTTCCAGACGTGTCAAACGATTTTCGAAATCGTTTGATGGTGGAGAAGCAGCAGCGGTATTTGTTGGTTGTGGGATGCCGGAGCGATTAAGAGTCATTTTGATATCCGTTAGGTCTGCGATGTTTTCTGCGAACGAAATTTACTTGTACCATCAATTAAAAGACGCACTTCTTCCATTGTCCGTTTTTTAGCGTAGCGGCGCGCTTCATCAACATAAGGGCTGATGGTACGATGTGCGGGTGTCCATCCGGTTGTTAAATGAAATTTCTGGATAGGGATTTCATATTTGCGAATATCGCTTGGACGTTTACTAATCCCTAGGCGGCCTACTACAAAAATATGATTCCGGATCGTGTTACGGATGTTGAAATCAATACCTTTTTTATTGGGCACTGCATCAATTTTATAGTTATTGATAATCTGTTGAGCACGTTCAGTCGGGAGCTTAATGCGATGTTTGCGCCACATCATCATGACATAAGCACGTTGTTTGTCAGATGTCCAATCGACCTTCTTTGATCGGTCACGCTCGGGTGGCTCGACCATCAAATCGTGCTGCATTTTCTGAAAATAATACATGTCAATTTCACGACTGATTTTGCGGTAAATCGACTCGATCTGTGCTTTAAAGGTACGCGCTAATTTGCGATAACGAGCAGCTTCGGCTTCGAGAGCAGCCGAATCAGAGAGATCAATGATTTTGGTGTGATAACGACTGGCCATGATTGGATTTACCAGAAAAACATCTTTGCAGGATATCTGATCGACTTATTGAAGTAATGAACCATTAAGAAGTCAGATAGGTTGAGATCGTCTTTCGTATCTTCATTAATATAATACTGAAAAACCAGTGTGCGCAACTGTTGGTCGGTTTGTTTTTCATGAATTTGTGGAAGAAACCATTGTGCAACATCACTATTTGGTTCCAAAACACCATCAGCAATATGCTTTAGGATACCGGACACTATTTTGACATGTTCGAGCAAATGATTAACATCGTCAATCATCGAATCAATATTGGGTGTCAGGGTACTGATGATTGTGCGAGCTGCTTGAAGATTACCCAGCATGGCCTTTTCGTCAGTATCTTTATCTATGTCCTGCAAAAATCCGATCGCAATATTTAAACTATTGGCGATGTGAGCAATTTCTTCACTTTGACTCTTGGATAAAAACAACCATCTTGCGCTACGATCAGTATCAGGAATACTATCTTTGGCCTCAATAAGATCTTCCAGGTTCTTTTCGAAAATTTCAATTACGCCTAAAAACTGCTTTTGTGACCGATCTGAAAGTTCATATCCTTCAACTTCAGCACGCATTTTACGAGCAGCAAAAGACGATAGATCGTCAATTGGTCCTTGCAGTGTTTCTATGTGTTTGAAGAGATTGGATAAAATAAAGATAATGGTCTGAATGTCGCCTTTGGGATCCGATAACTTCTGTGTTTTACCCACCAACTCCATAGCAATATCTGAAATGCGGAAAAGAACCTCCATTGGATCATCACGATCAGGGAATGAATCAGGATCAATGGGCCCCGGCGGTTGAGGTGTTCGACCACTACCTGAGAAAGCTGGTTGATCTTGTCGTAATCGCTGACGAGATGTTGAAATTTCTGGCGGCGGGGTTCTGGCTGGGCGTGTTTTTGGCTTGATATCGAGCTTGGCTTCTGGTGCCTGGGCAATATACTGTTCAGGACGCACTTCGACATCCACAGCCAGCTGATCTAAAACAGTGAAAGCTTGCTCAACCTGTCCCCAGTATTGCTTACGCGACCTGGGTTCGGCTTTAGGGATACTGTTCTGCTGATTGGTTAACGTTTTACGAACACGTGTCAGCTCTTTCTGAATAGGTTGTCCTCCTCTAACGTTTTTCAACCGACGTATAAATACATCGATCTTGAACAACCAACGTTGGAAAACACCCTGTATTTGTACACCTGGCAAATTCTCGCGATAGCCGACTTTAATATCGGGAACAACTTCATCGTCGATGAAATCTTCTAGGGCGCGGGCCGTCTCAACCAGTACTTCTTGTGCTGGTTTTGGATTGGCTTTTTTCAAGGGGCTATTAGACACGATCCGGCATCCAAACGCCTATGGCTTCGGCATATGCAATGAGCAATCTACGGATTAACTTGGGATTATGGATTGCATCAATACCTGTATCATCCATTAACTCAAGGAGTTGTTCGCGTTTATCATTTCTTCCATCTTTTTTTACTTGTTTTGCAATATCATAAAAAAATTTTGAAGCACGTTGAAGCTGGTCAATGACGCTTTCAAATTCGCCCGCCAATGCACCTAAATCCTCAGAGATCAATCCAAGATAAAATATAAACGTATTTAGGCCGTCCGAGTTCATCCGGAGTTTATCGTTTTCAGACCATTCGTGTTCAATCAGTTCTTCTAGACCAAGCAGATAAGTGTTTTCAATCTCATCGACAAGTCTTATAGATCCACTAAATCCATAACGGTCTCGATCAAAATATTTTTTCCTAAAATCTCGAAGCAAAGACGAGATGGAATCACGACGAAGACTTACATTTTCTTTAACGAGATCAATATTTTCAGGCGGACTGACTGTAATCAATCCAACTAAATGTCCAATCTGATCGATATTCTTTTCTACATGAATAACGGATGACTGTAATTCATCCTCAATCAACATATCATCAATGTCAGTCGCCAACAAGGCAGCAGCCACTGAGACTCTTCCCCAGAACTCATTAATTTCATCATCGTTATCAATATCATCGTCAAAATTCGGCGGCACAGGTGGAGGCATAGATGGTCGTCGACGACCATTACCTGATTCTAGAGCTGTTGAATCTAACTGCGAAACCCACTTAGGCCGTTTGATTTCTACATCAGGTTGAGGAACACGTAAACGTGTTTTCGGCTTCTGTTCCGGTAAAACAGCTGCTTCACGCTGCACGATGACCGGTGTTGTTTTCACTTCTTGATCAAGTTCGGTGAAAATATCTTCAACTTCCCGCCAGTATTTTTCCTGTTTGGATCGCGGCACAGGTTTTCTGCTCACTGCAACGGGTTGAGCAGCTTGTTTGGCGAGCTTCTGCTTAGCGCGCCCTACCGATCGCAGCAGTTTTAACGGGCCCTGAGCGACTTCAAGATTGTTAATAAAACGATCCAGTTTAAATATCCATCGACCGAATACACCTTTAATTTCAGTGCCAGTCTGCGGCTGTTCTTTAACGGTTCGAGTGACAGGTAGCACTTCATCTTCAACAAATTCATGAATAGCTTGCTGTGTTTCGACCAGGAGTTCCTGGCGATTTGGTTTGCTTTTTTTGATTGCCATATCAATCACGTATATTCGCTGTAGTATGAATCGAGAAAATCACTGATTGCTCCTGCGACAGTACCGTAGGAAATGCCACGTCCAAGCGGAATGTCTGGCATATGCTCTAAAAACAGTCTCATTATATCCGGATCACCGTCCCCCTTACGGGCTTCATCTGAAAACGTTTCAGCAGCAGCCTCTAAAATGCCAGCATCCTGAGCCATTCCCTCTGCTATATAATCCGTGGCAGACAAAAAGTCTTCACAAACACCTATTAAATTATCGAGATCTTGTTGAAGAACAGTATGAACGTCTAAATAACTAGTCGACTGTTCTACAACAATCGAGGGTAGGCGTAAGGCATGTTCGGCTATTCCTAACACATTATCGAATGCCACTTGAAGATCGTGATAAGTAGTAGTCGTTATATAAACAAATAAATCCGTTCTGTTATACACGTGATCAGACAAAATCGATCCATACTTCAAAATCTCTTTTAAAATCTCCTTTTGCTCATCAACAGCATCTATCCGATAATACTGCTTTCCATTTTTAATAATTGAATCGCGTTTTTTGAAATCCAGTTTTCCCAAAAGAACGATTGCCATTTCAACATCATCTTTTAAATCCTTAATCGGACCGACATTTCGTTCATTAAAAGTATCATTCATTTCTTCCAAGAGATGGTCGGCTTCTTTTTTCAAAACAGAGGCGATCATCTCACACTTGTATTTGTGATAACGTGCTGCATCGGCCTCCTCCTTGTCGCCAAAAGGACTCGGGGGAAGGGCGGGCGGCTCCTGAGGGTTACGACTTGATGGATCAAAACGGTTGGGTGTTCGATAACGCGGCGGTCTTGTGTTGACAGTTGGCTTTGGCGTCACCGGTTTCTTTTTGTTGATATTTGCTGGCAGTACAGCCTGTTCACGTTGCACAACGTGTTTGGGTTCTGCATAAGGTTCAATATCAACCAACGTTTCTAAGATGGGTTGTTGCAGTTTAGAAAAAACAGCAGCGGCCTGTTTTTTATTTCGAAGAACACTTTGCAGCTCTTGATCTGTTTGTGTTTGCAGCTTTGTGATCTGTTGAGTAGTCTCAATCAGACCATCAGCAGGCATCCGATACGGGCGCATACGCGCTAAGATGTTGCGCAATTGTTTGTTCCAACGATTTAACCCGCCTCGAAATTGTGCACCAGTCTGATGGTTAACCTGACTACGTCGCATATCCTGAATGACATCACGATCGAGTGTTTCGGCGATGTCCTGGGCCAGTTCAATAACCTCAGGCTGTACAACCCCCCTATTCTTACTCATCCCAATCGACTCCGTAAAATATCGGATGCCCGTTTGAGACGCATATACTTCTTGATGCTTTTCCTGCCCTTCAACATATCGATTGCTGATTCGATATGTTCACGGATATCCGTGTTCGAATTATAATCAGTTGGAAGCTTTTGAAGCACTTCTTGGTGTGACCGATGACGATCATCACCAACAATTTCTATAAACCCTTTAAGATCTTCAATACGTTCGGCAAGTTTGCTTCTAAGATAAATTGATCCTTTGAAGATCGGTCGTACTGCCGCAATCACACCATCGACATCTTCCATAATTTTGCTAACAAAAGCCCGCTTGAGCTCAACAAGGCTGTCCATCGGATAAGCATTCTTCTTTCTTAGGAAATCCTTGATCCCTTTTTGTGCGTCCAACCAAGAATCAGTAAACGAACTGTTCAAATCTCTACTCACGCCAGATTGTCCAATAAGTGCCATCAACACGACGCCTTTTCCTAAAATATCTTCGAGAATAGACGTAAATCTTTGAACCGATTCCTTAATGCGGCTGGGTGCGATTTGATCAATTGAACTGCGATAATCCTCCAGCTGTTCATAGTTCTTTTGTATGGCATCGTTAAAAAACGATAAATTGATATCCTCAAAATCTGCCAGCGTTTTCTCCAAGCCATTCAACATATCATTGGCATTAGCGAGTACCGCTCGTATTCTTTCTTGATGCCTTCTACGGTTATTTGCATCGCGCTCTCTTTTTTCAATTTTCTCGTTGAGATCATATTCCAGATCACGACTTAGCTGTTCGCGATCCAATGGAATTGATTCATCTTGCCTGCGCGTTGTTATTTCAACTAACGCATCATTTTTAGGACGAACCATTTCCGTGAATGCATTATACAGGTCTGTGTTGGGACCACCACCACGCGGGCCAGGCGCATCTTCCTCGGCTCCAGTATCGGTATCCTTATCTTGTTCGTCGTCGTCTTCTTCCTCGTCTTTATCTTCTCGATGCCACCAATCACGTTTCTCGTCTTCATCCGGCGGCTCAATGGTTGGTGGCGTTGGTTTAGGACGCATTGGCGATTGGGCTTCATCCGGCTTACGCCAGACAGGTTTCCGAGAATTGGAAAGACGTTGAACTGGTTTTTTAGGCTCAGGTTCAGGTAAATCGGCTTCATCAACAACGTTGATATAACCCGAGACCTCGTAAGGTGTCAGCGGCTTCGGTTTCTTCAGCTTAGCAATGTCGGCAGCAGACAGTCGAGTCTTATCAAATACCAACGCTAAAAATTTCCAGAATTTATCTTTCTGCTTAGCTGGGGCACGCTCAAAGAAAAGGGTTATCTCATCATTGTCTTTTTTAAGAAATGTACGCAGACTCGCGAGATTGCGCTCAATTAATTCCCGCAGCACGTTGGATGCATAAGACGGCTGTTCGTAGAGATCATCCGACCACAGTTCGTATTTCTTGATCCATTGTGTCATCACCGCTCGCAGCTCACGACCGGTCATGGTCGTGTGTTTGGCGTTGATATATTTCAGAACCGTTGAACGCGTGTAACGCTCAACCTCTTCTGCAATTTCCCGTATCTCAGCCATTTCCCTAAACCCTGTACCTGTTCGCCAGCCTAAAACCGATCTGATCGGTGCGGATCAACGTTTTATAACCGCCTGTTTCGACCCAATAAGCAATAAGCTGCTGGATGCTTTTCTCATCATCACCCGAAACATCGACCCCTTCCATAAATTGACCGATCTTGGCTGGGTTGTTGAGGTCATTCAGTAATCGAACCAATCCGACCCGACGCTGATCGAGACTATTACGATATTGTTCGAAGGCCTGCTGTATTTCAACCAGCATCTGCTGGTGGGCAATCAAATGCGCTGTCAAATTACCTGGCCGTGCGGAAAAGACATAATTACGCAAAAACGAATCGTCCCAAACAGCCGTTGCTGATTCGGCCAACATATCAGCAGGTTCAGTGTCTGGTAATGCCACTGGCCGTCCCCGTAAATATGTTTTGACATCTTGCAGAATCATATCCTCTTCCGCAATGAGTCCCCTTAGTTCATCGCGCAGGCCATTAAAACCAGCCGGGTCAAGGCTGGCGACTGTTCGGGCGAGATAGGCTTGGTGGTAAGCATCCCAAATATGAGCACGCAGTTCATACGCTTCAGGGTGTTCTCTTTGGCCTTGAATACGGAATCGTTGGGCGCCGATCATCTGCCCGTGTATTTCCAGGCTGCCTGTCAATTCACCGTCTTGCAGCACCTGGGTGATATCTCGACGCACATGTTTAAGTTCATCTGTGAGATCCGCAATATCTGCGTTTTCATTACCTGAGCGGCCACGTACTGCTATTGTTTTGGCAACGACCTCTCGGTCAATAAGGTCACTGATTAAATCTTCAATCTGTTCGCGAAATTTCTTAAATTTGACGAGCATCGCGGCAATTTGTTTGGAAAAATAATCCATATCGCCCTGTTCTTTTTCCAGAACCGCGATTTGGGCTGCGACACTGTGTCGCACCTGATCAAAGAATGCCTGCTGTACAGTTATCCAATAGGTCTCAGCAATCGCATCAACCATTGCATCATCCATCTCCTCAGGATGTGCCAAAACAGTTTCTCGCTCTTGATCCGGGAGTCGATCCAATACCAGTTGCGCTGCTTGTTGAATATGTTCCGGCCGAGCCTTGGCCAAATTAAGATGCTCATCAACAACACGACGACGGATTTGTGTGGAAACCTCGGGCGGTGGGATCCGAGAAGGTTTCTTTTTTGGTCTAACGGCCAACTGCATTTCAGGACGCTGTGTCACATGATCAACCACCGTCCTTGGATCAGCAACAAGCATTTCTGCAACATGGGGCTTGGTCTCACGTTTGAGACGAGACAACGCATCTGTCAGGGTTTGTCTCATCTGCTTCCAGAAGGGTTTACGGGCCTTCGTGATCGGTACACCCTGTTGATCCCCTAACGTTTTACTTAAATCACCGTTATTCATACGTGACAGTTTACGGAAGGTGTCACGTGTTTCCTGTAACGCATCAACGTCGCCTGCGATCTCATCCAGTTCTTCCACCCAATCGCTGAAATGATCTCGTAACTCTTTTACATCCAATCCCAACGCTTGTGGGCTGGTTGTGAAAGGTAGAATATCCCTCTCAACAAGATCGACAATCGGCTTAACAGATGGTTGATGCGTACCTCGCGCCATAATTACTCAACCCTCACGCATTGCCATCAAATTGGCGATCATCAAAGAACGGACAGTCGCTAAATAATCCCCGATCCCCCCATCGGGATTCACGTTTGCATCGAGGTAGGCAGCGATGAATTGATTAACAGCCCCCTCACTGCTGTCCTTAGGAAATTCAGGCATGTTTTGAATAACTTCGGCTGTTCCTGGTTTATCGATACTGGAACGTAGTGTTCGCAAACATTTGATATCATCATCCAAACGTTTAACAACCTCGCGCACTTGGGTGGCGAAACCGAGAATATATTTTTCCAGGAGTATCAAGTTGTCAAGGAAAGTTGTGTTAGCAATGAAATGCCCGTAGATGAAATCCTGATTCCAGGGGGCCCGTGTATAGCCATCGATAACAGCCATCAATTCCCACAGATCATTGAGTGACTTTTGACCGTCTGATCCCAATACAGCCAGTGCTCGCGCATTGTTTTGGGCATAACTCAAATTGTCGTAAATGTCATCAACAATTTCCGACAGCCGACCATAAAATTTCTGAAAATCGTTGACGATAACTTGATTCTCAGTCGCCGCCCGGCGGAACTTATAGGTCTTCCAAATACGCTCCTTGAGCTCATAAACAACCTTGCTCTCTGCTCCCTCATCACGCGCTCGGAAGCGGGGTGCGGAGATGAGCACCCCGTCATATTCCATATTGTTGGGTATGTCGATGTTCGGGCTCTTCTCAAGCTCAATCAATTTTTGACGCAGCGCATCTATTTCCCGAGATTGAGCCCGCCAGGCAGTTGCCCATTTCTCCCAAATAAGTTTTTTGAGATTGTAAATTTCATCAGTTCGATCCTGTGCAGTTTGTGTTCGGAAAGCTGGCGCTGATACATACGTACCATGAATGACGTGTTTCGGATCAATGTATTGCTCCTCTTTAATACGGCGATCGGCAAAACGTAGTTCCTCCTCAAGGGTCATCGTGACGCTAACAGTTTTATCGTTTTCACTGTGTTGGGCAGCACTCCACAGATCATAGATTTGTTTCTTCAGCGCGTAGGCTTCTTTATCCTCTTGGTTGCGAACGATCCCCCGAAATTTACCGTCCTTGAGTTTTGACCCATAAACAGTCATCTCCGGGTTAATGGGATACGTTTGCCGAATAGCGGTTGGTGTTCGTTTTAATTCGCGTGTTAAACGGATGATTTGTTTTTCAAGGTCAATTTCAGCTGGTTCAGCTTTAATAGCTTTAACAGCTTGTACTGAGCGTGTTGGGAAAACACTGGCATAACGCTCACAAACCTTATTAAATTCCCGAACAAGCGCTCCAACAGCAACAGCCTGCATATTCAACAGGTCAAACATCTTTCCGTATGAATTCTGGATAACCCCTGCCGACAACATAGCCTTATCGGCACCCTCAATAATCCGATCCGTAATCTCCTGGATATCGGTTGAGCTATCACGTTCCAGATATTGGCTGTGATTGGCAGTATAACGTGCCTCGCCATAGGGGCTGTAAGGTACGCTTGGAGTACGATCAAACTTTCGATTGAGAACGCTGTTGATATTTTTGAAAATACCGAGCAGGTTATCCCACCAACGACTCCCTAAAGCCAGCATTTGACTGCCTAAGTAAAGGTCATTCCCATTACGGTGCAGCGCTTGCATTTGACGAATGGCCGTGTCGATTTCTCGCGCAAACTGGACATTCATCGGCTTGGCTTGTTCAAGCGCTGAAACCCAATCAGTCAATTTCAATCGCATGGTTTTGGGTGTCACAAATGTGTTTCGATTGTCGCGGGCATAATCAGCAATCTCTTGCATGATTTCGCGCAAAATATCGATTCCGGGATTTGCGACAGCTTCGTCACCGGCTTTAATGCGAGATTGATACAATTTCGCAGCAGCCATCTGTCGACGATGTGCGGTCAGGCGTCGTTCCATGTTTCGATTAATCGCCATGCACTTTCTTTCCTTCCAGTCTTTGATCAATCTGGAACTGGATTATTGCTCCAAATGGTTATCCGTAATTTCCGTTGTTTCGACTGGTGTTTCGACTGGTGTTTCCATGATAGCAGCAACTGGATCACTTACTGCATCCACTTCATCTGCCGTTTCGTCCAAATGACGCAGCGCCTCACGTGCCTCAACAAATACTGAACGTACATCGGTATCGTCAGTGATACTACGCAGCCCCTTGCGGACAATCGCGCGCACTGAATGCGGAATCACTTGCGCATCAAAGGTAATTCCTTTTTTGATACCGCCTTTTAATGTTTTACGTTCCCAGGCACGAAGCTCTTCTTGAGCGCTGCTCTGCATCGCCTTCCCCTCATGGGGTAAATATGCTTTCACGTCCTGGAATCGTACATGTTCGCTGTCCAATGCCCCGCCATCAGCTGCCCGAATCATGGCCTTGAAAAAGTCATCACGATAACCATCCCGAATAACTTTAAGTCGTTTCTCGATAAATCCCTTCAAGGATGCATCCGACAGCGCAAAAGCCTCAGATGCCTCTCCCCGCTCCATCCAATCACTCAAGTAAGCCTTGATCACCTCGCGGCGTTCCAGTGTCGACTCTTCATCGTCAGGCTCGAAAGCGTCATCACCATCAGGTTGTGATGCTGTTTTTGGAATAACCGGCATCGTATAAACAGTCTGATAATCTTTACGTCCAAACAGAATGTTCTCTGGATATAGCTTGATGGTTCGATCCAACTTCGGCAAAACAAAAGTCGGTGGCGCATAACCTAAGGTGATATGCGGCACATAATTTTCATAACGGCTGTAATCGGAAACAGGTGGGCCGTATGCTGAAAAAGCTGCTCCAATACGCTGTTGCAGTTGTTGCAGTGAGTTGTCCAATCGTACAGCCAAAACCAATATCCGTTCGAACTCATTATCAAAACTCGTTAAAGGCCCGACTGACAATTCAACAACTTTATCCAATGTGCTCGGCAAGATATTTCGGGCGGCCTCAAACTGCTCATCGTCAATGTCTTTCACATAAAGCAGCGTTAAATGCAAACGCGACAGGTCAGTCCACTCAACATCAGGATTATCACCGACTAGTTGTTTTACCTCTGCTAAATAATCGCGCAAATCAGCTTGATCAGTGAGATCAATCGAAACATAAGCCCGATTGCCACCCTCGGCAAGGGTGGTATCGGTTGGAATTAAAGAATGCAGGAGGGTTTCGTTGTCACGATTATCGGAAAGTGACGATTGTTCATACACATCACGATCGCCCGTATGAATAGCTGTTTGATGGGAACGTTCTTCCTGCATGCGGTTAACCAGATTACGGGTCAAATCCATCGCATCCATCTCAGACATGCCCACGTCCAGTGGACTTTGCATAAGAACAGTGTTTTGACTGCGATCTTCGCCATACTCGAAATTAGGTTCTTCACTTAAGTCTGTATCGAGATTTTCCATGAAAGACGAAGAGCGCTTTGGATCAAGTGGCAAAATACCTTTAGAAGATGCCGCAGCGACCTGACCGGCTGAACGTTCTTGTTCATCCAGCACATCAATCAGATTAGAGAAACTGTAGTCTGAGTCATCCCAAGTACTTGGGATCTGTTCCAGATCACGATCGGTCATCACCGCTTGGGCGGGGACCCATCCTGTTTCCATATTTGGCAGATAAACCTGGAACCACTGCCCATCATCGGTCTTACCAACAACTTCCACCACATCATTCACAGCTAAATCTGACAGGGGCGCACTATCTTCAAAGGGCGCATGACGCAGCGTGTCAAAACTGGAAACATAACCATCTGGGCGAAATGGCCGATTGGGCGAGTCGCCGCCCGGTCCATCGGGACCGTCATCATCCAAACTGCGCCAGCCACCGCCACCTCCGCCACCTCCGCTTCCACCAAATTCTTTATTAAGCCGCTCTTCTTGTCGGCGAGTTTTTTCGGCAAATTCCAGTTCGATTTCTTTTATTTGGCGTTCACGATACAATTCCATCTCAGTCTCAAATTTCTTCATCCGCGAGTCTGATTGATATTGCATCATATTGGATACTTGGGTTTTATAGCCATCAATCTCACCCTCGGCCAGTTCCAACCCAAGAATGCTCATGGCCTTTGATCGTAAGATCAGGTCATCGGCGAATAAATTACCGATTTGCTCGGTCATCTTATCGTCCATGAACTGATCTTTGCGCAGCATCTGGTCAATTGTGACCAGGCGGTTCTCAGACATGAACCAACCATCAAGCTCGGCGATCGGCTCCAATCCAACAGTCCGGCGAATTTCGTTAACCGACTGGATACCTGATTCGAACAAGCGCATTTCCAATTCAACTTGTTCAGCGGGTGGCATCTCCAGCATGCGGATGATCGAGTTTAGACGGACCGGCTTGCTGTCCATGAGAAAGACATCGGACAACCCATCAATTGGCGCTAATCCGATTTCAGCACGAATCTCATTGAATGTACGCAGCCCGCGATCGTATAAATCTGTTTGAACCGCAATCTGCCCTTCATTCCAGTTCAACATTTTCATGAAGGTTTGTACCTTCATCGGCTTCCCGTCAATATAGATAATATCTTCCATCCCATTAACGGGACGCATCCCCATTGCTTGGCGGTAATCATTAAAGGTCGCCAATCCTTTTTCATACCATTCAGCGTATGATTCGCGAATACGAGGATGGGGTAATCGTCCGGCATTCACCACGTTCTGAATAGGCATCAAGCCTTCATCAGTTTTGATAAATCCGTCGAGCGCAGCGATTGTGGGTTGATTTAAGCGGGTACGGGTTTCATTGTAAGTTTGCATGGACCCTTCAAACAAAGCCATCTCGGTCTGAACTTTTTCGTCTCGATCAGCATCAAGTTCAGCGATATGGCTCAGGTCCAAAACCAAACGCATGTCATCTGGCAGCCCAAGATCCTCTGTAAAAGCATGCAGCATTTTCAAAGCTGTTGGAATAACCGTATCTTCCCAGGCACGTTTAACCAAAATGCTGTGGCGTTCCTGTGTGCCGCCAGCAGGTGTCACGATCAGTTCGCGATCCAAACCAACAGCCGCCGAAATGCCTTCAAGAGCGGATTCATTGAGTTCGGCCGCTGCCACTTCCCCAGCCGGAATACCCACTTGTTGAACATCGACCTTACGATCAATGAAGACACTCCGGAGTGAAGAATTCACACCTTGCCAGTGTTCCTCAAACTGCCGCTTGTACTTCATAAGATCATTATCGGCAATCATGGCCGGATCTTCTTCCATGGCAACCAACACAAAAGGCATGGCCCCACGGGTAAAGTATTCAGCGCTCCAGCGCGCAATCGCTGCATTCGTCACTGCTTCATGAATGGCAACCGTTGCAATTGAACGCCCGCGATTAGGATTTTCCGGATTCCAGTCTGTCCAGTGGACGAACTCACGGCGCTGTAAATAATTACGAGAAGGCAGATGTTCATCACCGCGGTTGACGTAAATCCCACGGATCTCATTGTTATAAGTATCTTCGTCGAGCTCCCACATTGGGCGATCAAGTACATAAAGATTGGCTAAGGCATCATCCTTATAGTCGTAAGTCGGCGACTCCATGGCCTGATCGAGAATAGCCTTCATCGATTTCGATTTGTAAACAACTGTCATCCCATAAATAGCATAATTCAAATACATCTGGGGGAAGATGACGGGTCCAGCTTGGTCAAAAATACGATTAATTAAAAGTGTTTCAGGCGCACGGACATATTTATTGCCCTCACGAACCTCGGCAACAATCTTGATACGGCCAATAAGATTAGATACGCGTCTGAGTGCTGCAAATAAATAAACGGATGACATGTAAGCCATCAGCAGCTGCTGATCGGTGTAGGGCTGAGGCCGTCCGTATACCCCACTATCATTGATGAAATCCATCACGTATTTATTGAATGACAGTGATTTCTGGGCATACATCTCGCCCGCATCAATGAGTTGTGTAATCGGTTGACGATGAACACGCTGTTCAAGCATCATCGCATCAAAAGCATTGTTCAAACGCGATGTTGGCTGTACAGTGCCACTGACTGCTTGAGCAATCTGTGCTGCTGGTGCCGCAACAGGCGGCAGTGATATTGATTTTTGAGCTTTTACCTTTTGGGTATACCGCTGAAGTTTTTGAACAACTTCTTCTCGATTGGCCATATCTATGCACCTACAGCAACGATCATAACGATTATTGACAAATTCATGATCAATTAACGCATAGAGTATATGTCAAATATTCTTTTTTAGGAAAGTTTCTTTGGTTTTACGGTAATTTTTCAGTATTAAGTTGGTTTATAGAATAAACATTGTATGTTTTCAACTCAATAAAATATAAAAACATCGGTCAATGAAAGCGCCCTTCTCGTAAGGGCGCTGGCGTATACTCAGGATAAGACCGCATTACCTGGATATCATTTAGACTTCAATCACGGGTTGCCCGTTCTAGTTTTTGCAAGACAGAAGCGAGTTTTTGAGCTGTTTCGCGTTCATGCGTGAAATAATTGATCACTTCATCCTGTAGTTCTGGAGGGATCGTACTCCAATTTTTATATCTTTTGATCTTTTCACGAATAGCTGCACCAGCGCGAATGTTATTCTGTAACACTTCTCGATCAGACTTGGCCAACAGATATTTCAGATCAGCCAAAGCAGCCATATTATCAAGATGATCAGTGAATTCGGTTACCAGATAAGCGACCTTAAAAATTCCCTGATTAGGAACATCGTATCGCCCATCCGGCCCAATCGTAATGCGAGTGAGCACACTCATGATCCGCCCTAAAGCTTGACGCACAGTATTCAGGCGTTTTCCTTGATCGGAAACACGCTGGGTGCTGTCTCCGCGAAAAATACCGCCAGCCTGTCCGATAGGGGCCCAATGTATACGCTGTTTGACAGATGGATAGTGCTTCATATCTCTATGTTCTCGTTCCTATGTTTTTACTTGAAATGAGCGCATCGGCACTTCTTCAAGCAGGCATTCTTTGGCTCGGATGGCTGATTCATCTAAACGACGATATGCATTTTGCTGAGCTTTTTCAAGCAGCAGATCAATTTCTTTAGCTGCCTCAGGATCGTCGGCGAACTCTTCCGCTCCACGTAAAATATTGGCAGCCCCACCTAATGAATGCTGCACATCCTGGAGCGCACGAACATATTTACGCATACCCATTTTGGAAGAAGCCGCTGCCATATCATCACTAGCCAATAGATTCTTAACTTGTGCTTCGATAGCTTCTAGTTCTTCCGCACGAATGGGATTGGCTGCTAAATCCTCGTGTCGCACACAAGCATCCAAAATTGTCTTGATGACGCCGTCAATTTTGCTCTCAACAATCTCGCGAACAGTTTTGACTTCCATCCGTTTGATAGCGCGCATGGACCGCGGCGTCAAATCGTCTTCATGAACAACTGCATGGCCTGTAACCAGCCCTGAACTGTCAATGAGCTTGATTTGGTAGATAACCATCCCCTGAACATTTTCAGAACGAACCACATCTCCAAGTGAGCGCATCGATTTGGAATAGACTCGTTCGTCAGGCAGATAAAACCCAGCCGAGCCTTTAATATGCCCGTGCGGTCGCGAAAGTTCAGGCGTAGTGTTAGAAGCAAATCGTTCGGGCTCTGCGATGTTGAGTGCTTCTGCGGTCTTTGGTTCAAAATCGCCAGTGATTATTTCACCGCCAGCTCTTTCGGAGGTTGGTGCAGATGCTTGGATGATTTCCCGCGCTTTCTGCGCAGGAGCAGCTGGTTCAGGACTGGATAAATTGAGTTCCTGAGCTGCTGCACGTTCATCTGCCTCATCAACGGCTGCAATCACCGTCTGTGCTTCACGGAATCCAGGATCGCCTCCCCATCCGTACCATGTTTGCCATAATGGACCTTGCTGCTGCCAATCAGATGATTGGCGATCCTGCTGATGGGCTTCAAAATAATGTAAGATCTTACGCCAGACATCAGGGGATAAGAATTGGCGATTGGCAATACGAGCAGCCACACTCAGCCCATAAGCCGATAATCCGCGTTCGCTCGGACTCTTGCTATTGCGTACACGCAATGCCTCTTTAGCACATTCGGCCATATCATCGGTTGGATAAAATTGAATGTGCTGATAAGCGTCCGGTAAATCGGTCGGATTGGGTTGGGGTTTATCCGAAATACGTTTCTCTTCTGGCATGGTCACACGGGTCGAATCGACACCATTAGTCTCGATAGGTGTCATTTCCCAAGCATCGCAGGTGTATTCCGAAAGTGCTGTGAAATCAAAAGCAAAACAATCGCCTGTTTTAGCAGTACGCGCTTTGAAATATTTACAGGTCGCACAGATTTTGGTGGTTTCTTCAGTTGGCTCGTGGTAATTCGGAACCGACAAAGGAATATTGGCCGGTTCAATTGCTTTAGCATTTTGCCGGCGAATTTCTTCGGCTTCCTTCAAATTAGTAGGCAAAACAACAGCTTCGAGCAGTGGTTCATCGATTGTCACAAAGGCTGGAATACCTTCGCCCATATCCGGCGGGACATTGGCCACATCCACCGCCGCAATCGACTCATCTTGTGATCCCTCTAGCCCCTGCGACACAGTGTCGTTGCTCAGAATATCCTTTAAAGTGTCGACCAGTGCTGTTGAAGGAATATCCAATGCTGTCGCTTCAGAAACCAGTGCTTGAGAATCTGTATCCGTTTCAGATTTAGAACTGGCTAAGGCTTCCATGACACCTTTTGCCAGGCCGCGCATGGCATTTTCAATCAAGCCAGCCGCTGCCTGCTCGTGCAGGGGAACAGTAGTCGATGCAGCCGATGCAGCTGTTGCTGCCGGCTTTTTCCCGGGACCAACAATAAATCCACCAGATGAATCTGATCCGGATGTGATCGTTTTATTTTGATTGGCATTCTTGATTGTAGACATCTCGACACTTCCTTTGATGCATCTGGTAGATCACCGACGCGGCACAAGCTGCCGACCCTTATGGATGGCGGCCCAGATTTCGTTGTAGTAAGCATCAACCGCCCGCAGACCTTCCATAATACGATCTTTGTTGAGACGGATGATAATGCGGTTAACCCCTCGACGAACACGATCCACACCCGGAATGCCCGTTTGTGTATTGGCATTGACTTTGAAGATAAAGGTATCTAGATCAATTTTTTCGTTGATCTTCATCACCAAATTTGCGAGATCTGGGGCGAGATAAGGATTTTGGGCAATGGCGATCAACCGTTTCTTGATATCTTCCACCACAGCCAGATCAGGCAGAGTTGTGGTCTTATCAAGTTTTCGCGGATCAAAAACTTCACGAATACGGTTGAGGTCATTACGCATGGCGATCAGGTTGTCATAAAGCTCGGATCGCCGTTTGATTTCTTTCTGCATGCCTTGCAGGATTTTGATGGTATCGCGCAGTTTGCGCAAAATATCTTCAACTGCACGCTGCGCTTCTTCGGTATAGATGTATTTGGCATCGGGTGTTTTGGAATACACATCGGCCAATACTTCCATCTTCCGATTAGGCACTGGTACGGCCTCGAAACGGTCTGCCTGGGGGTCTTGTAAATCCTCATCCTCTTCCAGATATTGGATACGCGCACCACCCACAATACCCATTAATTGCGGCCACTGGTCAGAAATCTCGCGAAGAATATCAGGCAGCTGAACAACTTCGGTTGATCCTGCTGGCATATCTTCCATAACTTCTTCGATGAAAATGCTGGTATCGGTTGCAAACCCTTTAAAAGCATTCCAGGTAATTTCATATTTGGTCTGCCACAGTCGAATCGCAAGCTGGGTGACCGTCAGCCAATTCTGATAAATGTACATACCCTTCTGGGAAACATGAGTAGGTGCATTCAGCATCTTGCAAACGACTAAACTTTCTGGGGCATTTTTGAAGAAAGATGGCTCAGTCTTTTTGACAGTTTCAGCATGACCGGAAAAAGCCTTCTCAGCTTTTTCCAGAGCATCCTGCTGGCCTTTGAGAAAAGCTTTTTGGACAGGATCGCTCACCGAAACAATATTGGCACCAAAGACAGCCTGTGCTTTTGCAAAAGCAGCACGATCACCTTCTGCGAACTGTTGGCGTTCAAGATCCGCCTTTTGCGCCACTTTGGGATTGGCCGCGACCTTACCCGAAAAAATACGCATCGCTTTTTCATAAGCAGCTTTCTCAGCCTGCCAATAGCGAGAAACATTCGATTGTGCGGGTGGTGGTGATTTTCGTGATGCCGTCATCTGCATTATTCCTTGTTCTCGCTGCTCTTGCGAATATGATCAAGCATACTACGGTTATAAGCATTTGCTACACTTGATCCAATGGCAGCAATCTCACGCCAATCCGGACAGTCATCTAAAGACTTTACAGTCTGGTTAGGCAGTTGGGTTAGATACCCTTGAGCAGCAGCAATTCGTCCAACAACCTTATCGAGTACCGATTGTGTAATAAATTTTGCTTTAACCTTTTGCTCTTTTAAGGTTTCGAGCAGCAATCCTTTAATCTTAGTCGACACTTCAAGGCGTGTATAAGGTTGTCGAACATGATCCTTGGATGTATGCCGTGTTTGTTTCATGCCATACTCCCAAGCCTTCTGTGCCGCGAGATTAGCGCTCAATCGTTTAGGTAAAACCTCATCAATTAGTTTTACCTGATTGTAAGTGACTGATTTAACTTGAGGCTCAATCCGCTGAAGGTGGAGAAATACCCCATCTGGACGCACATCAAGGCCAGTCACGACATGCTGCTGGCCTTGATAAAATACAATCTGGTTGGTGCGAACCGATTGAAATTCCGTCATCTTAAATCGTCAACTGTTATTCCCAAACTGGCTTCTGGTTACGCTCCATCGCTGCTAGATCATTAGCCAGTACATCAAGATTCGCAGCGGCAGCACGCAGTGACTTCACACGAACATGATGATTCTTTGACTGAATCATCTGCGCAAGCGAGTGATGGGTATTTTCTAAATTTTCCATCGTATCAGGAGGCAGCATCTTCACTGGGATAATGCGTGAAAGTGCCTTTACCTGATCAATCGTCTGCGTGACTTCGCGGAAAAGATCCGAGTCATCATAAGAGCCCGACTGCACCAGCGGCATCATGTTATCTAAGCCCTTCCGCATTTTCTCGACATCCAGGAAAAGATTGGCTTTCACCTGAGGAGTGCGCGTGACTGGCTGAACATTGTTCAACGATTTTGTGGCCAGTCGCAAGGCTTGATGAATGCCTCGTCGACCGGTGTCATCAATCCACCCTGCCCCACCAATCTGCATGACCCGGTCAAGCTGGGCTTGGATATTATCAATCTCGCCTGCCGATTTAGCCGAAATGACATTGCGCACATTACGATTTTCGTCAAACCACGCTTTGGCTCGAACGGCGTTCTGTGCATAGATCCGTCCTTCTAGTTGGGGATTTTGAGAAATGTAGCGACGGTTCTTTTGCGACGCATAATGAATTTCATCCAGTTTGGCCCGCGCTGTTTCCATCCAGGACTTAATGCGTTTAGACACCACAACTTCTTCTGGATCAGGCATGTCTACAACATCCAGTGATTTAACCGAATGCATATTCATTAACATCGCCCGATTACGGCGTTCATGTAATGGAACAAAAGCTTCTTGGCTATTCAAAGCTTCCTCGGTCCGCGATAATTCTTGCCAGGCTTCTTCAGCCGCCTTAATAGCGTGAGCGGCATTATCACGATGCTGCCAAGCTTCATCGAGCGCCAAATCAGCATTACGAGTGGTTGTGACCTGATACTGATCATCTAAGCAGAGTGTGCCCAGATCATGCTTCCAACTCTTGATGGAACTGGCAATTACGCTTAACGATGGTTGAGCCATTTTCCAACGCCGAACTTCATCCCCCATAATAGAGGTCAGCGTTCGGCATTTCATTTTACTATCAAAGGTTGTGTTCATTCCTGTCTCCTACAGCCCTAATTCGGCACGTAATTTGAACATCTCTCGAATGGCTAAAGATTTTAGCATGGATTTTATGGACTTAACCGACGGATTGTCAGCCATATCAATGAAGTTGGAAAACTTGCCATTGCCATAGCGTTCACTTAAACCTTTACTGACCACTTCCCATATTTTATCGGAATTCCCATTTTGTTCATTGGCTATTTTAGGAAGCACTGTATTACTTCGTTGAATAAGCAGTGCTAAATATTTAATCTGTGGTGGGAAAATGTTATTCAACAGAATATTGACAATCTTTTTATGCTCCTCAATACCATTTTTCCAACGAACAATATCATCAATGGTTTGAGAATCATTGATGATATCCGGTTGAGATTTAAAGATATTTGCTAATCCTGTAAGACTGTCTTGCACAGTTTTGAGCATTGCAAACAAGTCCCCCGAAACAGGACGATCTTTATATACCTGTATACAGTAATTACAAGCAGGATTAGCTGCAATATCATCAATATTTTCAATGATGGTATGCATAAAATTCGTAATGACTGAAACCAATGTTGTATCACCCGATTGTCGCAAATCATTCAGATAATCAATGATCATCTGAACCATGGATACATAACGTGAAACGTAGAGTTCTTGTTCGTCTTTATTGATTTGGCCGTTGTTTTTACGAGACAGAATATTTTTCACCTGATTCTGGATTTCACCCATATTGGGACGAGCATTGGGATCGGCCAAATTAGTACCATAGATCAAGTAGGTGTCACGAGGAACACCTGGCAGATGAGATTCTATCGGGAATACATCAATCTCATCGTCACTCGACAAATAAGGCGTCAATATATTGATTAGCTTTTCTGGCTTAACATTCATAACAGAGGCATTAGCCCCCATATGTTTTTCAGTAGATTCACGTAAGCTATCAAGGTTTACAGATATTCCATGCAGTCCTTTTCCGATCTCACGTAAATCATTCTCGTAACCCTTGTTAAATTCAAGAATTTGCTGAAGATCCTTTTGAATATCATCGATTAATAGCGAGATATCTGACGATGAATCGACCCTCGATGTAGAATGCGTTTGACGCTCTG